>Ga0180009_10002874_pt1 | contig 19994 bp, 21 predicted proteins | sample OS_PC_MetaG_FD_123537 | JGI IMG/M metagenome (GOLD analysis project Ga0180009, IMG submission 123537) | Groundwater microbial communities from the Aspo Hard Rock Laboratory (HRL) deep subsurface site, Sweden - OS_PC_MetaG | ecosystem: Environmental > Aquatic > Deep subsurface > Groundwater...
GCGTGCCGACCGAGCACTTTCCCGGCGGTATCGACGACGTTCCCCGGGCTGACCGAGACCCCGAACCTCTGTCGAAGCCCTTCGGCGAAGCTGCCCCCCGCCACGCCCAGGCAGGCGTCCTGGCTGTCCGGTCGATCCGCCGTGGCCAGGTTCATGCGCTTGGCCAGGGCGCGCACTTCGGGCTTGCTGAGCTTCCCGAGTGGAAAGTGCGTGCCGGCGAGCTGGTCGGCGGTCGAAAAATACAGGAAGTACGACTGGTCCTTGCGCGCGTCATGGCCGCGAAACAGCTGCAGCTCACCTTGAGGCCCGGTGGGCTCAATGCGCGCGTAGTGTCCGGTGGCCACCTGGGTCGCCCCGAGCTTGCGGGCCAGCTCCAACAGCGAGCCGAGCTTGAGCGAGCGATTACAGGCCATACATGGGTTCGGAGTGCGGCCGTTGGCATACTCGCGCCAGGTCGGTTCCAGGACGGTCTGTTCGAACAGCTCGGAGCGGTCCACGGGGTAGTAGGGGATCCCCAGGGTCGAGGCCACGCTGCGGGCCTGACTTTGCGCGTCAGCACCGCAGCACCAGCTGACCACGCCGTCATTGTCGGCGCAGGGCTTGAGCAGCAGGGTGACGCCGATTACGTCGTATCCGGCCTCCACCAGGAGCCCGGCCGCCACGCTGGAGTCCACGCCACCGCTCATGGCGACTACGATCCGTTTGTTGGGCTGCTCCAAGAGCGTTCTACTTTCCAGGCATGGCCAGGCATGGCAAACATGGCAAGAGGAGAGAGAAGGGGAGGGCCGGGCTCCGGGGGCTCTTGCCTGTTTTCCGCCGCCGCCGGTTTCGTGGTGCAAAGCATGCGGTATGTCGGGCCGTGGTTCAAGGTCGGGTTTTGGCCTGGCGCTCGGAACATCCGTACGGCACGTCGCGGGGACGAGCCGGGGTCGGGTAGTGAAAGTGCCACCACTCCGCGGCGTAGGGCTTGAAGCCGCGACGAATCATGGCTTGCTTGAGCCACAGGCGGTTCCGGAGGGCAACGCCTTTGGCGTTCTGGGTGTGACTTCGCGGCGAGAAGGCGTCAAAGGCGCTGCCCATGTTCAGCGGCTTCCCCATGGTGCGGTGGTAGAGGGTGAGATCCACGGCCACGCCGGCGTTGTGGCGCGACCGGGCGCCGATGTAGGGGCCGATGAGGGCGGGGTTGGTCTTGTGCGCCCAGCGGACCATGGCCTGGGTCGCCCGCCGCGGGCGGTAGGCGTCGAAGATCCAGAGACCGAAGCCCCGTGCCGCCAGGTCCTGCTGCACCCGCGCCAGGGCCCGGGCGGCGGGCGCCATCAACCAGGCGCCTGGTGCGCCGTAGCCGGGCAGGGGGCGGCGCATGAAGTTGTTGCGGGTGTGATAGCGAATGTCCAGCCGGATCCCCGGCACGGTGTGTAGCGAGACAAATCCTGCCGGTGGTTGGCGGTGACAAGGGCGCCGGACCGTTGGTTGAGGGACGCGTCTAAGCGGCGCCTGACGCTTCGGCTCCTGGCGCGCAGGCGCCGGACGATGACCGCCCCCGCGCCCGCTCGTGTCGCTCGCCGGTGGACGGTTCTTCGAGCACCCGGCAAAGCAAACCAGCGCGGCAAGCGGCCAAGCGGAGCGCAGGTTGAGGCTCAGCCCGGATCTTCTTATCCCCCGTACGATGGCTCACCAGCGCTGCCGCAATGGCTCAGTCTCATTTCTTCCCCTGCTGCGGTCGACTCCAATTGAACCTGCCGCCGAGGCCCACGGTCCAGTGAATGCCTACATGCCGAAAGACGGAGGCGGGCAAATACTCGTATAGCGCCCGATAGATCCAGGTGCTAATGCCGATGGCCAAGGATTCGGTGACATGACAATCCACGCCGAATCCCGGGCCAACACTGAAGGCGTTGTGCTTCACGGTTTGGCCGGTTTCAGGCACCTCTCTCCAGTAGATGCGCCGATGAAAGTAGACCACTGCCGCGGCGATCCGCTTCGATGACAAACCGGCTTCGCAGCGCCGCCTGGGCGCGTGACAGGGGCGCCGGCGGTGGGGGGCGGCGAACCTCTGCGGGCGGCACCTCGGGGCGTGGAACGGTCCACTGTGTGCCATCATCCCAGCGAGTACTTCGACGCCGCGGCCGCGACCGGGGCCGCAACCGCATGGTGTTGCGGACCTTGCCCCGCGGAGGCGATGCGCGTGGAGCTCCGCGCGGCCGCACTGACTCCCGGGGATAGACCCACCGCTCGGTCGGAGGAGCTTGACCGCGCGCAACCGCAGGCCCGCCAATCCAAACACAGATGTTCCCCGTAATAATGAGCAATCGAACGGTCGTCAGAGTGGGGAATCCGTCCATGGCACACCGGGTTCGGGTCCTCAATATCGGTGACTACCGGGCGCCGGTCAAGTCGGGTATCCTCGGGTATCCTCGGGCAGCGGGGGATCTTCCGTACAGGAGGCTCGCGTCATGGCGAGGATCGTGCAAGCCATTCAGGATCCCGAGTTGCGGGTGCAGATCCTGTCGCGTCGCGAGCTGCGTTACACCGCGGGGCCGGACCTGGCGCTGGATCGCCCGGGACATGTGCGGGCGGCGTCGGATCTGGCCTGGGTTGAGCAGCGGCTCGTGGTGTTGCAGGACGACACCAACTTCCTGGCGCTGGTGGACCGGGCCACCGGGCGAGTCGATGCCGTGACGCTCCCGGCCGGCGTGGATGGCAGACGGCAGTACGACAGTCTACGCGGAACGAAGGAGCACAAGCTCGACCTGGAGGCGGGCACCGTGGTGCCGACACCGACCGGGCCGTTGCTGCTGGCCTTTGGCTCGGGCTCGGGTTCCAGCGTGCTGCGCGAGCAGGTGGTGATGGTGGATGGTTGGCCCGACAAGCTCCGCGTCCGGGTGCGGCATGCTGACCGACTGTACGCGCTGCTCCGGGAGCGAGTCGACTTTTCGGGCAGTGAGCTCAACGTAGAGGGCGCGGTGTTCGACCGCGGCGTGGTCCGCTTTCTGCAGCGGGGCAATGGCGCGCCGCGTGAATCGCTGCTGCCGGTGGACGCCACGTGTGAGCTGGCCTGGGAGACCCTCGAGCCCTACTTGCGGGAGCAAACCGACGCCCCCCCGACGCTCCAGAACGTCGTTCAATACCAGCTGGGGGCGCTCGAAGGCTGCCGGCTGACTTTCACCAGCGGCGCGGTGACCCCGCGGGGCTTTTTCTACGCCGCCACCGCCGAAGATTCTCCCGATGCCGTGCAGGACGGTCCTGTGACCGGCTCGGCCCTAGGTGTGTTCTCCGAAGACGGCGTGGTTCGCTGGGCCGCCGTCACCGACTCCCATGGCGACCTGGCGCGAGTGAAAATCGAGGGCCTTGCCCTGGACACCAGCACCGGGGAGCGCGCTTACCTGGTCGCCGATCCCGACGACCCCACGCTTCCCGCCACCCTCTTCGAAGTGGCGCTCTCGGGACCGTGGCACGGCTGATCGGGCGGAGGGAATCGACGCCGACTCAGCTCTCGAGCTTGTCGACGACCAGGTCGATGAAGTCATCGGCGCGCAGGTCGCGGTAGCTGTACTGGTCCTCGAACCACGTCACCAGCGAGTCGGACTCCCCCTCTTTCGCCATGCGCGCGGCCTGCGGATGCTGCGTGCACAGCTCGCTCAGCCGGCCAAGGACACCGTCGGCGGCGGGGTGGCTCGACGGGTACCAGGCGCGGATCCAGGCGAAGATGAGGTACACCAGGGTCGGCTCGGCATCCTCGATGAGATAGAAGGTCTCAGCGACCTTCAGGTTGCCATCCTCGATGGCGCTGAGAATCCGGTGGGCGGCTTGCTTTTCCTGACCAAACGCCATATCTCAGTCTCCTTGAAGGTTCCGAGGTGCCGGCTGGCCTCCCACTGTACCCGGATTCAAATGCCGAAGCACCATTCGCCATGTCGAAAGTAATCTCGACCCAGCCCGCTGCCGATGAGCAGTCCGTCGCGTTGACCCGTGACTTTCGACTGCTGCAGAAGCGCCGCGGACATCGCTACTCGGTCGATGACATGATCGTGGCCCACCTCGCGGCGACCTATGTCGCTTCGCGCGGGCGTCCCGCGCCCCGTCAGGTGCTCGACCTGGGCTGCGGCCTGGGCTCGGTGCTGTTAATTACGGCCTGGGCCTTCCCCGAGGCGACGTTGGTCGGGCTCGAGGCGCTCGAGGAGCACGTCTCCTTCGCGCGGCGGAATATTCGGCTCAATGGGTGTGAGGAACGCGTGCAAATCGTCGCTGGAGATCTGCGCAGGCTTCCGCTGGTGGACTCCCTCGGCCGGTTTGAATTGGTGACGGGCTCTCCGCCATACTTCGCAAAAGACTCGGGCACCCTCTGTGCCGACCCCGCGCGGGCGGCCGCCCACTTCGAGCTGCGCGGCGGCATTGAGGACTACGCCCAAGCCGCGAGCGTGGCCCTGGCGGTCGGGGGGCTCTTTGCGACCTGTGCTGCGGCGGATCCACCTGGCCGCGCCGCAGCGGCCTTCGAGCAAGCGGGCCTGTCTTTGCTGTACCGGCGATCGGTCGTCCCACGCCCTGGGAAACCACCGCTCCTGGAGCTGCTCATCGGAGCCGTCGGCTCCGGGCCCGTCGACCCCGGGCCCCTCCCCGAACAGGGCCCACCGTTGATACTGCGTCAAAGGGACGGCCACCGTACTCCAGAGCATCGCGCGATTCGCGAGTGGACCGGACTCTAAGGGAGCGAGCACACCCATGTCATACACGGACGTCATCAGGATCTATACCACCAGCCAGGAGCCGGATTACGACACCCCCTGGCAGAGCTGCAACCCCACCAGCTCCACGGGATCGGGTGTGGTCATCGCCGGTGGACGGGTGCTCACGGGCGCCCATGTCATCGCCGACGCCACCTTCATCCAGGTGCAGAAGAGCTCCGACCCGAACAAGGCCGTGGCCCGGGTGGAGGCGGTATGCCACGACAGCGATCTGGCGCTGCTGCGCGTGAGCGACGCCGCCTTCCTGGCGGACGTGAAGCCCGCCGAGATCGGCGATTTTCCAGACCTGCGAGACACGGTCTCTGTCGTGGGGTACCCCGTGGGTGGCGAGGAGATCTCCATCACCCAGGGTGTGGTATCTCGGCTGGAGGTGCAGAGGTACCACCACTCCCAGCGGCGGCTGTTGGCGGTGACCGTGGACGCGGCCATCAACGAGGGCAACAGCGGCGGCCCCGTGTTCAAGGATAGCCAGGTCATTGGCATCGCCTTTCAGAAGATGGAGGACGCCGAGGCTGTGGGCGAGATTGTGCCTGCGCCTCTGATTCGGCACTTCCTAGGCGCTGTGGCGCAGGAAATCGCGCCCCAGGTGCCCAGCCTGGGGCTCACTTCCATGAACCTGGAGAACCCCACCCTGCGGCGGGCTCTTGGCCTTGGGCCGAACCACAGCGGCGTGCTGGTGACCTCGGTGGAGTACGGCGGGGCGGCCTGGGGTATCCTGCAGCCCCGGGATGTGCTGCTGTCCCTCGGTGAACACGACATCGCCAACAACGGCACCTGCCGTTATCGCGATCGGTACCGCACCGGCTTCGACGTGGTTCTGGGCGACAGGTACGTGGGAGACACCGTGGCCATGCGGATTCTGCGGGATGGCGTGGAGCAGTCGGTGGCGCTTGAGCTCCAGCCCTGCCGGGACCTCGTACCCCGCAGCCAGTACGACACCCAGCCCACCTACTTCATCTACGGCGGCATGGTGTTCCAGCCCTTGTCGTTGGATCTGCTCAAGACCTGGCGGGAGTGGTGGGACAACGCTCCCCCCGAGTACCTGAACCTGTACTACACCGGAGTGCGCACCGCGGAGAGGCAGGAGGTGGTGGTCATCTCCCAGATCCTGGCCGACGAAATCAACGTGGGTTATGAGGACTTCTTCCACAAGGCCGTGGTGGCCGTGAACGGCCGCCTCCCGCGGGACATGCGGGACTTTGTGGAGCAGGTGCAGTCCGCTTCCGACCTGGTGGAGCTGAGCACCTCCTGTCGCGGCACCCTCATCATCGACCCCGCCGAGGCTGCGGAGGCCGCCCCGCGCATCCTGGAGCGCTACTGCATCCCTCTGGACCGCTCCGCGGATCTTCGCTGAGCCGACAACGACAGGATCATCGGCATTGAGGACCAACACGCCTGATGCTGACGAAACGAGCTGATCTGTGATGGAACACATGAGGATCCTCAAAAGAAATTTTGGGCGTGCGCCGCTGACAGTGGTCTGGGTGATGAAAGACGACGGGAATGTGAATGGTCCCGCGTGCAAAGACGTCTGCGCAGCCGCCCGATCTGACTTGCGTCGAGCCCAACCTGATCGCCGAGCCCAACCTGATCGCCGAGCCCAATCCGGAAGTACAGATCTGTCAATAGGACGAGCGTCAACACCCGCAGGTCGCGTGTGCCTGTCGCCGAGCTGCGCGCGTGAAGCGTCGCATCCTCAAGCTCGATGGAGTGAACGACGATGTCGTGGGGCAGCACCTGTAGGAACGCGTGATCGCATGGTTCAACATGGCGATTATCTTCTCTCCCTCCAAGCGATCCAGCGATGAAGTTGACCCTCGAACGAGTGCTGCAGTCACAGGGATTCGGGTCGCGCAGAGCTTGCCGCAAGCTGATTTTGCGTGGCGCGGTTTCAGTTGCTGGCGAGTCCTTTGTGAGGCCCCAAAGCGAGGTCGAGACCCAGGATCTGCAGTGGACAGTGCACGGAGAGCCTTGGCGTTATCGTCCACGGGTCTACCTGGCGCTGTACAAGCCGCCCGGTACCGAGTGCTCGCGTAAGCCGAGTCACCACGCCAGCGTGTTTGAGCTGCTGCCCGCGCCCTTTGATGCCCGCGGGGTTCAGCCCGTGGGCCGTCTCGACCACGACAGCACAGGTTTGTTGCTGCTTTCCGATGATGGTGCCTTCATTCACAACCAGACCACTCCGCGACGACACATTCCCAAGACCTACGTCGCCACGATCGCCGACGAGGTCACGCCATCCTTGATTGCCAGCCTACGCGCCGGTGTCAAGCTGCACGCCGAGCCGCAGCCGCTGGCCCCACGGGCTTGCCGCCGCGTTGACGAGAACCGACTCGAGCTCGTGCTCGATCAAGGCAAGTATCACCAGGTCAAGCGCATGTTGGCTGCAGCGGGTACACGCTGCATCGCGCTCCATCGTAGCGCCATCGGAGCTTTGCGGCTCGACGCGCTGGAGCTCGCCTCCGGCGCGTGGTGCGATCTCGACGAATCGCAACGGGCACTCGCGGCCGAGACGTCACTCGCCACGCCGCTGGTCGCACCATAGCGCTGCGCTGTTCCATTTTACTGCCAGGCGCTCACGGTGGCAGTCAAAACGTCAGCCAACTCCCAGGTCGGTGAGCGGATCCCCATTGGCAATCCGCGGACGGTGCCTGCAGGTCGGTACGCGCGCGCTTTGCTCAAGCACCACAAGCTCTGGTCTTTGCTCGCGCAGCACCGCAGAACCCAACACGCCGGGTTCTGGCAGGCAGTCCCTTCGGGGATCTGCATCCGTCAGGGGCGGGGTATGGATTCATCAGGCTTGCCATGGTTCACCCCGGATTCACCCCGGGGCTCACTCCGCCACCGGACTCCAGAGCGGTTATCGGCGGCGGGGCCAGAGCTTGCGGATCATGCGGGTGAGGTGGTCGCGTTCGGTGGCTGACTTCTCCCGGCGTCGTGTGGCTCGGACCGCTGCGACCAGCCGCCGGGCGCGCTTCGGGGCGATGAATCGCGACTTGCGGGCGACGGTCAGCAGGGCCCGGGCCGCGCTGCGTCGCACGTTTACGTGGCCGTCGCGCAGGCAGGGGCGGATGGCGCGAATGGCGTGCGGATCCATCCCATCGTCGCGTTTGCCCAGGAAGCTGGGCGGGGTTGCCAGGGCTAGGAGTGCCAGGCGGCGCACATTCACTTCGGCGCGGCGGGCCACGGCGCCCATGAGGAGCTTGGAAGGAACCCGCTTGCCAGCCATAACGTCACACCTCCTGGTCCTGGGGACTTCGATGTAGACGCCTGGCGGCGAGGAAGGTTCTCGTCCATTATGGAATTAGAACCCCACCGGGGAGAACCAAAGGGCATGCCATGTTTCTACTAGTTCTACTCAGCGTCAGCACCCTTGGCGTGAGCGCTCCCGCCTCGCCCCCACCCCCCAGGAGCAGCCCGGCCTGCGTCACCGTTCGGTCGGAGGTGCGCTACCGCGCCTATGGCTATGATCACCTCGTGCATCTCAAAAACGGCTGTCCAAAGGCTGCCAAGTGCACCGTGACCACCAACGTGAACCCCACTCCCATCCGAGTCATCGTGCCCCCAGGCAAGACCACCACGGTCCTTACGTTCAAGGGATCCCCGGCGCGCCGGTTCACCCCCAAAGTCAGCTGCTCCTTCTAGGGAACCTCGGCCTGTGGCCAGGGATCATTCTTGGTACGCCAGGATGGATTCCCGCGAAATGACGCTCCTGAGGAGTTCGTTGTAGCGTCGGGATGTCGCTGCCAAACGCCTCCGCGGGATGGCAGACGAACCAGGTCCAAGCCATGAGCGAACAGCCCCCCACCTCATCCGAGCTCGTCCTCTACCAAACCGAAGATGGGCGAACGCGTATCCAGTGTCGTTTCGAGGGCGAGACGATCTGGCTCCCTGCAGCGACCACGCTGGTCTGAGCGATGGTCCGCCTGGCCGCACCGCTTGTCCACAGGTTCAAACCGAACCTGATTAGCCTCTAAGTGCATCAAAAACGCATCACCCCGTGAGGCTTCGTGCATCAGTTTGGTGTCTGTTCCAGTAGGTCAACTGCCCAGGTGGGTGTCGGTTCGGTGAGGAGCTCTACCTCTCCGTGCCGGACGACCGCGACTCTTCGGAAGGGTTGCTCCCAGCTCGAGTTGTCTATGAGGTGGACCTCATCGGCGAGGGGCATCGCCTGCACGACGTTGTGCACTGTACGGCTGAGCCTGTCGCGGACCTTTTTTTCGGGGACTTCGTGCCCACCCTCGCTCACACGTTGGGAAATTCGCGCCAGGTTCAGCGACGGCTCGCCGAGGTGGATGAACACCAGGATGACTTCGTAGCCGAGCGCTTTGGCCTGGGCCGTGAAGTCGATCTTGGACGGGTGGGAGTACACTGTCTCGAAGCAGAAAGAGCGCCCCTGCTCGAGGAGGTCCTGCCGCATGCGCTCGGCGACAACGGCGGCTTCGTAGCTCACGTCCTCTCCGCCCTCTGGTGCCAGGGTGCGCGCGATCCGGTCAGCGTTGACGAAGGCCAACTTCCTGGGTTTCAGAAACAGCTCGAAGAAGGTGCTCTTCCCGGCGCCGTTTCCCCCAACGAGCAGCCACAGCTGCTTGCGGCTCAATGCTCCACCGGGACGAAATGGCCGTCCTCGAAGACCCCCTCCGCGCGCGTGCCGTCGGTTGAGATACGCTCCAGACGACCGGGATGGGAATCGCTTGTCTGGTACCTGACCTTGGCACCTGTCGTGCTCTTGGAGAGCACCTCGTCAGCGCGTCGCCGCTCGATGTCACCGAACACCTCGTCTGACGAGACTGGCACTGATTCCGTGGGGTCGACGACGATTCTGGCCAAACCCTCCCGAATGGCGATCAGTTGCTCCTGAGTCAGCATGGACTCCATGGCTCGACCAAGCTCGGCCCAGTATTCTATCTGTCGTGGCAGAGAACGCTTGTAAAGCCGGGCGGTTGCCTTGGCCTGTCGAACCAACGCTGCGTCCAGTCGAAGGGGGCTGGAAGTGGACATTTATCCCTCGCGCGCTGCGTTATGCAGCATCATGATACGAGGGTAGCACCGTGATCACACCTGAGCAAGTGCTTGTCACTTCCCGCCGGGTACACACGAGCTGCCAAACCGCTGGCAAATCCGAAAGGAGGTGGATGCGATGGAGCAGCGCATCAAACGGGACGCAACGAACCGTGCTGAACTAGACAGCGCTCGACGACGAGCAATCGAGTCGGCACTATTGAGCCACGGGCTCATGAAATACGGACTGGACGTGGAAACCGATTTCTCAGCTCGGAGGGTGACAGCTCAAATGGTCGTTACAAAGAAGAAGGAGGATATAAGTGAGGTCAAGACAGGCAGCGTGACCAGGGGTAGGGAGCGCAGAACGGGCAGATTGTGGGCAGTTGGTAGAAGATGGACCCGAAGCCCCAAAAAGACGAAACCCGAATTCATTTCTGAATCCGGGTTCCTAAGAAGTAGCGGGGACAGGATTTGAACCTATGACCTTCGGGTTATGAGGGTGACGAGCGGCCTAATGATTTCAGTAACTTAGCGTTATCTTTGGAGTCCGCTTTGGACTGAGCCGCACCCAGTAGGCCCGAGTGGACGTTTTGGACGGACAAAACGCATCTTTTGGACGAAAGATGCGTTCGTCCAATCGGGCCTACTCAGTCCAAAGCGAGCCATTGTTCGAGAGCGCCACCCAGAGCGTCTAGCTGGAGGCCGATGGCTGAGGGGGAGGTCCATTTCGACTCGATGACAGATCGATTGTCTGGCGATTTGGCAGTCTGTACGATAGATTCGAAGAATGCGGAGTCAGCGTGTCGTGAGCCCCTGGCGACGGGCAGAGCCAGGGCTTTCGAGGTTACTGGTGCGCCCTGAACGCTCGCTTCGCGTCAGGACCAGTGGTGATGGATGAGGGCGCCGATGGGAGCTGGAGGAGACGATGCCGAACCAGGGTGGCGGGGACTTGAGAATGCGGGGAGAGCTGCTGCGGAAGGTGGTCGAGGCGCTGGAAGCCAACGCCCGTGGTGAACTTGCTGAGCGACTCGAGGGGGCGTTCGAGGAGCCCGAGGTGGCAATGTTCCAGCACCGGTTCAACGAGGCGCTGACGCAGATCTCTGCCCGGTTCGAGGAGTACCACACCAGCAGCATGGAGTTGGCAGTTGGGCTCTCCGAGTGCGTCCAGGTGCTGGCCCAGGTGCGCGCCGGTGACCTCGATGCGAGCGTCAGCGAGGAGACCGTGGCATCCAGTGACGAGCTGGTCGCCAGGCTGGGGACCGCACTGAACGAGACCATTGCCGCGATCCGCCAGCAGGTCGACACGATCGACCGTCAACAGCTCGTCCAGCCTGATGACGCTGCGGGGAACCCGTCGCCCGACAGGAGTCCAGCATCGAAGAGCCGTGCTCATCCTCAGCGATCGGGTTGATGTACCAGCGAGCATCATGAACCCAACGAGAGTGATATTCGCCGTTCAGGACGTGCTTCGGGGAAAGGCGAGCGGCCTGTTCCTCATACGCGCTGTGGAGCGCCTGGAAGCGGCGAGAGACGACAAGCAGGCGCTCCGAGACGCGGTCCGGCAGATAGCCAAGATGGCGAAGATCTTCCTCACAGAGCATGAGGCTGCCGCTCTGGAGAGGCTGGCTCAACAAATCGACTGACCTGCCGCACCTCGCGCCTCAATAACGCAGATCTACCAATCAGCCAGCACACTGAGCTTTCCCACTCCCAGTGGGAACCCGTGGCCACATCCTTCAGGGGGGCACATCTACTCCGAATCGAGCACCGCTCGCACCTTGGCGAGCAGCTCGTTTTGGCTGAACGGCTTGGCGATGAACTCGGCGTCGGCGTCCAGCACACCATGATGAACGATGGCGTTGTCCGTGTAGCCCGACATGTACAGGACCTTCATTCCCGGCGTGATTGAGCTCAGGCGATCCGCCAGGGCCCGGCCATTCATGACCGGCATCACCACATCGGTGACCAGCAGGTGAATCGGAGCCTCTTGGCTCTCGCACAGGAGCAAGGCCTCCCCGCCATTTGCCGCGGTGAGGACGCGATACCCGGCGTTGCTGAGCATGCGCACCGCGAGCATGCGCACCGCATCCTCGTCCTCCACCAGGAGCACCGTCTCCGAGCCCCTTTGCACCAACGAGCCCGAGGGTGTGCTTCGGGTGGGCGATACGGAGACCTCTTCGCATCGAGGCAGGTAGATCTTGAACGTGGTGCCGCTGCCGGCCTCGCTGTAGACCCAGATGTACCCGCCGCTTTGCTTGACGATTCCGTAGACCGTGGCCAACCCGAGCCCGGTCCCCTTGCCCTTGGGCTTGGTGGTGAAGAACGGCTCGAAGACCCGACCGCGCACTTCCTCGCTCATCCCCATGCCCGTGTCGCTCACCGAGAGCCTGACGTACTGGCCGGGCTCGGTGGGTGCATGGGTGCTCGCGTACTCCTCGTCCAGCTCGCAGTGCGTCGTCTCGATGGTCAGCTTTCCGCCGTCGGGCATCGCGTCCCGGGCGTTCACGGCCAGGTTCATCAGGACCTGCTCGATCTGACCTGGATCGATGTACACCCTGTGGGGTCCGTCTCCAGTGACGGTGACGAGCTCGATGTCCTCCCCCAGCACCCGCCGCAGCATCCGGTCCATCTCCACGGCCACCTGGTCGAGGTCGACCACCTTGGGCTGCATGACCTGTCGCCGGCTGAAGGCCAGGAGCTGCCTCGTCAGGCTCGTGGCGCGGTCCCCGGCCTTGCGGATCTCACGGATGTCGTCGCGCACGGGATCGGTCTCCCGGAGCTCGGCGAGGACGAAGTCCGCGTAGCTGTTGATCACGGTCAGCAGGTTGTTGAAGTCGTGGGCCACGCCCCCGGCCAGGCGCCCGACGGCCTCCATGCGCTGCGCTTGCTGAAACCGCAGCTCGGCCTCCTCGCGCTCCTGCTCGATCTCCTTTTTGCGCAGCGCATTGCCGAGCTGCTGGGCCACATCGGTCAGCGTCTCGATCTCGTGCTCCGTCCACGTCCGGGGCACGGGCGCATCCATGCAGAGTAGCCCGACGATCGACTGCTGGCTTCGAATCGGGATATCCAGGACCGCACGGGTCTGCCCCGCTGCCAGGACCGCGGCCAGCGGCGCGATGCGCGTGTCCTTCTCCACGTCTGGAATGACGACGTATGGCACGGTCCGGAGCGCCTTGATGTACTCCGGCGCCTCGGAGAGGTCGGCGCAACGCCCCCCGATGTCCGCCATGTGCTCTGGTTGCGCCGAGTGTTGGACCACTGTCCTTCCCTGGGGATCGATTGCGGCGTAGGCCACGCGAATCCCCGGAAACTCCTCCGAGAGACGAGCGACAGTGGTGGGGATCAGCTGCTCTGGCGCAGTGCCAGCCAGGTCGGCGCTGGCTACAGCGTTCAGGATCTCGAGTCGTGATTTCCTCTCCTGGAGCGCCTGGAAGTGTCTCTCCGCCTCCGCTCGAGCACGCAGGTGCTCAACGCCCGCACACATCGCTGCTGCCAACTCCTCGAGGATCGCCACCTCATCCCTGTCGAAGTCGTTCGGCTCGGAGGCGTAGATGTTGAGCGTCCCCCAGACGTCGGCACCGTTGACGAAGAGCGGCAAGGCGATCGAAGAGCCAAGACCGTGCTCGGCCGCGGCCCGGCGCCAGGGTCCAAACCCGGGATCGGTCTCCAGGTCCTCCGCATACACGACGCGTCCTGTGCGGATGGCCGTACCCGTGGGGCCACGCCCGGTCTCGATGTCGGCCCACGAGACCGTGAGCTGTTCCAGATAACCGTGCGCGCTGCCATACCATTCGAGGGGCTCGACCGTCTTTGCGTCGTCATCCAAGGCCTTCCCGATCCAGGCGAGCGCGCGCCCACCCACCTCCGCGATGATCTTGCACACCTCCCGCATGAGCCTGCGTTCGTCGTCCGCCCGGACGACCGCCTGGTTGACCTCACTCAGCTTGCGTAGGGCCCGGTTGCTCGCCTCGAGGGCAGCCTCGGCACGCTTGCGCTGCGAGATGTCGATCCATGTCCCGATGGCCCGATACGGGTTGTCCTCGACATCGCGGTAGACTTCGAGATCGTCACGAATCCACAGGAAACGGCCATCCTTGTGACGAAAACGATACTCTTGCCGGTGGCTGGTCGCACCGAACAGGCCCTCTTCCTCTCCCAGCATCCGCGTACGATCTTCCGGATGCAGGTTGTCCGACCACCATCCCGGCGCGAGCGCCTCGTCCACGGAGTAGCCCAGGAGACGTTCCACGCTGGCGCCAATCCACGCAGTCTTCGGTGCGGCACTGCCCGGCTCCAGGGCGTAGATGACCGTGGGCGCACTGTCTAGCAGATGACTGAGATGGGCGTGTGATTCTTCCAGGGCTCTCTCCCCTTGCTTACGTTCGGACAGGTCGTGCACCGTCACGACAAACTGGGCTCGCGCATCCGATGGGCTCTCGAGCACGACGCCGCAGACTTCGGCCGGGAACGTCGTGCCGTCGACTCTCTTCACATCGATCTCGATGCGGGGGGAATGCCCATCTCGGAGGGTTTGGTCGAAGACCTCGGAGACCATCTGCAGCTGGTTGTCCGCGACCAGCTCGAAGCAGAGCCTGCCGATGAGATCCTCCGGTGCTCCAACTCCATGGAGAGCCGCCACGCGCTGGTTGGCCTGGAGGATGTGCCCGCTGGCATCGATGACGACGATCCCGTCCGGCGAGGCCTCCACGATGGCGCGGTGGAGGGCCTCGCTCTGCTGGAGCGCCTCCTCGGCGAGTCGACGCTCCCGACGAGCCTCGGCGTCGGCCAGCGTTCGCTCGACCACCGGTGGAATGCGCGAGAGGTTGCTCTTGAGCACGCAGTCGTTGGCACCGTCCTGGAGGAGCGAAACCGCCATCTCCTCGCCGATGGTTCCGGACACCATGATGACCGGCGTGTCGCCCGCCTGTTCCAGCACGATGAGCAGCGCGTCGCGCCCAGTGAACCCGGGCATGTTGTAATCGGCCAGGACGATGTCCCAGGGGCCGCGACTCAGCGCGTCCCGCAGCCCGTTGGCGGTATCCACGCGCTCCCACGCTACCTCGCGCCCGGCCAGCTGGAGCTCTTCCACCAGGAGCAGGGCGTCGTCCTCTGTGTCATCGACAATCAGCGCTCGTAGCGGTCTATCCATGGCGTCAATCTCCGCAGTGCTGAGAAATACCATCGCGCAAATGGTTTTTCGGCCCAATGAAGAACGGCATGCGTCCGATAGGTGCGGCCGAAGGTGGCGGGCAGGAGGCAGTCGTCACGTGGCTCCCGCTACTATTCGGGCCCTGGGGCCGGAAGGTTCATGAGCACCCAATAGAGCCCGACTCGCCTCACGGCCTCGCTGAACTCGCTGAAATCCAGCGGCTTGCGGACATAGCTGTTCGCTCCACCCTCGTAGCTCCGGACGACGTCCTTCTCGGTGTCCGACGACGTCAGGATGACTACTGGGAGCAGCCGCGTCCGCGGATCCGACCGGATACGCTCCAGAACCTGGTGCCCATCCAGCTTCGGGAGCTTCAAGTCCAGGAGAACGACCTCGGGTAGCCTGTCGGGATCCCGGTCCGAGTGCTGCCCCGTGCAGAAAAGGTAGTCGAGCGCCTCGGCGCCATCGCGCACGACCACGACCTCGTTCTTGACGTGGCTCTCCTCGAGCGCCATGAGGATGAGCTCCTCGTCGTCTTGGTTGTCTTCCACGAGAAGAATTACCTTGTCGTCCATGTTCTTACCTTCTCTCTTGCTCCAGTCGGTTCGTTACTCGAGGGTGAAGTAGAACGTCGCTCCGTGACCGGGCTTGCTCTCCGCCCGGGCTTGCCCCCCATGGCGGCGAGCGATCCGCAGCACCGTGGCGAGCCCGATGCCGACCCCTTCGAATTCCTTCGACGAGTGCAGCCGCTGAAACACGCCGAACAGCTTGTCGGTGTACCGCTCGTCGAAGCCCACGCCATTGTCGCGGACGAAGTGCTCGCCCTCTGGCGTCGTTCCGACCTCAATTCGTGCGACGGGCTCCCCGGCGGTGAACTTCCACGCGTTGCCCAGCAGGTTTTGCATCAGGGGCCGCAGAAGAGCCGGGTCGCCGCGGACGGGGATCTGTGCCGGTACGACGAGCTCTACCTGGCGCTCTCCTGCTCCCTCCTTCAACTGGGCTACGAGGCCGCGTGCAACATCGGCCAGGTCCACGTCGGCAAGCCGCAGCTTCGCTTGCGACACGCGAGAGAGAACGAGCATCCCGTCGATGAGCTGGCCCATGGTCCGCGAGCCGGCGCGGATCCGCTCTAAGTAGTGCCTCCCCTTGGCGTCCAGCTTGTCCGCGTACCTCTCCAGCAGCACCCGGCTGAAGCCGTCCATGCCACGCAGTGGGGTTCGCAGGTCGTGCGACACGGAGTAGGCGAACGCCTCCAGCTCGGCGTTGGTTTCCTCGAGTTGAGCGCGGGCGCGCCGCAGACCTTCTTCCGTCCGCTTGTTTTCAGTGATGTCTTTTGCCAGGGATACCACCCCGAGCACCTGACCACTCTCGTCGGTAAGCGCCGACAGGGTCAGCAGCACCGGTACGACCTCACCCGAGCGGGTTGTGCGAATGTCTTCCACGTTGCGCACTTGCTCCCCAGCCTTGCACCTCGCCAGAAGCTCGTCTGCTTGCGCGTGGCGCTCGTCTGGCACGAGCAGCTTTATCGGACGGCCGACGATGTCCTCCCGCGACCACCCGTAGGTCTGGAGCGCCGCGTCGTTTATCTCGGTGACGATGCCCTCTCGGTCTTCGATGATGATTGGATCAGCGGCCTCCAGGAAGACCTTGGCCAGCCATCCAAGCCGGTCCTCGGTCTTCCTCTGCTGGGTGATGTCGACGGACGTGATCAGGATCCCGCCTGGTATCGGAGCCACTCGGACCTGATAGGCGCCGACCCTTCCATCCGCGAATTCGTACTCGTCGACATACGTGGCGGGCTCGCGGCTTTCCATCACACGGTGATAAGTTCTGAAGAATCCCGTTTCTTCGATATCCGGAAAGGCATCCTGGAACCTCCTGCCCAATAGCTGGTCCCGCGACATTTGCACGGAGCGCTCAAAGGCCTTGTTGACCAGGGTAAACCGCCACTCGGAATCGAAGGAGAAGACGAGATCGGAGATGGCATCCAACACCAGCCCGATGTGCTCCGCCGACAACCACTCGCGCCCGGTCGCCTGGCGGTCCGTGGAGGCGAATCCAGTGGCCAGATCGCTTTCGTCCAGCCGGTCGCTGGATTCCAGCTTCTGGGCCTGGCGCAGCTGCTCCTCGTTCTTTTTCAGCTCCTTCATCTCGAGTTACTCCACATGGATCCACACGTAGCTTGCGACACGCGCGCCTACGAGGAGCCTATTCCAGGGTATCGGAAGGCAGTCACAGGAGGCATCAAAGATGCGCATGTCATACGAATACACCTCGACCCCAATGATCAGGACGCTGCACCACATTGACAGCCGACGCTAGAGGAACCGCGTTCCCTCTCTTGCCGGATCATATTACTTTTGCTTCGCCCCTCCCGGAGACTGACCATTGTACGATAGCCTACGTGTCCTACGGGGTTTGTCAAGGCACTCGTGCCCTAGGGGAGTGTCATTTCACACCCCGGAATTTCTAATTGACGCTAGGCAACTATAAGGGCGTCGACAGATACCGAGGTCAAGCTGAGGAAAAACTGACAAAGATACCGCTCAGCTGCATCCGCCCGAGCGGCCGGTCGTGGCTCGTTCCGACGAAAGAACATTATCAAAGATCATGAGCCACTTGGGGCTGTTTCGGGCATTTCACTCGGAATATATCTTGACGAATCGAGGCGATCCTGAGAAGATATACGTTATACTAGTTACAATAATTACAGGCGGTGTTGCGGGTGGGATGATGACTGCCCGGTTGTCTGCTCTGAGCGACGAACGAGATGTCGTTCTCGCGAAGGCCGGGTCTGGGCACGTGAGCGGTGGGTGGTGGAGGTCGACGATGGATGTCGTTTGTTTTCGGCAAGATGGTAAGTGGTTCGGGCTGCCCCAGGTGCTGGTTGCCGATCTGGTTCCGAGCGCTGCGATCGAGCCAGTCCATGACGGGCCGGATTTTGTCGGCGGAACTGCGAGCTTCCGGAATCGGTCGATTGTTACCGTGAGACTGTCTCCGCTGCTCTGGCCTGGTCGGAGCGGTGACTGGATGCGGACCCGGCGATCGAGTGAGCGTCAGGCAGAGAGCATGCTCGTGGTCGGCCGGGTGGCGCGGAGGATCGGGCTACCCACCGATTGCGTGTCGTGCATCCTCGACGTTAGGGCAGAACGGCTGGTCGAGCATCAGGCCAAGGTCATCCGAGGCTCGGTGATCACCGCGCTGCTGTACCATCTCGATCGCGAGATCACGGTGCTCGAGCCCATGCGGCTGGTCAGGCTCGTGGAGACCGCCCTGGGTGAAACCGCGCTGCGGATCTTCTCTGGCAAGGCTGGCAGCAGGATGGCGGATCGGTGCGGGTGAGAGGTGAACATGACGGCTGTTCGAGCAGCTCCCGAGGTGTCCCTTGCGGTGTCCGCGATGCGACAGTGACAACCTCTCCTGGTCTCATCGGAGAGCCTGGGAGAAGCTCGTCTCCTGGTTCGTTCGTCACCGCCCATATCGGTGCCTGGATTGCTAGCACCGGTTCTGGGCCAGGTCCTGAAATAGCGCGAAACACTGGAGGCAAGGTCCAGCAAGGCACAAGATTCATGACCATCGTCTCGTTCCAAGGCCGGCTCCAGACAGCCGGGCGAAGGAGGAGGTTGATTGAAGAAACATAATTATCACTAACAGATATACCTTTTGACAACGTGCGGCGCGAAGGAAGCACAATGCAGCAGCTGAGCGTTCTTGTCGTGGACGACGACAAGGAGGTCTGTGACTACCTGGGAGCATTCCTGACTCACGAGGGCTACTTTGCGCATTGTCTCACCGACCCCACCCTGGCCATCGGGGAGCTCAGGGAATCCAAGTACCACATCGTCATCCTGGACCTGTTGATGCCGAAGCTGAGCGGCCTCGAGCTCCTGGCCAAGATCCGTCACATCGACAGCGACATCGTGGTCATCTTGCTGACCGGCCACCCGTCATTCGAATCTGCGACCGAGTCCATCGCGCTCGATGTTGCGGCCTACATTACCAAGCCGGCAACCACTGCTGAGCTCCGAAACACGCTGCAGCGCGCCATCAGGAAAAAAGGCCTGGTACTGCGTAGGGAAGAGGAGCTGCACCTGGCCATCGGCCGAACCATCCGGCATCTACGCAAGGAGAGGAAACGAACCCTGAAGAGGATGGCTCGACTCACAGGGCTGTCGGTCAGCCTGCTCTCCCAGATCGAGCGCGCCGAGAGCAACGCCTCGGTCTCCACGCTGCTCAAGGTCGCCAACGCGCTCGGCGTGAAGTTCAGCGACCTGTTCGGAGACTACTAAATGGGGAACCTCCGGACACCCTTTGCGTCCAGGTTGGGTGGCTCCACTGGCACGGGGGCAGGAGCATGAGCAGCAAAGCTGGCGTAGCCATCGGCATCGATCTGGGCACCACCAACTCGTGCGCCGCCTTCATGGACGGAGCGCGACCGCGGGTGATCAAGTCGCGCCTCGGGTACACGACCATCCCGTCGGTGGTGACCTTCGACGATCAGGGCAAGGTGGTGGTGGGGCAGCCGGCCGAGCGGCGGATCATCCTGCAGCCCGCGAGCACCATCTATGGCGCGAAGCGTCTGCTTGGCCGCATCTTCAACTCGGGAGTCCGGGCACGCTTCCAGCCGCACTTCCACTATCGCTTGGTGCCGGATCAGGATCGGCTGGTGGCTGCGTTTGTTGATGGTCTCACGGTCCCTCTGGTCTTGGTATCGGCACACATCCTTCGGGAGATCCGTCGGGCTTCCGAGCGCAGCCTGGGTGAGCCGGTGACCCGGGCGGTGATCACCGTTCCCGCGTATTACAACGAGAACCAGCGTGCGCTCGTGCGCGAGGCCGGGCGGCTTGCCGAGCTGGACGTCATCCGGATCATCAACGAGCCCACCGCGGCGGCGCTCGCCTACGGCCACGGCCGAGACGAGAAGCAGCGCGTGCTGGTCTTCGACCTGGGGGGCGGCACCTTCGACGTGTCCGTCCTGGAGATAGACGGTTTCATCTACGCGGTCTCGTGCGTCGGTGGCGACACCTTCCTCGGCGGGCTCGACTTCGACCGTCTGCTGGTGGAACTGCTCAGCGGGCGCCTGTCCCAACGTCTGGGCC
>Ga0180009_10002875_pt1 | contig 19988 bp, 19 predicted proteins | sample OS_PC_MetaG_FD_123537 | JGI IMG/M metagenome (GOLD analysis project Ga0180009, IMG submission 123537) | Groundwater microbial communities from the Aspo Hard Rock Laboratory (HRL) deep subsurface site, Sweden - OS_PC_MetaG | ecosystem: Environmental > Aquatic > Deep subsurface > Groundwater...
GAGCACCATTGGCGCGGGCGCATCGGGATCGGTGGCAAGATCGCTGGGCAACACGGCATCGCGTGGGGCGGTCAAAGCCTCTGCCCCCGTAGCGGTAAGTTCGGCCACGATCCGGGCGGGATCGGCACTGTCGGCGCGCATCAGGCTGGCCGGATCGACCCCAAGCGCGGCAGCGATGCGGTTCATCCATGTCAGCGAAAGGCTGCGCATCCCGGTTTCAAGCCGCCCGATGGTCTGCGCGGTGGTGGGCGGATGACAGGCAGCGGCAAGATCGGCGAGGGTCATGCCCTTGGCCTTGCGAAGGTCTCGGATGCGGTTGGTCATGGTGTGCCTTATCATTTAACCGGATTGGTTTGTTCTTTCCTACAGACACGCCGCCTTGGCAAGTCGCAATCCGTCATTCAACGGAAGGAATTGCCATGAAGCGCGAACTGGTCGAACGTGAACTCACGCCCGAAGGCCCAAGCCGGGGGCAGGGCATAAAGGACCCCCGGCCTTCGCGCACAGTCACCGTCAATCTCGCTGAATCCCCGCTGGCATGGCTGCACGCGCGCGGGCATTTGTCCGATCAGTTGCGCGACGCAGGCGAGGCGCTGCGGGCTGATTACGAACGCGCGCAGCTTTCTGCCAGCATCACCATGCGCTGGGATCCGGTGCGGGTGAAATCGACCGGGGATCGCGGCCTCTCCCCCAACGAACGCCAGATCGCCGCACGCCAGCGGTTTGACGGGGCAATCAAGGCGGCGGGCAGGGGGCTGGAGGATATCCTGTGGCGCGTAGTGTGCGCTGGCGAGGCGCTGCCCGAGGCCGAAAAAGCGCTCGGCTGGCCGACCAGAAGCGGCAAACTGGTGCTGAAAATCGCGCTGGAGCGGGTCGCGGATTATTATCGGATCGCCTGAAGTCGGGGCGCGTCGAGAGGGCGCGGGCGCGGCTTGTTTCTCAGCCCTCGATCTGCTCGGCCAGCATCAGCCAGCGTTCCTCCGCAGCATCGCGCTCAGCACGCGCGTTGGCTATGCCCTGGTTGATCGTAGCGAACCTTTGGGGGTCTCTGGAATATAGCTCGGGGTCGCCCAGCAGCGCCTCTCCCCTGGCTATTGCTGTTTCCAGCTCCTCGATCCGGGCTGGCAGGATTTCGTAATCGCGCTGGTCCTTGTAGGACGTTTTGGCGGGCGCAGGCGGCCTGTCAGGCTGGTTGCGGTTAGGCCCGTCCTGACCCCTTCCAGACTGCGCCAGCCTGCCGTTAGGGGTGCGATTGGTGGGCGTTGGTGGCGTCTTGCGCTTCGCCTCCCAATCGGCATAACCGCCCGCAATAATGTCCACCTTGCCCGATCCGTCGAGGCCCAGTGTCACCGTTACCGTGCGATCCAGAAAATCGCGGTCGTGGCTTACGATCAGCACCGTGCCATCAAAATCGGCGATCACTTCCTGCAATAAATCAAGCGTTTCGAGGTCGAGATCATTGGTCGGTTCGTCCAGCACAAGCAGGTTGGCGGTGCGGGCAAATTCGCGCGCCAACAGCAGGCGGGAGCGCTCGCCCCCGGACAGGATGCCGACCTTGGTATCGACGAGGCCGGGATCGAACAGAAAATCCTTGAGATAGGCCTGAACGTGCTTGCGCACCCCGCGCACATCGATCCAGTCACCGCCCTCCGCCAGAATCTGACGCACCGTGGCCCCCGGTTCGAGCAGCTTCCTCTGCTGATCGATCATCACGCCAGATAAAGTGCGCGCGTGAGTAACGCTGCCGCTATCGGGCTCCAGTTCTTTGGTGAGCATTTTCAGCAATGTAGTCTTGCCCGCACCGTTAGCGCCGACGATCCCGATGCGGTCGCCGTTCTGGATGCGCAGGCTGAACGGCTTGATGATCGGGCGGCCATCATAGGTTTTGGAAATGCCCTCCGCCACGATTACCGACTTCGATTTGAAGTCATCATCGCTGGAAAGTTTGAGCTTGGCCGTGCCCGCGCCGGAAATCATCGATGCCCGCGCCGCGCGCATCTGGAACAGCTTTTCCAGCCGCCCCTGATTGCGCTTGCGCCGCGCGGTGACGCCGCGTTCGAGCCAGTGCGCCTCGATCTTCAGCTTGGCGTCCATCCGTTCGGCCGCGCGGGCTTCCTCGGCATAGACCTGTTCTTCCCACGCCTCATACCCGCCAAAGCCGATATCCTTGCGCCGCAGAGTCCCGCGGTCGAGCCACAGGGTCGCGCGCGTCAGGCGCGTAAGGAAGGTGCGATCATGGCTGATCGTGATGAACGCCCCGCGATAGCGGGTCAGCCAGTCCTCCAGCCAATCGATCGCGGACAGATCGAGGTGGTTGGTCGGTTCATCCAGCAGCAGCAGATCGGGATCCTGCGCCAAGGCGCGGGCAATCGCCGCGCGCCGCCGTTCACCGCCGCTGGCGGTTTCCGAAAGGCGGCTCATATCGATGCCAAGTTGGCCCGCAATCGCTTCGACTTCGTGCTCGGCGGGGGCGTCATCGCCGGCAAGCGCAAAGTCCATCAGTGTGCCGGGGCCGGAAAAGTCGGGTTCCTGTTCCAGAAACACGATCCGTGTTCCCGGCTTTACCCGGCGCTGGCCGCGATCTGCATCGATGCGTTCCATGATCAGTCGTAGCAGCGTGGTCTTGCCCGCGCCGTTGCGGCCGATCAGTGCAAGCCGATCACCGGGGAGCACGTGCAGATCGATTGGCGGGGTGCCGCTATCAGGCGTCGGCCCGCCAAACAGCCAGCGCCCGCCTTGTTGCAGGGCGAGCCCTTCGAACGAAAAGATAGGAGGTTGCGCCATCGGAAGCGCCACCTAGGGACTTGCGGCCTGCGCCACAAGCCTGCTCGGCAACCCGGCGCAATGGGCGGTTCAGTCACGCGAAAGCTCGCCCGGTGCAGGAGCCGGGCAAATTGGAGGAACGCAGAATGATCCGACCCGCAATGACTATGCTTGCCGCAAGTGCGCTGGCAGTCCCTTCTCACAGCCTTGCTGCGGCAGAAATCGCAATCAGCGCCGATGGCCCGGTGGTTGAACTCAACGTGTTCGAAAGCGTGTCGGTCGCGCCCGACATTGCCACCATCGGCGCGGGCGTGACCAGCGAAGCACCGACCGCGACCGAAGCGCTGCGGCAAAACTCAACCGAGATGCAAAAGGTGATTGCGCGGATCAAGGCGCTGGGCGTGGCGGACAAGGATATCCAGACCACCGGCATCAACCTGAACGCGATGTATGATTACAATCAGGAAGAGCGGCGTCAGGTGTTCCGCGGTTATCAGGCGTCGAACCGGGTGAGTGTAATCCTGCGCAAGATCGACGATGCGGGGAAGGTGCTTGATGCGCTGGTTGCGGCAGGCGCAACCGATCTTAACGGCCCCAGTTTCTCAATCGAGAATGACGAGGACGCCAAGGACGCTGCCCGCAAGCGCGCAATTGAACGCGCGCAGGCTCGGGTGCAGGCCTATGCTGACCTGTTCGGCTATGACGGCGCGAAAGTGCTGGCGATTGCTGAAAGCATCGAAGGGCGGGGGTCGATGCCCGAATTGGCGAAGTTGCGCGTTAGTGCTGACATGGCCGCTGCCGCGCCGCCGGTGCAGCCAGGGATGGTATCCACCGGGATCAGCATCACCATCAAATACGAGTTGGTGAAGGATTCAGCCGCTGTGTCCCAGCGATAACTCATTCACGGCTTGTTCAATGGGCGCTGGCTAGGCATGGTCTTGTCATGAAAACCATCCAATCCTTGTTTGCAGGTTGCATCGCAGCGCTCGCGTTGGTGGCTATCAGCACGCCAGCGACGGCGCAGGATCAGTCGCGCGGCGATCAGGGTGAGGCCCGGCGCGAAGCGCGCGCTGGCACGCAATTGCCCCTGCGCGAAATCGAACGGCGCATCCTGCCGCAGATGCAGGGTAGCGAATATCTTGGCCCCGCGTATGATTCCACGGCGCGTGCCTACAGGCTCAAATTCATCCGCGATGGCCGGGTGACCTATGTCGATGTTGATGCCCGAACGGGGCGGATCATCGGTCGTTCGCGCTGATCGGCTGACCGCTATGCGCGATCATCGGGGGAAAGCGGCAGCTTTGGGGCATGGCCCTTGCTTGACGCGTTGTTTCCGAAAGCGCACGACCCAGCCAATAACAATGCAGGAAAATGGTGGATTATGCGCATTCTGATCGTCGAAGACGAACCGACCCTCGGCGCGCAGCTCAAATCGACGCTGGAACAGCAGGGCTATGCCGTCGATCTGTCTGCCGATGGCGAGGACGGGCACTTCATGGGCTCGACCGAGGATTATGACGCAGTGGTGCTCGATCTCGGCCTGCCCGAAATTGACGGGCTGACCGTGCTTGGCATGTGGCGGCGCGAGGGGCGCACCTTCCCGGTGCTGGTGCTGACTGCGCGCGATAGCTGGAGCGACAAGGTCGCCGGGCTTGATGCAGGCGCGGATGATTACCTTGCCAAGCCGTTCCAGACCGAGGAACTGATTGCCCGCCTGCGCGCGCTGATCCGCCGCGCTTCGGGCAATACCTCGTCCGAATTGACCGCAGGCGATGTGCGACTGGACACGCGCTCTGGCCGGGTGACGCTGAGCGGTGAGCCGGTCAAACTGACCGCGCAGGAATACAAGCTGCTGTCCTATCTGATGCATCACAAGGGTAAGGTGGTGAGCCGCACCGAACTGATCGAGCATATCTACGATCAGGATTTTGATCGGGATTCGAACACCATCGAAGTGTTTGTCACCCGTATCCGCAAAAAACTTGGCGCAGACGTGATAACGACCATCCGTGGCCTTGGTTACAGCCTCGACGACCCCGCCGACGCACCGCGCGCCTGAGGCGTCGGGCACGGGCGGCGACGCGCAAACGGCCTTGCCTGAAGGTGAGGCCGTCGCTGTGCCAGCCGATGTGACCGGGTTGGCAACCTCAACCCCGCTCGCCAGCCTCGCCCGGCGGATGGGGCTGATCGCGGCGGGCTGGATCTTTGTGCTGTTGCTGGTCGGCGGCGTTGCGCTCGAACGGATGCTGACCACCCAGGTCGAATCCAATTTCGATGAACAGCTTGAATATATTCTCACCGCGATGATCGCCTCGGCAGAGATCGATCCCTTCGGTGAAGTCTGGTTCTATCGCACGCTGGGCGATCAGCGCTTCCTTGAACCGGGCAGCGGGCTGTATTGGCAGATCAGTGGCGGCGAATACGAACCGATCGCATCGCGCAGCCTGTGGGATCGCACACTCAAGCTGGAGGGCGCGATTGGCGAGGGCGGGCATTTCGATAGCGAAGCCCATTTCCATAATTCAGACCAGTTCGCCGGTGAGCCGCTGCGGATTGCCGAACGCACCGTGATCCTGCCTGGCAGCGAAACCCGCTGGACGTTTGCCGTGGCCAGCGCGACCGAGCAGATGGACACGCAGGTCGGACGTGTGCGGCTGATCCTGATCTGGAGCTTTGCGGTGCTGGGGCTGGGGCTGCTGGTGATGGCGACGCTGCAGATCCGTTACGGCCTGTCACCGCTCAGGCGGGTGCGCGCGGCAATCCAGAACCTGCGCACCACCGGCGCGAACCGGATAACCGAACCACTCCCACTGGAAGTGCAGCCGCTGGTAGATGAACTCAACGCGCTGATCGAACATTCCGAAAAACAGGCCGAGGAGGCGCGCCGCCATGCGGGCAATCTCGCGCACGCGCTCAAGACGCCGCTGACGGTGCTGACCAACGCGGCCACCGCGCGCGCGCCTGATCTGGGCGAGGCGGTGATGCGGGAAACGCGCACGATGCAGCGCCATGTCGATCACCATCTTGCCCGCGCGCGCGCTGTCGGCCGCCGCGCTGTCGGCCATGCCAAAACCAACGTGATGGGCTGCGCCGAAGCTGTGCGCCGTGCGGTTGAGCGGCTTCACCCGGATGGCCGCCTTGATATCGCCGGGAGCCGTTCGGCAACTGTCGCGCTCGAACGGCAGGACTTGGATGAACTGCTCGGCAATCTGATCGAAAACGCCGCGAAATATGGCGGAGGCAGCGTATTTGTCACTATCGATCCCGATGAGGACGAGGCTCCGCGCGATCCGAAGCAGTGCCTGATCTGGGTGGAGGATGACGGGCCGGGCATTCCGGAGGCTGAACGTATCCGCATCTTTGATCGCGGGGTGCGGCTTGATACGGACAAGCCCGGCACCGGGCTGGGCCTGGCAATCGTGCGCGATGTCGCGGAAATCTACGGCGGCAGCGTCAGGCTGGGCACGAGCGAGGATCTGGGCGGTCTGCTGGTCGAATTGCGCCTGCCGCGCGCCGATTGAGGCGGGCGCGAAGGGTTTGCGCAATCGCCGCGTTATACCTTCGAACAGGCGACGAAAATCACATGCAACCGGGGTCATTTGCGCGCAATCATGAATGCCAGCGGCAAGCCATCCACCATTGCCGGAACGCGCGCTGATTGCGGCTCGGATGCGGCGTTGGCGGCGCGGTTGGCGGCGCGCGATCCGGCGGCGCTGCGTGAAGCCATCACGCTTTACGCGGCCTCGTTGCAACGCATCGCTTTTCGCATGACAGGCGATGCCCATGAGGCCGAGGATCTGGTGCAGGAAGCGATGCTGCGATTGTGGGATCAGGCCCCGAAAATCGCCGCGCGCCATCCGGTCGAAAGCCAGGCTGCGGCGGCGTTGCGGCTGGGTGGGTGGCTCAACCGGGTGGTGACCAACCTTGCGATTGACCGGTTGCGGCGCGGGCGGCGGATGTCTGCTGGCGAGGTGCCGGATCGCGAGGATGAGGCACCGCTCGCCGATGCGCTGATCGAAGCCGGGGAGCGCGATCATTCAGCCCGCGCGCTGATTGCTGCACTGCCCGAACGCCAGCGTGCCGCGATCGTGCTGACCTATTACGAGGATATGTCCAATGCCGCCGCTGCCGAAGCGCTCGAAATGAATATCAAGGCGTTTGAATCCTTGCTGCTGCGCGCGCGCACCACATTGCGCAGGGCCTATGCAGATTTCGGGGAAGGAGGTGCGCAATGAGCACCAACGACATCATTGCTGGCAGCCCGCTGGCTCGCAGGCTGGATGATTATCCGGTGCCCGATCTCAGCGCAGGATTTGCTGATCGTGTGCTGGCCGCCGCCGCTGCGCGCGCCGCGCCGCTGCCAGACTTGCGCCGCCCCGGCGGCGGTGAGGGACGTGGCTGGCGACTGGGCCGGCGATTGGCGATTGCGACGTTCGGTTTCAGCGCAATCGCCAGCGCTGCGGCCGCGACCGGTATGCTTGACCGGATCGATATTGCCGTGCCCTCGGCCGAACGAGTGTGGACCAGCATTACCGGCAAACAGCCTGTGGCGGCAGCTCCGGTGCTGGCCGCAGCCCAATCCGCCGATGCTGCGCCCAAAGCGCCGGTGGTATTCGATGGGCAGATCGACACGCCTGAAGAACTGAACGAAGCCTTTCGCCGGATTGAAGACGTGCGGCAGGGTCGCATCAAGGCACGCCGCGAACGGCAAGACGAGCGCATCGAGCAGGCCATCGAGCGCCGCCGCGCAGCTGGCCTGCCTGTGCCGAGCGCCGAAGAGCTGGCTCGTCAGCGCCAGCGGATTGACGAGGTGCAGGCCATTCGGCAGCAGCGCGCTGACGAACGCATCAAGGCCCGGCGCGACGAGCTTGAGCGCAAGGTGGAAAGCGGTGAGGTGCTGACCCGCGAGGATATCGTGCGTCCGCTGCGCGATGATCAGCGCGCAATGGACCGGCGCGAACGGATGGTGCGGCTTCGCCAGATGACCCCGCAACAGCGCCGCGAAGCGCTGCGTAACCTTCCGCCGCAACAGCGCCGCGCGCTGATCGAAGAATATCGCAATCTTGGCAATGCGCCTGACACGGATGGGGCTGTTGCAATCCCGGACAACGCCACGCCAGAGACTGCGCCGGTCGAGGAATCGCCGCCGCCGCAGCCCTGACCGGCAGAAAATTCGATCTGGCTTAACCCTGCTGGGCGCGTTCGTGGTGGCGGATCACTTCGTCGATGATGAATCGCAGGAATTTTTCGGAGAATTCCGGGTCGAGATCGGCGTCTTCGGACAGTTTGCGCAATCGGGCGATCTGGCGCGCTTCGCGATCAGGGTCGGCTGGCGGCAAAGTTACCTTGGCCTTGTATTCCCCCACTGCCTGCGTGATCCGGAATCGCTCTGCCAGAATGTGAATCAACGCAGCATCGATATTGTCGATGCTTTTGCGGAACGCAGCGAGCACCCGGTCGGGTTCTGCAGGCGGGGCGGTGGGGTGTTGCGGTTGTTGCGGCATCGCGCGCGAAACTAGCAGCAAATCTGCGCTTGCCAAGCACGCTGAGGCCGCCCTAATGCCGCCAAAGCATGAGTGCTGATATCATTCCTTTGCCGCGCAAGGCGCCGACACTTGATCCGATGTTGTCACTGACGGCGGCGGGCATGAATTGCGTCAACGCGGTTATCCTTGACCGGATGCAGAGCGAGATCCCGTTGATCCCGCGCCTTGCAGGCCACCTGATATCGGGCGGTGGTAAGCGGCTGCGGCCGATGCTGACGCTCGCCGGGGCCGAACTGGTCGGCTACAAGGGCACCCGCCACCATAAGCTCGCAGCCGCAGTGGAGTTTATCCATACTGCCACGCTGCTGCATGACGATGTGGTTGATGGCAGCGAACTCAGGCGCGGCAAGGCGGCTGCCAATATCATTTTCGGTAATCCGGCGACTGTGCTGGTCGGCGATTTTCTGTTCAGCCGCGCGTTCGAACTGATGACCGAGGATGGGAGCCTGCGTGTGCTCTCGATTCTCAGCCGTGCCAGTGCGATCATTGCGGAAGGCGAAGTGTCGCAGTTGTCGGTTCAGCGCCAGATCAACACCAGCGAAGAACAATACCTGCACATCATCGGTGCCAAGACCGCCGCGCTGTTTTCTGCCGCCAGTCAGATCAGCGCCGTGGTGGCTGAATGTTCCGAAGAACAGGAACGCGCGCTTGAATCCTATGGCCGCAATCTTGGCGTGGCGTTCCAGCTGGTCGATGATGCGATCGATTACGATTCGGATGCCGCCGAGATGGGCAAGGAACAGGGCGACGATTTCCGTGAGGGAAAAATGACGCTGCCGGTGATCCTCGCCTACGCGCGCGGCGATGAGCAGGAGCGGCAATTCTGGAAAGCGGCGATCATTGGCCATCGCACGTCGGACGATGACCTCGCCCATGCGATTTCGCTGATCGCAAAGCACAATGCCCTTGAAGACACACGCGAACGCGCGCGCCACTTCGCGCACCGGGCGATTGATGCGATTTCGATCTTCCCGGATGGCAAGGCGCGTGCGGCAATGGCGGAAGCCGCGCAATTTGCAGTCGCGCGCGGGCACTGAGCGGGCTATCCGCCCGGGGTGATGCACCCCGATCTTCCTATCCACGCTGTCCTGCCCCAAATCCGCGCCGCCTTGGCAGGGCCTGGGGCGGGCGTGCTGATCGCGCCGCCGGGGGCTGGCAAAACCACCGCGGTCGCGTCTGATCTGATCGGGCAGAGATGGTGCACGGGGCAAGTCATCATCACCAGCCCGCGCCGGGTTGCCGCCCGCGCTGCCGCCGAACGCATGGCCGAAATGCTGGGCGAAGTGCCGGGGGAAACGGTGGGCTACATTACAAGGCTCGATCGCAAAACATCCGCCAAAACCCGCATTCTGGTCGTGACCGAGGCGATTCTGGTGAACCGGCTGGTCGATGATCCCGAATTGTCGGGCGTATCGGCGCTATTGTTTGACGAGGCGCATGAACGCAGCCTCGACAGCGATCTTGGCCTTGCGCTGGCGCTGGAGACCCGCAGCGTGCTGCGTGAGGATTTGCGGGTGCTGGTGATGTCGGCCACCATCGACGGCGCGCGCTTTGGCCGGTTGCTGGGTGATGGAGCGCCTGTGATCGAGAGTGAGGGCAAGAGTTTTCCATTGACCATCAAGTGGCTTGGCGGCGACAATGCGCAAGCGATCGAGGACCGGATGGCAGGTGCGGTGCTGACCGCTTGGCGCGATGAGCAGGGCGATATTCTCGCCTTCCTGCCCGGCGTGCGCGAAATTGAGCGGGTGCGTGAACGGCTGGAAGCGCGTCTGCCCGACACCCCGATTCACTCGCTCCACGGCCAGATCGAACCTGCGGCCCAGCGCGCCGCTATCCGCCGCGACAGCCAAGGTCGCCGCCGAATCGTGTTGGCCAGCGCCATTGCCGAAACATCGCTGACATTGGACGGCGTGCGCGTGGTGGTCGATAGCGGGCTTGCGCGGCTGGCCGAGTTTGATCGGGCGGCGGGCACCACGCATCTTGTCACCCGGCGTTCCTCGCAGGCGTCAGCAACCCAGCGCGCGGGGCGTGCGGCGCGGCAGGGGCCGGGGGTTGCTTATCGGTTGTGGGAAGAGGCAGGCCATGCTGGCCGCCCCGAATTTGCGCCGCCTGAAATCGCCCAGGCTGACCTTGCCCCGCTGCTGTTGCGGCTGGCGAAGTGGGGGACGAGCGACCCCGCTGATCTGGCATGGCTCGATACCCCGCCTGAGGCCTCGGTAAGCGCGGCGCGGGCGGCGCTTGAGGCTTTGGGCGCGCTTGATGGGGCAGGGCGGATTACGCCTATGGGTGAAGCGCTGGCCGCGCTGCCGATGGCACCCGATCAGGCGGCAGCTGTGCTGCGGGGCGCGTGTGCAGGCCACGGCGAGGATGCGGCGCGACTGGTGATGCTGTTGCAGGAACGCGGGCTGGGCGGGCGCGGCGAAGACCTGATGCAGCGGCTTGCGCGCTGGCGCGGCGACCGTGCGCCGCGTGCCGTTTCGGCGCAGCGCATTACGCAGGGGTGGGCCGGACAGGCGCTCAAACTTGCCGGGGCGATGGAGCGCACGCCTGCCAATGATGCTGCGGAATGCCTCGCGCTTGCCCGCCCCGATTTCGTCGCCCGGCGGCGCGATGCCTCGGGCGAATTCTGGCTGAGCGCAGGTGGACGTGGGTACCGGCTCGATCCCGCATCGCCGCTGGCGCGGGCGGAATGGATCATCATTGGCGATGCGCAGGGTGAGGCCAAGGGCGCGCGCATCACCGCCGGGGCACAGCTTGCACCCGAACGCGTGCCGGTGCTTTTTGCCAAGGCAATGCAGGAACGCATTATAACCCGCTGGAATAATGACAAGGATCGGGTTGAGGCCCGGCGTGAACGACGGCTCGGCGCGATTGTGCTCGCCAGCGTGCCCGAACCTGCGCCTGACGCTGCCCTGTGTGTGGATATCCTTGTGGAGAAAGCTGTTGAGCGGCTGGGGGATATTCTCCCCGCTGGTTTTCTGGCCCGCGCACGATTTGCCGGGGTGGAGGCGCTTTCGGCCGTGGCGCTGGGTGAACGGGCGCAGGAGTGGCTCGTCGCGCTGCTCGCCGGGAGGCGCGATCTTGACCTTGCGCCGCACCGTTATGAGGAGGCAGCGCTGGGCCTGCTCGACTGGAACCAGCGTCAGGCGCTTGACCGTGCCGCTCCCACCCAGTTCACCACGCCTGCCGATACCCGCCACGCCATCGACTACGCAGGGGACGATGCGCCGAGTGTTGAAGTGCGGGTGCAGGCGCTTTTCGGGCTGGATACGCAGCCGGTAATTGGCACCGCGCCGCTGCTGCTCAAACTCACCAGCCCCGCAGGCCGTCCGATCCAGTCGACCCGTGACCTGCCCGGCTTCTGGCGCGGTAGCTGGGCTGATGTCGCCAAGGACATGAAAGGCCGCTATCCCCGGCATCGCTGGCCCGATCAACCCTGGCTGGAAAAGCCGAGCCTCAAGACCAAAAATGCATTTAATCGAACCGATTCGTGATCTAAGGGGCATCCATGACCGCACGTATTTACCAGCAGCCCAAGCACGCGATGCAATCGGGTAAGGCCCACACTGATGAATGGGTGATCGAATTCGCCCCGTCCGAAGCGCGTTTCGCCGATCCGTTGATGGGCTGGACGGGCAGCAGCGATACCCAATCGCAGGTGCGAATGACCTTTCCCAGCAAGGACGCGGCCAAGGCCTATGCCGAGAAATACGGCATCACTGCGCGCATCCACGCAACCCCGCCCAAGCGGCTTAAGCTGCAAGCCTACGCGGATAATTTTCGCTGAGTTGATTTTTCCCCAAAGCGCCGCCATATGCGCGTTCGGGAGTCGGGTGGACGTTTGCGTTCGCTCACCGGGTCAGGTCCGGAAGGAAGCAGCCCAGGTGAATTGCGGCGGGTCGCTCGGCTCCTTTTTCCACCATTATCACTGCCATGCGCAGCATGACAAACGCGGCCCAAGCGCCTAGCTTTGTGTCATGAGCGATTCCGATCCAGATCTGCCTGAAGATACCACTGGCCCAACAGCAGCAGAGCTGGAGGCAGCGGGGCAGAATGCGCTGTTCGGCGAACCCGCGCCCACGCCGGAGGCCGCTCCTGCGGCTCAGCCGGCCAAACCAGCCCCTGCCGCAACCAATCAGCCCTACCGGGTGCTGGCGCGCAAATATCGCCCGCAGACCTTTTCCGAACTGATCGGACAGGAAGCGATGGTGCGCACCCTTGCCAATGCCATCGCGCGCGACCGGCTGGCCCATGCCTTCCTGATGACCGGGGTGCGCGGGGTGGGCAAGACCTCGACCGCGCGGCTGATCGCCAAGGCGCTGAACTGCGTCGGGCCGGACGAGCAGGGCGGGCCGACGATTGATCCGTGCGGGGTGTGCGAGGCCTGCGTCGCGATCGCCGAAGGCCGCCATATCGACGTGATCGAGATGGATGCGGCCTCGAACACCGGGGTCGATGATGTGCGCGAGATCATCGAACAGGTGCGCTACGCTGCGGTTTCGGCGCGTTACAAAATCTACATTATCGACGAAGTTCACATGCTGTCGCGCAATGCATTCAATGCCTTGCTGAAGACACTTGAAGAACCGCCGCCGCATGTGAAGTTCCTGTTTGCCACCACCGAGGTCGACAAGCTGCCGGTTACGGTGCTCAGCCGCACCCAGCGGTTTGACCTGCGCCGTATCCCCGCGCCGATGTTGGCAGAGCATTTTGCCAAAGTGTGCAGGCTGGAAGGGATCGCGGCCGAGGATGAGGGCCTGCGGATTATCGCCGCTGCCGCCGAGGGATCGGTGCGCGATGGGCTTTCGATCCTCGATCAGGCGATTGCCCATGCCGACCTCGACGGGGAGGGCAAGGTCACTGCCGCGCGGGTGCGTGATATGCTGGGGCTGGCGGACAAAAGCGCGCAGCGCCGCTTGCTCGGCCACCTGCTCGAAGGTGACGCCAAAGCGCTGCTCGCCGCAGTCGACGAACAATACGCGCTGGGGGTGGAACCGCTGGCGCTGATCCGCGCGTTGATGGACCTGACGCATCGGGTCACGCTGGCGCAGGTGTCTGGCGGAGAGCCTGATGCTCCGGCTGAGGAAGAGCGCGCGGCGCTGGCTGATTTCGCGGCCCGCTTGGGCGCGGCCGAACTGCACCGATTGTGGCAATTGCTGCTCAAAGGCCATGACGAAGTGCGCACGGCACCCGATCCGCTGGTATCGCTGCAAATGGCCTTGCTGCGCATCCTCCACGCAGCCCAAATGCCCGATCCGGGCAAGCTGGCGAAGCGTATTGAGGAATTGGCGGCGGGCGGGGTCGCGGCACCTGCTGTTCCAGCCGCAGAAGGCGCTACGCCTTCCGCACCGCTCGCCGCCGCTCCGACGCTCGATTGGGCCGCACTGGTCAGCGAGGTTGATCGCGCCGGGATGCTGCACGTTGCCGAAGTGATGCGCAGCCGGGTGCGGGTGATTGAGTTGGCTCCTGAACGGGTGATGTTCGAACAGGCTGACAATTTTCCCGATGATCCCGCGCCCGAAATCCGCGATGCATTGTTCAAGGTGACGGGCAAACGTTGGCTGGTCGAGCGCGGTTCTGGCACGGCGCAGCCCAGTTTGCGTGAAACCATCGAAGCAGAAGCGCGCGCCGCCGATGAACGCGTCCGATCCGACCCGCTAGTCAGGGCCGCGTTCGAAGCTTTCCCCGAGGCTGAGTTGCTTGGCGTAGAAGGCAACCTTGCGGCAGCTTCGGCAAGCCCCCCTTGGAATTAAGGAGACTTTCCCAATGAAATCGATGGAAGAAATGATGCAGGCTGCGCAGCAAGCCGCAGAAACGATCCAGAAGCAAATGAGCGAAATGCAGGTCAAGCTCGACAGTATCGAGGTTGAGGGCACAGCCGGCGGCGGGCTGGTAAAGGTGCGCGCCAGCGCCAAGGGCCGCATTCTGGGCGTCAGCATCGACGACAGCCTGATGAACCCCGATGACAAACAGATCGTCGAAGACCTCGTCGCCGCCGCCTTCAACGACGCGCGCGACCGGGCTGACCGGGTATCGAATGAACAGATGCAAGAGATGCAGGGTTCGATGGGTCTCCCGCCGGGGTTCAGCCTGCCGGGACTGGGGTAGGCTATCGCAAGGAAGTGCAAGGGTGCAGTAAAAGCGGCGGTCCTCGGCGGCTTGCGACCAAAACGCCTGGGTACAACCTGCCGGGGTTAGGCTGACCGGCGGCGCCCGAAGGTCGGTTTCGCAGGGCGCGCAAAAACCGGCGCGCGGGGCCGTTCGACGGGATCGGCCTGACCGGCTTTTCGTTGCTCCATAAAGTGTGCGAAGGCGGCATCGGGATCGAACCCGTTGGCTGGTTCGAGCCCGGCGGCATGATCGGCCGGTTGGTGCGCATCAGATTCTTGTGATGTCCGGCGTCGGTCAAATGCACCGGACCACAGCGCGGCGATTCCGCTGCGAAAACCCCTCCATAAACAATACTGCCCACCCAGCAACACGATCAGGGCGGGAAGATACAGCGACAGGCGCGTGGCCGGATCGGATCCGGGGTCGCCCAGGTTTTCGAGCGCCGCAGCGAACCCTGTCAGGGCGAATCCGCAAACAATCCAAGCAATCGGTTTCATCGCCTGCCTCTTCCGTTTGACGGGAGAGGTTAAAGCCAGAGGGTTAACGCTTTCCCTCATGTTCCACAGCCTAGCAGCTTTCCGCCATTGCGGCCCGGCCCCCTGCTACCCATATTCACTGCAAAGGCAGGCCCAAACGGCCGCCGTGGACACAAAAATATGACTCAGACTTTCCCTCTCCTCCCGTTGCGCGACATTGTCGTTTTTCCCGGCATGGTGGTGCCGCTGTTCGTCGGGCGCGACAAATCGGTTGCGGCGCTCGAAGCGGCGATGGCGGCGTCCAAGGACATCGTCCTGATTGCTCAGCTTGATCCGGGCTGTGATGATCCCGAGGGCGATGACCTTTATGATGTCGGCGTGATTGCGCAGGTGCTTCAGCTACTGAAACTGCCCGATGGTACCGTGCGTGTGCTGGTCGAAGGCAAGACCCGTGCAAAGCTCTCGGCACTGGTCGATGAAGGTTCACACGTCGTCGCCGAAGTCGATCTCATCGATCCCGACACAGTTTCGGGTAGCGAAGTCACCGCGCTGATGCGTCAGGTGGTCGAACAGTTCGGCGAATATGTGAAGCTCAACAAGAAGCTGGGTGAGGACGCCGGTGTAGACCTGTCCGATGTTGATGACGCCGGGCAGCTGGCTGATACCATCGCTGCGGCAATCAGCGCCAAGGTTTCCGACAAGCAATCGCTACTGACCGAAACCAGCCCGTTGAAGCGGCTCGAACTCGTCATGGCCTTCATGGAAGGCGAATTGTCAGTCTTGCAGGTTGAGCGCCGCATTCGCGGGCGCGTAAAACGCCAGATGGAAAAGACCCAGCGCGAATATTACCTCAACGAACAGTTGAAGGCGATCCAGAGCGAACTGGGCGGCGGCGATGATGGCGACGGCAATGAAATCGCCGAACTGACCGAGAAGATCGAAAAGACCAAACTGTCCACCGAAGCCAAGGCCAAGGCGCTGACGGAGCTGAAAAAGCTGCGCGGGATGCAGCCGATGAGCGCTGAGGCGACGGTGATCCGCAATTATCTCGACGTGCTGCTCGGCCTGCCGTGGGGCAGGAAGTCGAAGCTGAAAAAGGACATCGCCAAGGCGCAGGAAGTGCTTGATGCCGATCACTATGCGCTGGAAAAGGTCAAGGACCGGATCGTCGAATATCTTGCGGTGCAGGCGCGCACCAATAAACTGAAGGGGCCGATCCTGTGCCTTGTCGGCCCGCCGGGCGTGGGCAAGACGTCGCTGGGCAAATCGATTGCCAGGGCGTGCGGGCGCGAATTCGTGCGCCAGTCGCTGGGCGGGGTGCGTGACGAGGCCGAGATTCGCGGTCACCGGCGCACTTACATTGGCTCGATGCCCGGAAAGATCGTCGCCAACCTCAAGAAGGCCGGGACGAGCAATCCGCTGTTCCTGCTGGATGAAATTGACAAGCTCGGGCAGGATTTTCGCGGCGATCCGGCTTCGGCGCTGCTCGAAGTGCTCGACCCCGAACAGAACAGCAAATTCCAGGATCACTACCTCGAGCTTGATCTTGACCTTTCGGACGTCATGTTCGTCTGCACCGCGAACAGTCTCGATCTTCCGCAGCCACTTCTCGACCGGATGGAGATTATCCGGTTGGAAGGCTATACCGAGGACGAGAAGGTGGAGATTGCGCAGCGCCATCTGATCGCCAAGCAGGTCGAAGCCCATGGGCTGAAAAAGGGCGAATTCATCCTCACCGAAGAAGGCCTGCGCGACCTCATCCGCTACTACACCCGCGAGGCGGGCGTGCGCACTTTGGAACGCGAAATTGCCAAGCTGTGCCGCAAAAGCCTGCGCCGCATCCTTGAAAAGCAGACCGCCAGCGTCACCATTACGTCCGAAAACCTTGGTGAGTTTTCTGGCGTGCGCAAGTTCAAGCACGGTGTAAGCGAAGACGAAGCGCAGGTTGGTGCAGTGACGGGGCTTGCGTGGACATCGGTGGGCGGCGAATTGCTGACCATCGAAAGCGTCACCACTCCGGGCAAGGGTGAGGTCAAAACCACCGGCAAACTCGGCCAGGTGATGAATGAAAGCGTTTCGGCGGCCTTCAGCTTCGTCAAGGCGCGCGCTCCGGCCTATGGCATCAAGCCAAGCCTGTTTCAGCGCAAGAACGTGCATATCCACCTGCCCGAAGGCGCTGTGCCCAAGGATGGGCCGAGCGCTGGGGTCGGCATGGTCACCTCGATCGTGTCGACGCTGACCGGCATCGCGGTGCGCCCCGATGTCGCGATGACCGGCGAAGTGACGCTGCGTGGACGGGTGCTGGCGATTGGCGGATTGAAGGAAAAACTGCTCGCGGCGCTGCGCGGCGGGATCAAGATCGTGCTTATCCCGGAAGAGAACGTCAAGGATCTCGCCGAAATCCCGGCCAACGTGAAAGCGGGGCTGGAAATCATTCCGGTAAGCCACGTTGACGAGGTTCTGGCGCTCGCGCTGGTGGAAGCCCCGATGGCGATCGAGTGGACCGAGGCGGATGACCTGGCAAGCCAGCCGGGCGCTGTCAGCGCAGGCACAAATATACCCGCTCCGGACGTGCCAACCGCGCATTGAGCCGCTAGAACTTCCCCACTAGCCGTGATTCGCGACCTATTTGCCTTTGACAGGCTATGCAAAACAGTCTCAATTCGCGCGCTTTGAAATTAGCGATTCCCAGCTATCCCAGATTATCCTAAAACAAGGGGGTTCCCATATGAACAAGAACGACCTTATCGGCGCTGTTGCTGACGCAAGCGGTCTGTCTAAAAACGATGCATCTCACGCGGTCGAAAGCGTATTCGGCGCGATCACCAAAGCGCTGGCGGGCGGCGATGAAGTTCGACTGGTCGGCTTTGGCACGTTTTCAGTGGCCAAGCGCAAAGCATCGATGGGGCGCAATCCGCGCACGGGGGAGCCAATGCCGATCAAGGCTTCAACGCAGCCCAAGTTCAAGGCTGGCAAGGGGCTGAAAGACGCGGTCAACTGATCGTGCCGGCTTACTAATTGCATTGCTAGCAGGGACAAAGGAAACCCCGTCAGCCGACAAGGCTGGCGGGGTTTTGTGTTGGCGGATTGCCGGATCAGCGTGCGGCGGCGATCAGCGCGGTGGGTGCCTGAGTGGTGCGCGCGGTAATGCGCCAGGTCAGCACTTCGCCGCCATCGGTTGCTGCATCGGGGCCTTCATCGGTATTGTTGGCCAGAATGCGCATTCCCGGCGCGGTGCGCACGGTGAAGGTGCCGTCGATTACCGGGAACCCTGGCATTGTTCCAGCAACCTCGCTGGCGTCTTTCGCGCCTTCACTCGCGCCCATCGCAGCCAGCCCGGCGAGTGAACCCATACCCATCATCGCGCCCATCCCTGCATCTGCATTCTGTGCGGCAAAGCCGGGTGCATCGATACGCACCTGGCCGCCCTTGCGCTGGATCATCTGGACGAAGGGATTGGTCGGGGGAAAGCCCTCGATCATCGGGAACAGGAAATCATGCCCCAGCGTGCCCGACACGCGGTAGCTGATGTCGAACAGCCCGTCGCCCTTGTGCACCACGCGATCCCAGCCCTTTTGACGCCTTAACAGTGCGACCAGTTCCTCTGCTGCCTTGGGATCGGATGGATCGATACCGCCCATCATCGCGGCCATTTGTTTGGCCTCATTCTTCTGTCGCTCAGCGCGTTCCTGCGCTGCGGCATCCCATTCCTCACGCTGCACGGCTTCTTCTTTTGGGGAGCAATCACGGCTTTCGTAGGTTTCATCGTCATAACAGTTGGCGACGAAAGAACCGCCGGATGCTGCGTCCATCTGCGCAAGCTTCGACAGGGTGAGGAAGAAAATCTCGCCATCATAGCTAAAGGTGAAACTGTCCGGCCCGGTTAGTGCCAACTCGGATGTAAACTTGCCCGGCGCCATGAAACAGCCCGACAATGCAAGCGCAAATCCCGTCAGCACGGCCGCAGTGCGGAAACGGATGTTTGAAAATATGGTCATGGCAGTCGTCCCCTCATTGGCGTTCAGCGCAGTCCCCGTGCGCGCCTTTTAATTGCGGGTTGCGACCGCATAAAGCGCAATCGCCGCAGCGTTCGACACATTGAGGCTTTCGATGGCTGACGAGATCGGCAGTTTTGCCAGCACATCGCAATGGCTGGCGATATTGGGCCGCATCCCTTCGCCCTCCGCGCCCAGCACGATGACGAGCGGCCCCGTTGGCATTACATCGGCGAGCACCGCCTCGGCTTCCCCGGCCAACCCGATGCGCCAATACCCAGCTTCGGCCAGTTCATCGAGCGCGCGGGCGAGGTTGACCACTCTGATCCACGGTACGGTCTCCAGCGCGCCCGAGGCGGACTTCGCCAGCACGCCGCCTTCGGGCGGGGCATGGCGATCCTGCGTGACGATCGCGGCAGCGCCAAACGCGGCGGCTGAGCGCAAAATCGCACCGACATTGTGCGGATCGGTCACCTGATCGAGCACCACGATTGGCCGATCAGCCTCTCCCAATGCAACTTCATCAAGGAACCGGTCTTCGAGCGGGGCGCATTCGAGCACCAACCCTTGATGTGGGGCATCCTTCGCCACCAGCCGCCCCAGATCAGCGACATCGGCATATTCGACCGGGAAGCCTTCGGGCAGTTCGCCATCAAGGCTGTCGATCCCCTCGCGCGTTGCCCACAGCTTGCGGTGCTGGCGTTCTGGGTTTTTCAGGGCTGCCTCAACCGCGTGGCGGCCCCATAGGCGCACCTGCCCGGTTCCGGCCCGGCCCGAACCGCGCCCGCCCTTCATCCGGCCTGCCCGGCCTCTCAGGGCGCGTTTGCGTTCTTCCTTGGGCATCTTTGTTCCTTGCTCGCGATGTTGCGTGCGCTCCCCTGCCAGCAGGGCCATTGACAGGCAAGCACCGCTTCGCCAAAGGGGCGCCTCTCGGCATTGAGCTCGGTTCGGGCTTGTGCATTTTCAGAGCGTAACGCGCTCAGGAACGCCCCCGAAACAGGGGACTGTGTGGACAGGTGGCCGAGTGGTTAAAGGCAGCAGACTGTAAATCTGCCCGCGCAAGCGTACGCTGGTTCGAATCCAGCCCTGTCCACCAC
>Ga0180009_10002876_pt1 | contig 19987 bp, 18 predicted proteins | sample OS_PC_MetaG_FD_123537 | JGI IMG/M metagenome (GOLD analysis project Ga0180009, IMG submission 123537) | Groundwater microbial communities from the Aspo Hard Rock Laboratory (HRL) deep subsurface site, Sweden - OS_PC_MetaG | ecosystem: Environmental > Aquatic > Deep subsurface > Groundwater...
TCAACGGTTAGGCAATTTAAAACCGATTTATTTGCCAGGTGGTGATGCAGCAGCAGAACAACCTTGGCGTATGGCATCCAGTGTGTTTTATATGTTAAATAAAGAAGAAGAGATTGAAAAAAGATTTGGCAAAGAAGCACAGAGCGATCTTTTAATTCAAATGTTAGACAAAAAAATTAATACGCCATTAACAAGCAGTTGTGGTCGTTTATTTGATGCAGCGAGTGGCATTTTAGATGTTTGTCGTTATTCGGAATATGAAGGCCAAGCCGCCATGCAACTTGAAAGTTTAGTGACGGAAACAGAAGTATTAGAAAACGGTTGGCATATTGAGAACAATCAATTGGATTTATTTCCACTGCTAGAAAAGTTAATAGACTTAGATCCAATTTCGGGAGCAAATCTTTTCCATGGTACCTTGGCACATGCAATATTTGATTGGCTTAATCGAGCAGCACAGCAAACAGGAATAACAAGCGTTGTCTTAAGCGGCGGTTGCTTCTTAAATAAAGTATTAACAAGAGCATTGTTACGGTTAGCTAGTGGCAGCAAATTACAGCTGATTTTGCCAAGACAACTTCCGCCCAATGATGGGGGTATTTCATTGGGCCAAGCTTGGATTGCTGGTAACTCAATATAAAGTCACCTATAATCCCGCTCAAAATTAAATAACGATAAAGAGATTTATTCTATGTGCTTAGCAATACCAGCCAAAATTATTGAACTACGAGAGAATCAAAAAGCACTTGCCGAAGTTGGCGGTGTTCAACGTGAAATTTCATTAGCATTATTAAAAGATATTCATGTCGGAGATTATGTCATTGTCCATGTCGGTTTTGCTTTATCAAAATTAGATGAAGAAGAAGCACAAAAAACATTAGCCCTGTTTTCGGATATGCTAGAAGAAGAAACTAAATAAAATTATTTGTAGGGGCATAGCGTGCTATGCCCTCGCGATGTTACTGGGCACAGCAAGCTGTGCCCCTACAGGTCAGGATTAATTACAAGTAATAAAATTACCGTATTATGATGAAAACAACATCAGGAACAACATGAAATATATCGAAGAATTTCGTAATGGCGAGTTAGCCAAAGCCATTGTTGAAAAAATAAAAAAAACCGTTGATCCCAATCGACATTATCAATTCATGGAATTTTGTGGTGGTCATACACATGCCATCTATCGTTATGGTATTCCCGATTTATTGCCCGAGAATGTTGAATTAGTGCATGGCCCTGGTTGCCCCGTTTGTGTTTTACCCATTGCAAAAGTCGATCAAGCAATCGCATTGGCGCAACTTCCTAATGTTATTTTTTGTAGCTATGGTGACATGTTGCGTGTCCCTGGTTCGCATAAAAATAGTTTATTAAAAGCAAAAGCCAATGGTGCAGATGTGCGAATGGTTTATTCCGTTGATGATGCGATTGAATTAGCAAAAAATAATCCGAATAAAGAAGTCATATTTTTTGGAATCGGTTTTGAAACAACAACGCCGCCAACCGTGGTAGCAATTAAACAAGCAAAGGCGATGAATTTAAAAAATTTTTCTGTTTTTTGTAATCATGTATTAACGCCACCTGCGTTAGCAGCCATATTAACATTGCAAACAAAAAGTAGTTTAAATGGTTTTATTGGACCAGCACATGTCAGCATTATTATTGGGAGTGAAGCGTACAAAAAAGTGTGTCAGCAATATCATAAACCCATGGTGATTGCTGGATTTGAACCATTAGATGTATTGCATACTCTCTTAATGTTAATTCAGCAGGTGAATGAAAATCGTTGTGATGTTGAAAATCAATATACACGCGCAGTCACTAAAGAAGGCAATGTCATTTCACAGCAGTTGATGTATGACGTTTTAGAATTAAGAGAAACTTTTGAATGGCGTGGATTAGGTTGGATTCCGAATAGTGCCTTATCAATAAAAAAAGAATATGAGCGATTTGATGCAGAAAAGAAATTTGAAATTCCAATGATTGAAAGCGAAGAACATCAAGGGTGTGAATGCGGTGCGATTTTGTGTGGATTAAAAAAACCATGTGATTGCAAATTATTTGAAAAAGTGTGCAATCCAGAAAATCCAGTCGGTGCTTGCATGGTGTCTGCGGAAGGGGCCTGTGCAGCCTATTATGCCTATGGGAGACATAAAAAGTGATTGAAAAAGTGTGTATCGATTTAAGTCATGGTAGCGGTGGGCGTGCAATGGCGCAGCTTATTGATACACTGTTTGTGAAAGTATTTGATAACGAATGGCTTGCACAAAAAAATGATCAAGCTTGTTTTCATGTAGAAAAAGGACGTATGGTGATTTCGACGGATGGTCATGTGATTTCACCTATTTTTTTCCCGGGCGGTGATATCGGAAGTTTATCGGTTAACGGAACAATTAATGATGTCGTGATGTCGGGTGCTAAACCTTTATTTTTATCGGTAGGTTTTATTATTGAGGAAGGATTTCCGATCGAAAGTTTGGAACGTATCGTAAAATCGATGGCAGAAGCAGCTAAAAAAGCAGAAGTTGCGATTGTGACAGGCGATACCAAAGTTGTCGAAAAAGGGAAGGGCGATGGTATTTTTATTACGACAACCGGTGTTGGTGTTGTGCCAGAAGGGGTAAATATTTCTGGCGATAGAGCAAAGCCAGGCGATAATGTAATTATTAATGGTTTTTTAGGCGATCATGGCATTGCGATTATGTCAAAGCGCGAAAATTTACAATTTCATACCGAAATAAAATCGGATTGTGCGGCATTAAATGATTTAGTAAAAGTCATGGTAGAGGTTGTGCCTGATATTCATTGTTTACGAGATCCCACGCGAGGCGGTTTTGCAACAACATTAAATGAATTTGCAAAGCAATCCCAAGTCGGATTTATCATTGAAGAAGATAAATTACCAATACGGCCTGAAGTGATGAGTGCCTGTGAGTTATTAGGACTCGATCCTTTATACATCGCAAACGAAGGTAAAATCATTGTAATTTGTGCGGAAGAAGATACGGATAACGTATTAACCGCAATGCGAAATCATCCGCTTGGCAAAGAGGCACAAGTTGTCGGAAAAGTCATTGAAGATGACAATCATTTTGTTCAGCTCAAAACACGTTTTGGCGGCAGCCGAATTGTGGATTGGCTTGTTGGCGAGCAGCTTCCGAGGATTTGCTAATCCATGCAGATCTAATTTATGTGGCTATCTCAAGGGTGACTGGACTGTGTTCATCCTTAATAAACTTCCACCTGTATGGTCCACACAGTGATGGCGAAGAACCATCATCAGACTCACAATTTTCACAGTGAATGTTTGCTTTTGAATAAAGGCGAAATAGTAATACTATTCTAGTATTGTCGAGAATTAGTATGATTCGCGTTAATAATATTTTTGGTAGGAATATATGGTTAGAAAAGTTAAGAACATATTCGAAGCAATTGAAATGCAAGAGAGAGTCAAATCAGAACCTCAATCTAAGAAGAAGCATATAGACTACAATAATTTTGTTAAAAATCGCTTTGGTGATCGTGCAATTGATTTACGTACTCCTGAAAATATTAGTTTTGAATCGGACAGTGATCTTCTAAAAAAAAGAGTCAATAATTATGTAAAGGGAGCGCTGTTAACTCTTGGTTCAATCACATTAGATGAAAAAGAGCGCAAAAAATATGATTCTGCACTCAATAGTTTAAAACTGCTTGATTCAGCAGAAGTCGATGATAAACAATTTGCGCAATCGTTAGAAAAAACGGCGTTAGTTGTTGCTAAAATGCTGAATAAAAAAACAGGAAAAGCATGGAAGGATTTAAAGGCGGCTGAGAGTTTGGCTACGTGGGAAGAAGAAAAGAAACCTATAGTAACATTTTCACATCGTAATGGGGTTACCTATTGTCAAATTGATGAGCCATTACCTCCGCTGAATGAAGCGCAGCTTAAACAAATAGAAAAAATTACTAAAGATGAGTCATTAAGTAATAAGCCAATATGGTTTCAAAAAATGCCAGAATGGGAGCGAACCTATCTCAAAAAGAAAATTATGGAAATTAATAAGGAATATGCGCTCAAAAAACAAAAGGATGAAACACCAGCTCAATATCTTAATCGTCGACTACAATCAATTCCTTCGCTGTTACGTACAGTGCCGGGTTTAGCAAACTATAATGACCATACTTTTATCGTATTTGATGAAAATGGGGAAAAAATACTAGAGTCGACGCGTGCGCGTTCAAGTATTTTATCTCCCGTAAAAATAAAAGGTCCAAGTAAGCAAGAGATTACAACGCAAAATTTAGAACAACTTCTGGAAACGCAACTTACGAAACTTGCAGATAAATTTGTTGATCAGTATGGGAAAGAACTTGGCGATACAACAGAAATTTCCATTCCGGTTTTAACTCAAACATTATTGTCCCCATCACTCGTTGAAGTAGATTCTGTACGAAGTAGTGAATCTAAAATGCTGGCTGAGAAAGATAAGGCAATAGCAGAAATAAAAAATCTCAATAAACCCTATACAGTTACAATAAATGGTACAGTATATACGATAAAGCCTCATTTTATTTCAACGAATCATCCTATCAATGCAATGCGTCAAGGAGCTCGGGGCGTTTTTCTTGATACAAAATTTGTTAAGAAAAATGATGCCGCTATTTTGGAATTAAAGAAACAAAGTATTGAATTTGCTAACCTTTGTTTGGGCGATAAGGATATTAAGCGATTTCTCGAGGGTAATATTTCGAATAAATCTCAATTAAAAATTTTGATTATTAATCGAAATAGACCTGAAATTAATAAAAATACAGATTTAAAACGAATGCTTACTGCATGGAGTAGCTATTTTGAGATATTAGAAAATAAAACGCCCCCGTCGCTAGATTTAAATACTAATTTACTTTTAAGTTCTTATGAACAAATCATTGTCGAAGCGATGGGAGGGCTTGGTTATGGTAGTTGTAAAAGTGGTAAGGATCGTAAAGGTCTTGAAGTAGTTCATACCGATGCATTATTAGCCTATTATGCTGTGCACGGAGACTTTCCTCCATATGAGGATGATCGAAAAGATTTTGTAGAAATTTTAGATAATCTTTTGCGTTCAGAGCATCAACAACGTTTGGTCGATTATTATAATGCCCCCGGGGTCAGTGGAATTAAAAAATTAAAAAAAATTTTACCGCAAGATGTTGTAAAAGAGCTTACTAAAACAGGTTATGCAGGTAGACTTGCTCAGATAAAGAAATTTGCAAAATTGAATAAACCCAAAAAGCCATTTCCTATTTTGCCGAAATTTAATAAATTTACTGCATTGAAAATAGCAACAGTTTTTTATCCCTTTTTTGTTTGGTTGCCAAAAACGATAGCCATGAATCTGCGAAAGAAAACTATGCTTAGGACATTATTTGAAGAAACTTCTGATAAATCTGAAAAAATGCAACAGAATGAAAATATTGTTAGTCGATTTATTCGTGCAGTTAGTGATTTTAAGGGGGGAAAGAAAGGTGGGTCGACTTATTTGCGTTTACAAGAAGAGAAGGGTTTAGAGCCAAGAGCTCGAGAAGGTGAGGAAAGGGGTGCTGCAGAAACTGAACCAACCGTTCCATCCGTAAAAGAAAAGAAAGATTATATTGAAAAATATACTTGGGGTTTAGAAGCAGGTGATCGAAAAGTTGAAAAAGGAGAGAAGAAAACATTTATTAATGGGCTTATTAAATCACAAGAATTGATAAAACATTTATCTGTTAATTTAGATAATCCAAATGAATTTAAAGAAGCGGCAATTAATGAAAAATTACATGAACTTGAGGAAAGAGAAGAAAAGTATACTTATAAGATGATTACTGATGAAACGAAAGATCAGAAAATTACTTATGACATGTCGGCAAATGAGTACATTTTATCAAGTGGGGATGAAGATATTTTAAAAGTATTCTGTGAGATTGCTCAAAATTGTCAGCATAAAAAAGTTAATATTGATCAATTGCTGCCTGAAATCCAAATAAAGGCGTTAGAAGTATTCAAAGGAAAAATTGAAGTTGAAAATTGTGATGCTTTGAAGAACAAACTTAATAAATTATATCCAGAATGGAAGTTTGATCATATATCCGCAGAAGAGTTTCATAGACCAAACGTTACATAATTGCCAATACGTCGAAGACGTCATACCCATTTCAGCCCGGGTTTCTAAATAATTAAACCCTTCAGGTTTTAATTATTTGATACCCTGGGAATGAAACACAAAAATAATTTCAACCCTGAAGGGGTTGTACCCTGATTAACGAATATCAATTTGTGCAACCCCTACAGGGTTGCGAGTTGTGTTGGTGTTTTTTCCTAGGGTACGCGCGCACCAAGCCTCACGGCTTCATGCGAAACGAACCCTAGGCTGAGATGGGTATAACGCCTTCGACGTATTATGGCATTTTGCTAATTAATAAATTCAAACAAACTTATAAATTAAACCAACGGTATATAAATCGGTTGCTCTTAAATTTCCTTCGGGAAAATATCGTAAATACGAGATATCCGCAGTAAATTGATCAGTAAAATTAAAATCAAATCCAGCGCCTAATACGGGTACTGCCTTATTTTTTGAAATATCGCTTTCATATTTCACGCCATTATTAGTCGCAGTTAGATCATCACGGTGAATCCAAGCTAAACCACCTTTTCCATATAAGCCAAAAGCAGTTCCTAAAGGAATGGTTCCTTTAAAGAGTAGATCAGCGCCAAATTGATTAAAATCAGCATTAAGAGTTGTACCACCCACTTTATGGAATGTCACTTCAGGCAAGTAAATGCCCCCAAGTTCGAGAGCGGCATATCGATTAAATTCATAACCTAAAAATACACGTCCGGCAAAACCAGTATCATCAATACTGCTAGTTGTTGAGTAACTTGCTCCAGCACTGGTTATTAAAGGATATTTTGATAACCACGATTTGCTGTAATTAAGATCAGCATAACCCATTTGAATACCCAGATAAAAAGCACCGGCATTTTGACTAGCGGGCATTGCCATCGGTTGTGGCTGATAGGCCGTTGCAGCAAAAGAGAGTCCGCAGGCTAAAATACTTGAAGAGAGTATCCCAACTTTTACTATATTTTTTATCATTAATTATCTCCTTAAAAAATTTCCGCCGAGGTGGGCATGTAAAATTAGAATTTGTAAGCAAGACCTAGTGTGACTAAATCAGTTGCTTCGCTGTTAAAATATCTGACATAAGAAATATCAGTTGATACCTGTGAATTAAAGCTGTAAGACAAGCCGACACCTGCGGCCGGGATAACTTTGCCATTGGTTAAGTTTCGTTTAATGCGTGTACCACCAATCGTTTTAGCAAGATCATCGCGATGTAACCATGCCGGTCCAACTTTACCAAAGAGTGCAAAACCGTTTGCAAATGGAATGGTTCCTTTCACGAAGAGATCGATAACATATTGATCGAAATCCATGTTGCCTGTGGTGCTGTTATACATAACCTTATTAAATTTTACAGTGGGTAAATAAGCATAACCAAGTTCGGCCGCCCAATTTTCCGTGAAGTCGTAGCCAATATACCCACGGGCAGCGAAGCCATCGGAATCAACACTTTTAACACTCGTGACGGTTGGTTTTGCATGTTTCGTTAACCAACTTTTTGAGTAATGAGAATTTGCATAGCCGGCTTGGATGCCAATATAAAAACCTGAATGGAACGTATCCATCATAATCGGTGCAGCAGCAAAAGCGGTACTGCTAAGTAGGATTGCAGAACAGAGTGTCGTTGCAGATAGAATTTTTCGCATGGTGGTTATCTCCCTATATCAATCAAATTTCCTAATAATGTTCACTGGTGAAGTGAATAAAAAAATGCGCCACAATTTTTGACTAAATGATCGACAATGTAAACAACTTTTAATATGATACCGCCTCCCCGCCAACATGATGTTTTTTTCTCATCACAACGTGTTGTGTAATTTTATTAAAAACAAGGTTGAGGTTATATAGATGACTATGAATAATGAACAATATTTTTTACCTCATGATAGGCTGCAAGATTTAATATCGACATTGCAACAATCAAAATATCGTTGCATTGGTCCTCAAGTACGTGATGGCGCGATTGTGTATGACGTGCTGAGAAGTGTTGATCAACTGCCTTGGGGCATTACCGATAAACAAGAGCCTGGAAAATATCGCCTAGAGGAAACGTCTGATAAAAAGGCGTTTGGTTGGGTGAATGGTCCACAAGCAGTGAAACCTTTACTCTTTGTTCCTCAAGAGACGCTTTGGAAAGTCGAACGCGATGCTGAAGGAAAATTAGAATTTAAATCCACTGAAGCAGAAGCTGAGCCCGTTGCTGTATTCGGGATTCGTCCTTGCGATTTAGCAGCCATGGAAATTCAAGACAAAGTGTTTATTCACGATGAATATGTCGATCCCCGTTATAAAACACGCCGTGAAAATTTATTTACTATCGTAATGAATTGTACCAAATCATCTGCTAACTGTTTTTGTGTTTCTGCTGGAGGCAGTACAAAAGCAGAAAAAGGGTTTGATTTAGCGATGACAGAAATCAAAGGGGGTTTTGTTATCGAAGCAGGAAGTGATAACGGTAATGCTATTTTAGCTTTATTAAAATTAGAGCCTGCAAAACCTGAAACGATTTCACAAGCGAATGAACTTGTTGAGAAAGCTGCTGATGCGCAAACAAAAAAATTACCAGCAGGTGATTTAAATAAAAAACTGTTTGAAAATCTTAATCATCCTCAATACGAAGATGTTGCTAAACGTTGCCTTTCTTGTACCTCATGTACACAAGTATGCCCTACCTGCTTTTGTCATAGCGAAGGGGATAAAGCTGTACTGGATGGCAGTTCAAGTGAACACATTAGACAATGGGATTCCTGTTTCACAGAAGGCCATAGTTACATTGTTGGTACGGTGATTCGTAAAGATACCGCTAGCCGTTATCGTCAATGGATCACACATAAATTAGGAAGCTGGCATGATCAATTTGGAACAAGTGGTTGTGTCGGTTGTGGTCGTTGTATCACGTGGTGTCCAGCCGGAATTGATATAACAGAAGAAGTTAACAAAATTTGTAAAAAGTGAGAAAGAAAAATGACGATAGATCCTTATTTACAGCAAGAAGTCGAAATTGTAAAACGTACGCAAGATACCCCACATGTCTTTACGGTATGGTTGCGTTTTACCGATCCAGAAGTGAATAAACAATATTCATTTATGCCAGGGCAATTTAATATGCTCTATTTATATGGTGTTGGTGAAGTGGCAATTTCTATTGTTTCTGATCCTGAGGAGCGAGGCCTATACGCGCATACCATTGGTGCTGTTGGACGAACAACACGAGGTATCGCGCAGTTGAAAAAAGGCGATCGATTGGGTGTTCGTGGTCCTTTCGGAAATTCATGGCCAATTGAAGAAGCAAAAGGAAAAGATGTTGTTGTTGTGACAGGAGGAATTGGTTGCGCGCCTGTTGTTGCTGCCATTAACTACATGTTTGCTCATCGTAATGAATACAAGAAAATTAAAATTTTGCAAGGCGTTCGACATGCGGATGATTTCTTTTATCGCGATCGATATGCTAAATGGGAAAAACAGCAAAATACAGAAGTTATTATTTCTGCGGATAAAGGCAGTACTGGTTGGCCATTTGGTACTGGTTTTGTTACTGAACGCATTAAAGATTTAGATGTCGATATTAACAATACGATTTCTATGATGTGCGGCCCTGAAATTATGATGAAAGTTGCGTCAAAAGCATTGATTGAAAGAGGATTGCCCGAAGATACGATTTATCTCAGCATGGAAAGAAGCATGCATTGCGGAATTGGTCATTGTGGTCATTGCCAATTTGGTAGTGATTTTATTTGTAAAGATGGCCCTATCTTTACCTATGACAAGATTAAAGATCTTTTAAGTCAAAAAGGATTCTAATTTTAATAATTTTATAATTTGTGGAGAAAAGCCAGTGAAACCACGTGTTGCAGTACATAAATTTAGTTCATGTGATGGTTGCCAATTAGCGTTTATTAATAGTGGTGAAGCATTAGTTACTTTGTCTGAGCTAGTTGATATCGTCCATTTTGCAGAAGCAGGTCCTGTTGATCCCGAAGCAAAAGTTGATGTTGCGTTTATTGAAGGAAGCGTATCAACGCCCGATGAATTAGAACGCATCAAAATGATTCGAGAGAATAGCAAAATTTTAATTACGATTGGTGCTTGTGCAACATCAGGAGGTTTACAAGCGTTACGAAATATTGCACCAGATTCCAAAGAGTGGCCTGCGGCGATTTATGCAAAACCAGAAGTCATTGAAAGCTTAAAAACGGCAACGCCAATTTCCGATCACGTTAAAGTGGATTTTCAAATTTGGGGTTGTCCAGTGAATGCAGAACAAGTTTTTGCAGCTGTACGATCATTACTTTTTGGAGTAGCCCCAACCGTCCCCTCTGACAGCGTTTGTTTAGAATGCAAACGTAAAGGGAATGTTTGTACGTTAGTGGCAAAAGGAGTTCCGTGTATGGGACCAGTAACTAAAACAGGTTGCGGTGCGTTATGTCCGAGTTTTGGTCGTGACTGTTATGGCTGTTTTGGTCCTTCCGAAAATCCAAATACTACTTCGTTAGGAAAACGTTTTGAAGGATTTGGTTTAGTAAAAGATGAAGTCTCAAAACGGTTTTTAATTATTAATAACAATGCGCCTGCTTTTGCCGAAGCGGGAAAACATTTTAAAGATGAAGAATAATTATTTTTTAGTCAGTGTGAAATTTTGATAACAAGGGGAAACTAAATAATATGAGCAAGAAAACAATTAATGTTCCAATTTTAGCTCGTGTTGAAGGTGAAGGCGCCTTAGAGTTAGATATTGAAAATGATAAAATAAAATCATTACAACTTCGTATTTATGAACCACCACGTTATTTCGAAAAATTCATTGAAGGTCGAAATAGCAATGATGTCATTGATATTGTCGCTCGTATTTGTGGTATTTGTCCTATTGCGTATCAAATGAGTGCTGCTCACGCATTTGAATCCATTTTTAATGTCAATCCAGGTTCCTGGGTGCGTGATATGCGTCGTGTTATCTATTGTGGCGAATGGTTACAAAGTCATAGTTTACATATTCACTTATTAGCAGCGCCAGATTTTTTAGGATTTAGTAACGCCATTGAAATGGCAGCAAAATATCCCAATGAAGTGAAACGCGGAATGAAATTACAACGTTTAGGTAATGAACTCATTCGTATGATGGGTGCACGTTCAGTTCATCCAGTGAATGTTTGTGTGGGCGGTTTTTATCATGCGCCAACATTATCTGAAGTCGATATCATGTTACGAAAATTACGTGATGCAGAAGCCGATGTGGTTGCATTAATTCGCTGGCTTGCGACATTAGAGTTACCACAGTTCCCACAAGATATTACGTTTGTGTCATTGAAACATCCCTACGAATATCCTTTAAATGAGGGAAATTTAGTTTCTAATAAAGGGCTAAATGTTCCTATTAGTGAATATGAAAAACATTTCACAGAGTTTCATGCAGTTCAATCCACCGCATTACATAGTATTTTAGATGACAAGCCATATTTAGTGGGTCCTTTATCACGCTTGAATCTTTGTTATGAACAGTTACCTCAAAAAATATTAGATATTATTGAAGAAATCGGCTTGAAATTACCAAGCATGAATATGTTTGATAGTATTATTGCTCGTGCAATTGAAAATTATTATGCCATTTTAGAAGCCGTTCGTATTTTAGAACACTATTCTATTCCTGATTCACCACGTGTTACTGATATTAAACCAAAAGCCGGCGAAGGATTTGGTTGCACTGAAGCGCCTCGTGGTATCTGTTGGCATCATTATGAAACGGATGATAAAGGATTGGTAACAAAAGCACGTATTGTGCCGCCAACGAGTCAAAATCAACCTCGTATTGAAGAAGATTTAATACTTACTTTAGAAAAATATGGATTAAAGCACAGCGATGATGAGTTGAGATTAATGGGTGAAATGGTGATTCGAAATTATGATCCTTGCATCTCATGTTCAGTACACTTTTTAGATATGCGAGTTAATCGTAAGTAAATATGGTAAGTGAGTTAATCACAGAGTTTAAGGTTTTAGGTATTGGTTCTCCTTTCGGAGATGATCAGTTAGGATGGAAGGCTGTCGATCTATTGCAAAAACAGAAAGATCTTCAGCCTTTTTTATTAAATCGCATATCGTTTGATTGTTGTGATCGCCCAGGTCCCGCTTTATTAGATTATATGACAGGTTCACGCACCGTTTTTTTAATTGATGCGGTCAAATCCAATTCGAAACTCGGAACCATTCATCGATTTACTGAAAATGAAATCGAAACCAATTGCCAAACGTTTTCTTCTCACGGTTTTGGATTAGCAGAAGCGATTCAATTAGGACGTGTTTTAAATGCGCTACCTCAACATTTAATTTTTTATGGGATTGAAGTAGGAGATCTTACTTCCGATGATTTGACCAATACGATTGAGCATGCGTTAACTCAATTAGTAGATAAAATGACACACGAATTATTAACATTGCTTTAAGGGGACCTATAAAAATTCGTTTTTTTGTTTAGTATAATTTGTAGGGGCATAGCGTGCTATGCCCCCAGGGCGCAGCACGCTGCGCCCCTACAAGATAAACCTCAATCCTTAACAGGACTTGAGAAAAATCGAGTAGCTATTTATCCACTTGGAACAATATAGAACCAAATATTATTATGAGACTATCAATTATTAAAGGGCTATTGCCCTGGCTAATTTTCTTTTCATTTGCAGATGGAACCGTGCTTGGATTAAACATGGCTACTGTCACGTCTTTTGCCTGTTTTTTTGTCTTTAATTTTAAAACATTTCGAAAACATTTTATTTTAGATAATATTACTTTTTTATTGTTATTTGTTTTTCTAATCGGTGGATTTTTTGTTCAATCTACTTTGTTAGCAAAGTATGCTTATTTAATTGCAAATAGCGTTTTAGCACTTGCTTGTTTTATTCCGCTATTTTTTCATGAGCCATTTTCCATTCAATATGCACGGCTAACGCTTGATCCGAGCTACAACAATAATCGACTGTTTCAAACGGTAAACACTTGGATTAGTTTTATTTGGGGAATGGTTTTTTTATTATCGTCAATCTCAGTGGGTTTATGTGATTTTGGGATTGGGTCTGTATTAGTGATGGTGAAAATCATTCCTACCGCTTTAATCGTTTTTGGTTTAGGTTTTACGATTTTATTTCCGGATATCTATCGCTCAAGCTTTATTATAAAAGGAAGTGTTGCTGCAATTTTTGGGATTTCACCAGTTAAGCTTGCGAAAATGGGGTCTGTGTCGATAGGATATCGTTTGAGAGGGGAAGGCCCTGTGATCATTTTGATGCAAGATTTCGGTATTAATATGCATTTCTGGGATCCCGATTTTATTCAAAAACTCAGCCAACGTTTTAAAGTGGTATTATTTGATTATCCAGGCATTGGGCACTCGACATTTGAACAAATGCCATATTCATCAGAAAAAATTTCAGACTATATCCATCGATTTTTAGAGCAAATTAATCTAAAACCAAAAGCAATCGTGAGCTTTGGTCATGGTGATATTATTGCTGAAAAATATATCGAGTTATTTAAAGAAGAATTAAAGGGCGCTATTTTTATTTCAAATAATTGCCAGAGTCAGCTTATTAACGTTTGGTCTAATTCTAATCTTGAGGCAGATAATAAAATTGAAAAAATTATACGATTACTATTCTCTGATTTGGTGATTAAGCGTATGAAGTCAAAGATTGATATTTTATATGAGTCATCCTTGTTAGAAGGAAAGTGTGATGAAGCCATTTTGAAAAAACAAAAATTATTAATTGAGAATACAAATGAAAATAAAATTATAAATATTCCTGCTTTATCGATAACGGGTAAAGGCAAAATAGAAAATAAAAAGAGTGAGCATGTCGAATATGAGGATGCTGCTTTAGGAGTGATATATCAGTATCCGATTGAAGTGGTAAAAAATATTGAAGATTTCTTGATAGGTAAAATGAATGCTGAATGAAAAACGCACGATTCGAAGTTTTGTAAAACGTCAGGGACGGATGACTCCTGCTCAAGAAAGAGCGCTTAAAAATCTATGGCCGATTTATGGATTATCGATTCGACAAGGCCCAATTAATTTCAAGAAGATTTTTAATCGAGAGGTTAAAACAATACTAGAGATCGGTTTTGGGATGGGACAATCCTTAATTGAAATGGCTGTTGCAGAGCCAGAAACAGATTTTATTGGTATCGAAGTTCATGAGCCAGGCGCTGGTGCAATCTTAAATACAATCGATATTTTAAAATTGAATAATATTCGGCTTTATCAAGAAGATGCGATTGATGTCTTAGTCGAATGTATTCCCGATAAAAGTTTAGATATCATTCAAATATTTTTTCCGGATCCTTGGCCGAAGAAGAAACATCATAAGCGAAGATTAATACAAATTGAATTTATTCATTTGCTTAAAACAAAATTAAAATTGAACGGTATAATTCACCTCGCAACGGATTGGGAAAATTATGCGGAGCATATTGAAGAAATTTTTTCTCAAATTCCTGAATTTAAAAGAATAAAAGAAACAGATGCGGAATATCGATTAATTACCAAACGCCCAAAAACAAAATTTGAAGAACGCGGCAAAAAATTAGGTCATACAATTTGGGATTTTATATATAAACTGTAGGGGCATAGCGTGCTATGCCCTAAAAAATGATAATATGCCCAGGGCGCAGCACGCTGCGCCCCTACAAATTTAAATTTTATTTTAATGTAAGATTGAATTTCTACTTACGCTATTTTTGAAATCAATCTGTCACAAACAAATAAATTAAATCTGTAGAGACGCTCACTATACGCGCGTCTCTATGATGTTGCATAGACCGTTTTAGTTTTGGTATTGATATTATCTTCTAAATCCTGGTCGGGTGTTATTTGATTGATTTTTTATTAAACCACACTGCTCAAATGATTGTACATCCACGTTGATTTTGTATTTAGCGAAGTAGGATTTTAGGTCATCAACATGCGTTTCATCAGTTGCAATTAATTGAATGTGTTCGCCTAGTTTTAAATTTTGTTTTGCTCTAAATTCGTACTCAATTTTTTCTAAAAGACTGTTTTCAGAATCAGCACTCCCTTCGTAAATAAATGCGATAGGAAACATATTTGTGACGGCAGTTTTTTCATCGTCTGAAAAAACATATCCCTCCCCCTTGATGGCCGATTTTAATATAGCTACACGATTTTCTATTTCTATAACCGCTTTTTTAATAGTGGATATTAGATATTCTTTGTTTAATATGTGTTTATCGAGGAAAAAAATAAAATCATATCTTTTTGGGTATATAAGTACTGTATCAAGATCAAAACTGAAGTGTAGGGTTGATGATCGATCTTGATAAGTATCGCAAAATTCAAACAGATCTTTTGGGGTTGCTTCATTATTAAAAATGGCTTCAGCGATCTTGTATTGTTCATCTTCATCATGATCGAGTAAATCTGTGGAGATTAATGATGGCATAGTGTCCGATAGATAATCGAATTTGCGTTGTCTTAAGGCGCTTAATTCATCATAAGTTAAATTTTTTCTATCTATTGAAAAAGGTTTTTTAAAGAATCGTGCGTATAGATAGTTAGCAAGAAAGAGTTGTTGTACTTTTGTTTTAGCTTGATCGATAAGATTGCATAGTTGAACTTTTTCTTCTGAAGTTAGTTCTGGTAATGCGCCCATTTGTAAATGCTGTAGTAAGTTTATTGTGGCTTGAGTGATGTAACTAAAATCCTCCTTGCAAGTCTCCGTTATGATGTTGGATAGTTCATCTGTGGATTCGATAGTTTTTTTCCACGGACGTTTTCCATATTGTTGAAGAATTTGATTAATTGACCAAGGACCATTATTACTCTCTGAGGCAAAAGCTGTGGGGCATTCATTGACGGTTGTTCCTACAGTTCCAGAACCGAGTTCTCCAGAAATAGGAGCAAGCTTATATGTTTGAAGCAGCGTTTGTACGTCGCATAATTGGAAGTCTGTTTTAGGTAATAACGCTAATATGGCCGAAGTAGTCATGTGAATGTAACGTGGCATTGTTAATTTCTCCTTTTGACATGGATGTTGGGTAGTATAGCTAAGAAAGCTTAAGGGAACGTCTAAAAATCCATTCTTTTCGTCAATACTGCGTTGTAATACTTTCTCCGGTGCTCATGTACTAGCGTGTACACTCTGCTCCTCGAAAGTATTACGCCTTGTCTTGACTTTAATAATGAATTTTTAGAGGTCCCCTTAAGAAGTCAAAAAAATCGTTTTTTATGTAAAATTGCATTTCAAATGCAATTTTGCATAAATCTACTCATCTCACAATCCGAATCACATTATCATGCGTATCGTTCAAGCCAATCGATTGAAAGGTATCGCCAAGTAAAGTGATGGAGCTTTGTTGGCGGATTTCGTTATCGTCGTAATAGTCAAATTGGTAGGTTCTTAAGAATTTTATAAAGCCGTCTGGGGCTCGTTTGAGCCATAGTTTATGTAAGGCCACCGTTTCATCTAAGAATTGCAACTCTCTCTTTTCGCAGGCAATTTTAGCAATCCGTGTGGCAATCTCTTTGGCACGCATGCTGTTGCGCCAGAGGCCGAGCGCAATGGCGATTAGAATCAGTAGTATGATGGAAGTCGTGGTTAGCATAGGCATTTAAAAAATTAATATAAAAATATTGTATGGGTTATACAATATTGCCTTCAAGAAAAAAAGTTTTTTTAATAATTCTACTGAAGAATAAAAAAAAGGAGAAGACAATGCCAAAATTGCAATTATCTGATCAACAAATATTGGACATCGTTCGGATGTTGAAAAATCCGGATTCACAGGAGAATGAAATAAACGCCTATAATCAGCGTTGGAAAAAGATTCAAGCTGTTTTTAGGGAAGTGAATGGGAATCAAAATCAAGAGAATGATGATTTTTCCATGATTGATGGTACTTATTTGATAGTAAGGTTACTTAATTATCATTGTATGTATCCTAGTGGTTTTTCGTCTGAATTATTTTTGAATATTGTATCCAATTTACTAGATGTTTTATTTATTAATTTTGATCGAACAATAGGATTTAAAAATAATAATAGCAAGGACAAGAAAAGAACTCTGCGGGGGTTTGTATGGATACCTCCTGTCAATAGTAAATTTTTTAATAGAATTTGTATTATTTTAAGCAAAAAAATAGAAGAACTCGATAATAAATGTATTCTCGATGAGCTTGAGAAAAGTTCTTCAAGAGAGTTTTCAGAACGAGAAAGAACTCCTTATGTGTTTTTTCAAAAAGATCTTTGTAGCGAAAGGAAGCAATTTAGCGAGATTGAAATTAATACCATTATTGGAATATTGCGGATATGTGCGTTGAATAAGGACAATTTGGAGCTGAGAAAGTCTTTAGTCGTTGAGTATATTATAGAAAACGTGACACGAGATTTTGGAACGCATGATGCGACTTCTTTGCTGACAAAACTGTTAACGGAGATATTAATAGTTCTTGAATCTGATCTTGAGCGTACGGGAGATGATGAAGAACAAGGGCCTTATTATGAAAGTATTTTAATTTATTTTATGCAAAATTTTCCGTTTAATGTTGAAGCGAAATTTGATGGCAATGATGATGCAACATATTGCGTAGAGCGAGAAATGCCTTTTATCAATTTCTTTGAGCATATCCAATTTACTATGGCAGAAGCAATATTGTTTGGGTTAATGTATGAACATAGCAATTCCTCATCTACAGGAAAATATCCGAAATATCCTGAACCGAAAAGAGGAGAGAATAACGCTGAGTCAAAAAATCAAAATGATAAAGATAAGGCCAAAAACAAACAAAAAGAGGAAAATGGTAAACCAGATAATGACTCAAAGCCGAATGAAAAGATGACTTCCAAAAAGGCCTATGAAATTTTAGGAACACTTAAGAGTAAAGATTTGAAAGGACTTCGTCAGGCCTATTATGCTAAAGCGTTTAGTGCTCATCCAGATAAAGGGGGTACAGATGAAGCATTTCAAGAATTACAAAATGCTTATGAACATTTAGTTAAACGATATCGTCAACGTCAAGAAAAAGCCCAAGGAAATTATAGAAGACACAGAAGATAATTTGTTTTTAATAAAGTTTTTATACGATAAAAATTTCTAACAACTCATTTAAAAATTGTTGACCTAATTCAGTTGGTTTTAATATTGATTCAAAATTCTTAATCAATCCCTTTTCTTTCGCAACAATTAATTGCTTTTCGATTGTATGAATTGATAAACCAGTGCATTGTTGAAAAAGTTCAATCGGTACGCCATCGATTAATCGTAGCGCATTCATCATAAATTCTAGTGGTAATTCTTTTTTGGTAACACTTCTTTCTTCTTCAATTGCAGAATGATCATTTAATATGTTTTCCATATAATTATTTGGATTTTTCAATTTGGCGTAACGAACAATTTTATTTTTCGTAGTTCGTTTTCCGTGTGCGCCTGAACCAATAGCAATGTAGTCGCCAAATTGCCAATAATTTAAATTATGTTGGCATTGATAATTGGGTTTTGCATATCCAGAAATTTCATAGTGATGAAAACCATTATTGGCTAATAATTGATTTCCTTTCTGTAGAATTTCCCATGTACTTTCCTCATCAGGTAACTCAGGCGGTAAATTAGCGAATTCAGTGCCCTGTTCAAGCGTTAATTGATACCACGATATATGGGGTGGATGAAAATTCATGGCAGTGTCTAAATCAAACAAAGCATCTTGTACTGTTTGTTTTGGTAGTCCGTGCATTAAGTCTAGATTAAAATTGTTAAAGCCAAGCGAAAGTAAATTTTCAATAATCTTTTCTGCTTCAAGCGAATTATGGATACGCTTTAATGCTTGTAATTTATCGTCTTGAAAACTTTGAATACCAATCGAAGGACGATTAATCCCAGCGTGCTTAAAACCCAATAATTTATTTTTATCACAGGTGCCTGGATTAATTTCCATACTAATTTCAATAGTAGTTTTGAAATTAATTTTTTGATGAATGCTATTTAATAATTTTTCAATGAAGGTTGGTGAAAATAAACTCGGTGTACCACCGCCAATATAAATAGAATAAATTTCAGGACAGTGTATTTTTTCTAGTTCATTTTTAAAATCTTGAATTAAACATTGAATATAATTTTCTTCAGGAATTTTATTAATTGCATAGGAATTAAAATCACAATAGGGGCATTTGTGTAAACACCAAGGCATATGAATATATAAGGATGTTGGAATAGTATTTATCATGATTTTAAAAATAAAAAACCTCCGAGAGGATCGGAGGTTTTAAAAAAATGTATTAATATTGAATCATTTAATTGAAACAGTTCCTTCGGAATGTTGGCCTGTTGTAATGATTTGTAGTTGTCCATGATTGTTATGTTCGACAATATCAAATTTTAAACCACTGCCTGGTTTTACAGGATTTTTCATCGTTAAATTACGTCCTTCCCAGATGACATTCACGGAAGCGAGTGAATCTTTGTTATTCATTACAGTAACCATTAATGTATTGTCGTTTTTTGGTACTGCGAAAAGAGCCGGTCTGTTTTTTACAGCTTCCCATTGAATAGGACTGCTTTGCGCTGTTAGTTTTCCAATATTTTTTGGGCCATTGGCGGCAAAAGCAAGTGAACAAGCCATGAGGCAGGCAAAAGCTATTAGCATTTTTTTCATAAATTTCATCCTCTGATATCTACTATTAAGTTTTGAAATCGTTCGTCATCGTGTCAGATCCCTGACAGACGGATGAACTATATCAGAAGTTATTTGGAGATGAAACTGATCTTAAGGGCACCTCAAAAAATCCATTCTTTTCGTCAATACTGCGTTGTAGTATTTTTTCCGGTGCTCATGTACTAGCGTGTACACTCTGCTCCTCGAAA
>Ga0180009_10002877_pt1 | contig 19987 bp, 19 predicted proteins | sample OS_PC_MetaG_FD_123537 | JGI IMG/M metagenome (GOLD analysis project Ga0180009, IMG submission 123537) | Groundwater microbial communities from the Aspo Hard Rock Laboratory (HRL) deep subsurface site, Sweden - OS_PC_MetaG | ecosystem: Environmental > Aquatic > Deep subsurface > Groundwater...
CCCGATCTGGCCCGGCGGGCCCGGGCCCGGCGGGCGGCTCCGGCCGCCACCTCCTGCGGCCTGTGCGGCCTGGAGTCTTTCCGCGAGCTGGGCGGGGACATAAAACCGGTGCATTCTTCTCTGAGCGTGGACCTGGAGGCCATTCAGCGCCTGTTCGCGGGCATGGAAGAGGGGCAGCATATTTATCTCCGCACCGGCGCGGCCCACGCCGTTGCCCTGGGCACGGCCCAGGGAGATTTGTTGTGCCTGGCCGAAGATGTGGGCCGCCACAATGCCCTGGACAAGTCTCTGGGCATGGCTCTGGGCCAGGGGCTGGATTTGACCCAATGCGTATGCGCGGTGTCTGGCCGCATCAGCCTGGAGATGGCCCTCAAGGCGGCGCGGGCCGGGGTGCCGGTAGTGTGCTCGGTGTCCGCCGCCACCTCCCTGGGCCACCAAATCTGCGCCGAGGCCGGGGTGACCCTCATCGGCTTCGCCCGCCAGGGGCGGGCCACCATCTACTGCCATCCCCAAAGAGTGCTGCTCCGAGGCCGTCCCATCCAGGCCGGCTAAAACTGGCCTAGGGGCGGATTCGTGTTTGATTTAATCTCCACGGTCGTCATCGAAAGAGGAAGCTGGTCATGAATCCCACGCCCCAAGACATCTGCGGCATATCCCGGGAAGATTATCTGGTTCGCATGGAGGAGTTCCACGGCCACGTATCGCCCGGTACGGTCATGGGCGGCTTTTTGCTGGACGCGGCCTGGAAAATCCTGGGGGACACCCCCTACATCAATGTGGTGGTGGAGACGGTGGTGTGCCTGCCCGACTCGGTGCAGATGCTCACCCCCTGCACCCTGGGCAACGGTTTTTTGCAGGTGCTGGATTGGGGCAAGTTTGCCCTGACCATATACGACCGCATGACCCTGGACGGGGCCCGGGCCTGGCTAGGCACCGAGGACATCGAGCAATACCCCCTGGTGGCGGACTGGTATCTGCGCCGCGCCGGGGGCAAAAAGGCCGATAAGCTAGAGGTGGTGGATGAAATTATGGCCGGCGGCCATCGCCTGGTGCGGGCCAGGCCTGTGAGAATGCATGCTCCTCTCAAGGACACGGCCCATGTGCCCACCGTGGCCTGCCCCGCCTGCGGCGAATATTACCCCAGCCGCCAGGGCGGTCTGTGCCCGGCCTGCGCGGGACAAGCCTATTACTCCTAATCAACCCTCCCAGGCGATGGTGCCCATGGGGGTCACGTCATAGCCGCCCAGGGACTTTACCTGCTCACGGAACTCCGGGGCGGCCAGCACCTGGCGCAGGGCCGCCACCCGGTGGTCGTCCCAATGGGCCTGGGGTATGCACAGGTCGTAGCGCTCCTCCATCACCGGAATGAACTCCAGGCCCAGGGCCTTGGCCGCGGCCAGGATGCCCAGGCCCACGTCTGCCCCGCCGGCCAGGACCTGCACGGCCACGGCCATGTGGGTGTATTCCTCCTGGTCGTAGCCGCGTACTTCGCCTGGGTCCAGGCCCAGCTTTTTCAGGTGATAATCCAACAGCACCCGGGTGCCGCTGCCCGCCTGGCGGTTGACCAGAACCACGTCCTGGCGGCCCAGGTCGGCCAGGGTCTTGATGCCCTTGGGGTTGCCCGGCTTGACCATTAGCCCCTGCTGGCGCAGGGCCAGGGTCACCAGGCGCACCGGGACGCCCTTGAGGTAGCGCCGCAAGTAGCTCACGTTGTACTCACCGGTGTCCGGGTCCAACAGGTGGGTGCCCCCCAGATGGCAGCGGCCGGCCTTTATGGCCATGAGTCCGGCCAGGGAGCCCAGGTGCGACGAACTCAGGTGCAGGTTGGGGTCCAGGCGCTTGAGGTGGTCGCCCAAGAGGTCCAGGGTCACGTCATGGCTGCCCACCACCACCAGGGTGTTTTCCACTCGCTCCCGTGGCCCCAAGAGCTCGGCCACGGCGGGCTGGCCCTCTTCCAGGCCCTCGCTGTCGGCCGGGATGCGCAGCAGGCCGTCGGCCCGGGTGAGGGAGGTGATGGTCCCGGCCCCCCGCTTGAGGGGGGTGGCCACCACCTTGCCGCTCACCCGGCCCAGATGCACCCGCAAAAATTCCTCGCGGCCCAGCTTGCTGGCCAGGCCGCGGGCGGGCACCACCTCGATGGTTTCGCGCCCAGGCGCGGGTTGGCCCTGCATGGCCGCCAGGGCCGGGCCGATGAACTGGTCGAAGCAGACCCAGGCCGAGACCGGGTAGCCCGGGCTGCCCACCACCGGCTTGCCCTGGGCCTGGCCCAAGATGGAGGGTTTGCCGGGCATCACCGTGACCCCATGCACCAGCACCTGGCCCAGGTCGTTTATCACGTGGGCGCTGTAGTCTTTGCTGCCCGCCGAGGCCCCGGCGTTGAGCACCACCATGTGGGCGGGCCCGGCCAGGGCCTTGGCCACCGCCTGCTTGATAGCCTCGAAGTCGTCGGTGACCCGTTCCATGACCAGGGGCTCGCCGCCGGCCTGGCGCACCAGCCCGGCCAGGAACAGGCTGTTGGTCTCCATTATGGCTCCGGGGGCTGGCGGGTTTTCCCGGGCCTCACGCCAGTCCACCAACTCCAGGCCGGTGGGGATTATGGCCACCTTGGGCCGGGCCAGGACCTCCAGTTCAAAGACGCCGCTGGTGAGCAGGGCGGCCACGTCGGCCGGCGACAAACGGTGGTGGTGGCCTAACATCAGCTCTTGGCTGACGATGTCCTCGCCCACCCGGCGCACGTGCTGCCAGGGGAAAGCGGCGGCGCGAATTTCGGCCTGGCCCTCCCGGGGATGGTGCACCTGCTCCACCATGACCACCGCGTTGCATCCCGGGGGAAGGGGATGGCCGGTGTTGACCCAAAAGGCCTGGCGCTCCATTTCCAGGGTAAGCGGGTGCTCCTGGCTGGCTCCGTAGGTGTCGCTGGCCTTGACCGCGATGCCGTCCATGGCCGCGGCGTGGTAGGAGGGCGAGGAATAGTTGGCCAGCACCACCTGGGCGGTGACCCGGCCCAGGGCCTCGCTGGTGGGCACCACTTCGGTCCCGGCCAGGGCGGCCCAATCAAAGGCTTCCAGAAATTTGGCCCGGGCCTGGTCCAGGGGCATCATTTTCAGGTAGACGTTGCGTTTCATGTCGATTCCACTACGAGGGAAAGAGCAGGACTTCCACCGCTTCACCGGCGTCCAAGCCTTCACAGTCCTTGGGCACCCGGACCAAGCCCTGGCCCTGAATCAGGGTGGTCAAAAGACCGGACTTGCCGAACAGGGGTTGAGCCAGCCACCGGCCGTTCTGTTGGTCCAGGGACACCCGCAGATATTCCTCCCGGCCCGGGGCCGAGGGGATGTTGCGGGCCAGCACCGCCGGCAGGCGGGCGAAGCGGGCAAAGGGCAGGGCGGGGCGGCCTTGCAGGCGCTCCAGGATGGGCTCCACAAGCAGATAAAAGGCCACCAGGCACGAAGCCACCTGGCCCGGCAGGCCGATGAGGTGACCGGCCTGGGCCCGCACCCAGAGAAAGGGCTTGCCCGGGCTTACCGCCACCCCATGCACCAGAAGCTCGGCTCCGGGGAAGGAGAGAAACACCTCGCTGGTGAAGTCGCGCGTTCCCACCGATGAGCCGCCCGAGAGCAAGGTGAGGTCGCAGTTCTCCAGGGAGCGGTCCGCCGCTTCCCTGATGGCATTGGCTTGGTCCGGCACCAGGCCCAGGGGAAGGGGCTCGCCGCCGGCCTGGCTGATCTGGGCGGCCAGGGTGTAGGTGTTCACGTCGCGCACCTGGCCCGGGGACGTGGCCGCGCTCACCGGAACCACCTCGTCGCCGGTGGAAACGATGCCCACCCGTGGCCGGCGCAGCACCACAACTTTTTCCTGACCCAGGGCGGCCAACAGCCCCAGGTCCTGGGGACGAAGGCGCTGCCCCCGGGGCAACAACTCCTGGCCACGGGCCGCGTCATCGGTGGGGCCCAGGGTGTTGGCGCCCGGCGCCACCGAGGTGGCCACTTCCAGGCTGGTGTCGTCCAGGCGGCGGGTGTGCTCCACCATGACCACCGCGTCCGAGCCGGGGGGCAGCATGCCCCCGGTGCCGATGCGGGCGCACTGCCCGGGCTCCAGGCTGAATTCCGGGGCCTGACCCATGCGCACCTCGCCCACGATATCCAGATAGCCCGGCGAAATTTCCCCCGCGCCAAAGGTGTCCCTGGCGCGCACCGCGTAGCCGTCCATGGTGGCCCGGGTGAAGCCCGGCAGATCGGCTGGCGCGGCCAGGGGGCGGGCCAAGCTGCGCCCCAGGGCCTGGGGCAGCGGCACTTCCTCGGCGGGCAGGGGCTCTAGCTCCTGGGCCAAGGCGTGCACCATGGCCACGTCTCGCACCTTAAAAAAGGCTTTCATTCAGGGCGACCTCGTGGGTAAGAAGGTATAGATATTGCGCTAGGGCCTTAGTCATGTCAATAATGACCTAAGTCCGCCGGCAGGGCAACCCTGAGCGAGAAAAGCTGCTCCGCGGAGGAGCAAGGGAAAGGAAAGCCGTGGCAGAAGTACATTTCAAGCTATGGGTCGAGGAAGATGGCCGGGTGCTCTTTGGAGGCGGCCGGCTGGAGTTGCTCAAGGCGGTGGTTGACCACGGTTCGCTGGCTGCGGCTGCCCGGGAGCTAAACATGAGTTATCGCGCCGCCTGGGGGCGGTTGCGGGCCTCGGAAAAGCGGCTGGGGTTCCCCTTGGTGGAGCGCAGCGCCACGGGCCGCCGAGAGGTGCAGTTGACTCCCCAAGGGCGCAGCATGGTCAAGCAATTCGATGAGTTTGAGACGCAGACCAAGGAGTTTGCCCTTAGGGCCCAAAAACATTGGACCAAAGTGGTGAACGAGTTGCGCGGGAAAAAGGGCTAGCCCCCATGCCGGTAATGCAGGTGCATCTGGCCGGAGCAGGCGGCGCGGACCAGGAAAACTTCCTGGACGCCCTTTGCAAAGAATTGTCCGAGTTGGGCTTGCGCGTGGCCTTGGCCAAGCCGGAGGAGCCGCGCTCCACTTCGCTCCATCAGGGGCAGGCCGAGTTGCTCCTGGGGCCGGGCGGACTGAGCTTGCGGCATTCCGGCGAAGCGCCCTCGCTGGGGGAGGCGCTGCGCCTGTTGGAGGGCATGGATATGGTTATCAGCCTCCTGCCCCCGGAGGATGGCAAGCCGGTGTTGGAGTATTGCTCCCCTGGGGCGGCGCCGTCGCTGGTGGGCCGGGCCGGGCTTTTGGCCCTGGCCGGGCCGGGGGATTTCCCCGAGGACCCCGGTGTGCCCGCCTTTGGCGAACCAGCCGGCTTGGCCCGTTTTTTGGCCCAGCGGGCCGCCGCCCGGGCACAGCGGCGCACCCTCACCATACTGGCCGACGGCCAGCCCCTTAAGGCCAAGGCCTTTGTGCGAGACATCATCGCCAACAGCCTGCACGGCCTGCTGGCCCCCCTCAAGGGAGCCGAGGGGGCCCGCCGGCTGGAAATCATAATAGAAGAGTAGCGATCCTTGGACTTTTTCCTGGGCGGCCTGACCAAAGGACTGGGACTGCTGGCGCAACTGGACCCCGAGGTCTACGGCATCGCCTGGTTGTCGCTCAGGGTGTCGCTCTCCGCCGTTATCTTGGCCGCCCTGGCGGCAGTGCCCCTGGGCTTGCTCATCGGCCAGCGGGAGTTTCCCGGCAAACGCTTTCTGGTGGTGCTGTTCAACACCCTGCTGGCCCTGCCCACGGTGGTGGTGGGCCTGGTGGTCTACGGCCTGCTCTCCTACCACGGCCCCTTGGGCGGGCTGGGTCTGCTCTACACCCCCGGAGCCATGGTGGCGGCCCAGGCCGTGCTGGCTTTTCCCTTGATCACCGCGTTGGTAATCGCGGCGGTCACCACCCTGGACAGCAGGGTGGGGCCCACCGCCCTTACCCTGGGGGCCACCCGTTTCCAGGCCGCCTGGGCGGTGCTCAAGGAGGCCCGCTTCGCGGTGCTGGCCGCCCTGGCCGCCGGCTTCGGACGGGTGGTCACCGAGGTGGGCGCGGCCATCATGGTGGGCGGCAACATCCGCCACTACACCCGGACTTTCACCACGGCCATAGCACTGGAGACCAGCAAGGGCGAATTCGCCCAGGGCATGGCCTTGGGTTTCATTTTGTTGGTGGTGGCCCTGGCCGTGAACCTGGCCAGCCACCAGCTCCAGGCCCGCTGGAAATAGGGGGCGGGTGATGAGCAATCCCTTGTTCAGCCTGCGCGGAGTGGTCAAGCGCTTCCACGACCGGGAGGTCCTCAATCTGGATCGCCTGGATTTGGAGGCTGGGGTCATCACCGCGGTGGAGGGCCCCAACGGCGCCGGCAAGACCACCCTGCTGGCCATCCTGGCCCTGCTCACTCCGCCGGACAAAGGCCGCCTATTCTTCGATGGCCAGGAGATTCCCCGGGCGGCATCCCAACTCACTGCATGGCGGCGGCAAATAACCCTGGTGGCCCAGCAGGCCTATCTTTTCGACACCAGCGTGGAGAAAAACGTGGCCTACGGTCTGCGCCTGAGGGGCTTGGAACAGACCAAGCGGGATGCCCGGGTGCGGGAGGCCCTGGAACAGGTGGGACTGGCCGGCTTTGGAGCGCGCCGGGCCAGGCGGCTTTCGGGAGGGGAGATGCAGCGGGTGGCTCTGGCCCGGGCCCTGGTGCTGCGGCCCCGGGCCCTGCTTTTGGACGAGCCCTTCGCCAACCTGGACCCCACCAGCTCCCAGGTGTTCGAGCGGGTCTTGGGGGATTTGCCCAACCAGGGCTGCACCGTGGTGTTGGTGAGCCACGCCCGGGAGCAGGCCCACCGCCTGGCCCAGCGGGTGGTGTCTCTGCGGGAGGGACGCCTGACCCCCGGCCTAGACCGGGGATGAAGCGCCATGCGGTTTCTCTGCACGCGCCCCCCTTGTTAACTGGTTAATCTCAACCCACCGTCAGTCCTCTTGAGGGAGGTGATATCCATGCGCAGCCGATTTTTGCTGACCGCCCTGCTTGCCTTGCTATTGGCCGCACCGGCCCTGGCCGCCGACCGCCTGGTGTTGGCCACCACCACCAGCACCGCCAACACCGGTTTGCTGGACGTGCTTCTGCCCGCGTTCACCAAGCAGAGCGGCGTCACGGTGCATTACATTCCCGTGGGCACCGGCAAGGCCCTGGCCATAGCCAAGCGCTGCGACGCCGACGTTGTGATCGTGCATGCCCCGGAGCTGGAGAAGCGCTTCGTGGCCGATGGCTACGGCGTGGACCGCAAGCCGCTGATGCACAACTACTTCGTGTTGGTGGGCCCGCCCGGCGACCCGGCCCAGGTGAAGCAGGCGGGGAGCGTGCGGGAGGCCCTGAAGCGCATCGCCCAGGCCCAGGCCCCCTTCCTTTCCAGGGGCGACAACTCCGGCACCCAGGTGAAGGAGCTGGCCCTGTGGAAGGCGGCTGGCATCAAGCCCGATTGGCCGGCCTATCGCGAGGCGGGCCGGGGCATGGGCCCCACCCTAACCATGGCCGACGAACTGAAGGCCTACACCATCAGCGACATCGCCACCTATCGTAAATACCAGAGCACCGGGCGCATTCAGCTAGCCATCCTGGCCGACCAGCAGGACCTGCTGAAAAACCTCTACTCGGTGATCCTGGTGAATCCGGCCAAATGCCCCAAGGCCAAGGCCGGTCAGGCCAGGGCCTTTGAGAAGTTCCTGCTCTCGCCCCAGGGCCAGAAGATTATCGGAGACTTCAAGGCGGACGGCAAAAGGCTGTTCTGGCCGGCCCATCCCGCCAAGTAGGCGCGGCGCGGCGGCAAAATAGGGTTTGGCCTCAAGGGGGGGCCGCCGTAGACTGGTGTACATAGTCAGGAACCCGCCAAAGCCGCCTGGCGGGGGCGGGCCGTGGCTCGCAGCGCAACGGTGAGAGGCGGCCATCCGGGGATGGGCATGAAACAGCGCCTGATAAAACGCCTGGCCGTGGTGGGCATAGTCATCGCGGCCATACTGGCCTTCTGGCTCCTTGACCTGGGCCAGTACTTTTCCCTGAGCTACGTCAAAGCGTCCCAGGCCCGTTTCCAGGCCTATTACGCCGCCCACCCGGCTTTCATGCTGGGCGGCTATTTCGTGGTCTATGTGTTGGTCACCGCTTTTTCCCTGCCCGGAGCCGCAGTGATGACCTTGATGGGCGGGGCCTTGTTCGGGTTTTGGTGGACCCTGTTGGTGGTCTCCTTCGCCAGCTCGGCCGGGGCCACCCTGGCCTGCTTTTTCGCCCGGTTCGTCTTGGGCAATTGGGTGCAGCAGAAATTCGCGGACAAGCTGGGGACTATCAACCGGGGAGTGGAGCGGGAAGGGGCCTTTTATTTGTTCACCCTGCGCCTTGTGCCCCTGTTTCCCTTTTTTGTCATCAATCTGGTCATGGGCCTGACCAAGATGCCGCTACGCACCTTCTACTGGGTCAGCCAGGTGGGCATGCTGCCGGGCACGGCGGTGTTTACCAACGCGGGCAAGGAGCTGGGTCAGATCAGCTCCCTGGGCGGCATCCTCTCCCCGGGCCTGATTATCAGCTTCGTCATCCTTGGAATATTCCCCCTGGTGGTGAAAAAGATTTTGGCCTGGTACCGGAGCCGCACAGGACGCCAAGCCATCATCAAGCCGTAAGAGGAGTTCATGGCCGGCCACGATTATGATCTTGGAGTGCTGGGCGGCGGCTCCGCCGGGCTCACCCTGACCTCGGGCGCGGCCCAACTGGGAGCCAAGGTTCTGCTCATCGAGAAGGAGCCCAATCTGGGGGGCGACTGCCTGCACTACGGCTGCGTGCCCAGCAAGACGCTCATCAAGAGCGCCTCGGTGTACCACTTGATGAAAACCTCGGCCCGCTTCGGCCTGCCCCATGTGACTCCGCCCCCGGTGGACTACGCCCAGGTGGTGGAGCGCATCAAGGGGGTCATAGCCGCCATCCAAAAGCACGACAGCGTGGAGCGTTTTTGCGCTTTGGGGGCCCAGGTGCGCTTCGGCCAGGCACGTTTCGTGGACGAGCACACCGTGGAATTGGAAGGGGAGCGCATATCGGCCAGGTCCTGGCTCATAGCCACCGGCTCCTCGCCCGCCTTGCCGCCGGTGCCCGGCCTGGCCGAGACTCCCCACCTGACCAACAAGGACATTTTCTATTTGGAGCGCCTGCCCTCGTCCATGATTATTCTGGGCGGCGGTCCCATCGCCATGGAGATGGCCCAGGCCTTCCAACGCCTGGGCTGTAAAGTTAGCGTGGTGCAGCGCAGCGGCCAGGTGTTGAGCAAGGAAGACCAGGATATGGCCGATCTGGTCATGGCCGCCTTGCAGGGGGAGGGGGTGACGTTTTACCTGAACGCCAAGCTCGAATCCGCCCGAGAGGCTGATGGCCGCCCGGCCCTGATCTTCCGCGACGGCCAGGGGCAGCGGGTGGAGCTTGGCGCCGAGGCCTTGCTGGTGGCCCTGGGACGGCGGGCCAACCTGGAAGGCCTGGGCTTGGAAGACATAGGGGTGGCCTACGACGCCAAGGGCCTGAAGCTGGATCAGCGCCTGCGCACCAGCCACAAGCACATCTACGGCGCCGGCGACGTGACCGGCGGGCATCAGTTCACTCATGCCGCCGGCTATGAGGGCGGGGTGGTGCTGGCCAACGCCTTGCTGCGCCTGCCGCGCAAGGCCGACTACACCTGGCTTCCCTGGTGCACCTTCACCGAACCGGGGCTGGCCTCGGTGGGCATGAACGAAAAGGCGGCCCAGGCGGCGGGTCTGGAGTATACGGTGTGGAGCGAGGAATTCGCGGCCAACGACCGGGCCCTGGCCGAGGGCGCTGGTGCGGGGCGGCTGAAGCTGGTTCTGGACAAGAGCGAGAGGCCCCTGGGGGTGCAGATTATGGGACCCCACGCCGGGGAGTTGATAAACGAATGGGTGGCCGTGTTGGGCGGGGGGGTGAAGCTCTCCACCCTGGCCGGTCTGATGCACCCTTACCCCACCTTGGGGGAGATCAACAAGAAGGTTGCCGGCGACGTAATGGCCCCCAAGCTTTTTTCCAGCCTGGTGAAAAAGGGTCTCAAGTTTTTCTTTCACACCAAGGGCCGCGCCTGCCACCCGCCCCGGCAGGGTTAGGCAAGCGGAGAGATTATAGATGCCCACCATTCTGGCCGCCGACATCGGCGCAACCAACAGCCGTTTCGCATTCTTTAAGGGCGGCGAAACCGCAAGCCTGCGCTTGGTGAACAAGGTGTGGCTGCCCACCAAAGAGGCCGCTTCTTTCGCGCAAATGCTGGAGCGCCTGGAAGCCAGCGATCTGGGCCTTGCCCTCGACAAGGCCGGCCTGATCTGCCTGGCGGCGGCCGGGCCGGTGCAGAGAGGTTCTTATTGCCAGCCACCGCACGTCGCCTGGGACATTGACTTGGCGCGGGATATCCAGGGCCTTGGCCCCAGTCTGCTCATAAACGATTTCGTGGCCCAGGCCTGGGCCTGCCTTTCACCGGTGGCCTTGGGGGCAATAACCGTCTTGGAGGGCCAAGCCGATCCGCATGGGGCCCGGGCGGTGATCGGCGCGGGGAGCAACCTGGGCCACGCGGCCCTGGTCCCGGACGGCCAAGGCGGCTGGACTCCGGTGGCCTCGGAAGCGGGGCACGCCGCTTTCGCCTTTAACGGCCAAGATGAAACGGCCTATGCGCAATTTCTGGGCCGGGAGTTGGGCGACCCCTATCCCATCAGCGACACGGTGGTGTCTGGCAAGGGACTGAGCTTCGCCCACCAGTTCCTCACCGGGCAGAAGCTGGAACCGGCCCAGGTGGGGGAAGTGCTGAACCACTACCCCGACACTTTGCATTGGATGGCCCGCTTCTATGGCCGGGCCTGCCGCCAGTGGGCCTTGCAGGTGGTGGCCCTGGGCGGGGTGTACATCGCCGGCGGTCTGGCGGCCAAACTCCCCGCCTTGGTGCGGCATCCGGCCTTTGGCCGGGAGTTCCGCCTGGCCGACCGCACCAACCAGGTTTTGCGCGGCATTCCGGTGTTTTTGATCCAAGACGAGAACAGCGGCCTGTGGGGGGCGGCCGCCGCGGCCTTGGAACGCCTGGAGCCGCGCGGGTAGACTACATTTATGAATATGAAATAATCCGGGGCTGGGGAGGAGCGCCGGGCCGGGTGGGGGGTAAGGACGCAGCCATGCCATGAAACCTCGCCGCGCTTTTCTCTCCCTGGGCCTGCAAGCCGTGGCCGGGCTCTGCCTGGCCATGACCTGGCCCCGCCGACTTTGGGCCGCGGGCAAACGCCGGGTGTTGGGCGGCCACGTCAAGGCCACCGATCTGGCCCATCTCAATCCCCGGGACATCGACAATCGCAACTTGGCCGTCACTCCCCTGGAGCAGTTCGGCACCATGGGGCAGAGCGACCTGGTGGTGGATCTGGACAAATGGCGTCTGGTCGTTGACGGGGCGGTGCGGCGCCCCCTGAGCCTCGATTTGAAGCAACTCGAGGCTCGCCCTGTTCTGGAGCGCACCGTGCTTTTGATCTGCACGGGGGTCTTTTCCTTCAACGCCCGCTGGAAGGGCCTGAGCTTGGGGAAGTTGTTGCAAGAGGCCGAGCCCTTGAAGGGAGCCAACCGGGTGGTGATAAAGGGAGTGGGTGGAGCCGAAGCCAAGATCGAGCGCTTTTCCCTGGGCGAGGTGATGGGCGACGAGGTGTTTTTGGCCTATGAAGTCAACGGCCGGCCCTTGCCGCGCAAGCACGGCTTTCCCCTGCGGGTGGTGGCGGGAGCGCATTTCGGCGATGATTGGGTCAAGTACGTAACCAGGGTCAGCCTGTTGGGCGCGGGCGAAAAGGGGTAGGGTATCGCCTTCGATGTGGCGGCACCCAGACGGGTTTGCGGCTTATTCCAAGTCAAGGCCATTGACAGCTGGCCAGGCATGCGGTTGTTTATAGGCATTAATCCTTGGAGCGACACGATATGACCGCCCAGGCCACGCCGGAACTGATCGCTATCGCATCGCATTTCGACGCCTCCCCAGCCGGGGTGCTGGTCATCGACGCCAAGGGCATCTTGGTCTACGCCAACTCCGCCGCCGGGCGCATCTTCGAGCAAAAACCGCCGGACATGGTGGACACCCCGGTGGAGGTCCTGGAGCCCGAAGCCTGGCGAGGCGCGAGGGCCACCATAAAAAGCGGCGCTCCCCATCTGGGCAACCGCCTGCGTCTGGGACAGTGCAATGTATTGGTGAACTACCTGCCCATCTATGCCGACGGGAAGGCGCGCTGGGTGATGGTGATGATGGGCGATCCCTGGGATGCGGAGCAAGGATCACTTTACCCCGAACCCTACAAGGCCGTGGCCTCCCAGTTGGAGGCCATCATGGAGTCATCCTTTGACGGCCTTTGGATCACCAACAGTGAAGGGGTGGTGGTGAAGATCAACCGGGCCGCCCTGCGCCTGACCGGCCTGCCCCGGGAAAAGGTGGAGGGCCGTTTCGTGGGCGACCTGCTCGACGAGGGCAATTTCAGCGACTCGGTCACCCTGGAGGTGCTCAGGCGCAAGACCACGGTCACCATGGTCCAACACCTGAAATCCGGCAAGAAGATCCTGGCCACCGGCAGCCCCATCTACGACGCCGAGGGCGAGGTGGCTTTTGTGGTGATAAACGACCGCGACATCACCCTGCTGGACCGCATGCGCCGCCAACTGGAGGAGAGCGAGGCCCAACTGGAGCAGTTTCGCAGCACGCTGTTGGAAAAACAAATAGAGGAGATGTCCGACGACCACTTCATGTGCCGCAGCCGGGCCATGAAAGAGGTATATGAAAAGACCCTGCGGGTGGCCCCCACCAACTCCACGGTGCTTATCACCGGCGAGTCGGGCGTGGGTAAAAGCATGTTGGCCAAGCTCATCCACAGCAAGTCTCCCCGGGCCCAGGGCCCCTTCGTGCGGGTGGACTGTGCGGCCATTCCCACCTCCCTGTTCGAATCGGAGCTGTTCGGCTATGAAAGGGGCGCCTTCACTGGGGCCAGCCGGAGAGGCAAGCAGGGCCTGGTGGAGTTGGCCAACCAGGGGACCCTGTTCTTGGACGAAATTGGAGAATTGTCTCCGGAGCACCAGGTTAAGCTGCTGCGCTTTTTGGAGGAGCGCCGCATGATCCGGGTGGGCGGCTCGGTGGAAAAGGAGATCGACACTCGGGTGATCGCCGCCACCAACAAAGATCTGGCTTCGGAGGTGGACGCCAAACGCTTCCGCCATGACCTTTTTTACCGCTTCAATGTCGTGCCCCTGTTCGTGGCCCCTTTGCGCGAGCGGCCCAGCGACATTCTTTACCTCTTGGGCTTTTTCCTAAAACGCATCGGCGAGGACAACAACATCCACAAGCGGCTGGCCCCCGAGGCCCGCACCCTGATGCTCAATTACAGCTACCCGGGCAACGTGCGCGAGTTGGAGAACATAGTGGAGCGGGTGCTCATTCTCAGCCCGGACGAGGAGATACGCCCCGATGACCTGCCCGGCGAGGTGCGCAAGGCTCAGGGCCATGAACAGACTCTGGACTGGGAGCAGGGCTTTGACCTGCGCCAGCGGCTGCGTGACCTGGAGTTGGAGCTGATTCGCGAGGCCATGCGGCGCTTTGGCACTCAGCGTCAGGTGGCGCGGCACCTGCGGGTGAGCCAGTCGACCATCGCCCGGCGCTTGCAGGAAGAAAAGGGCCTGGTGATTCACGAATGAAATATTGCTTCAAAAGTGCATAATTTAATCCGCGACAATTAATTGATGTTTATAATTATAAAATCTTTTTACCTACCATTTAGGAATGGCCAAATAATAAGGCAAAACAATGCGATCTGTTGGTTGGTTCGAAATATCTAATGCAGGGGATTATATTTGCATGGAGTTGGATCAGACCCTTTATGATGCAATAATGCATAGGTTGGGCGTGTCTGTAAGCGGAAGCAGTCCTTATTTTATGGCTTTTGGTTGCACCACAATAAAACCGCCCATAAAATGCCCGCAATAACAAGGCCTTATTTTTTTATAACGCCTTGGCTGGGAAACTGGCACGCTTGTTGTTAGTCGAGGTGACATGGGTCAACTGATTCCAAATGAAATCGAGAAGTACTTAGATAACAATTTGTCTCATCTCATTTCTCGGCTCGACCAGCCAGAACTTCAGCAGCGGATCAAAAACCACCTTATCAATCAAGGTGTCGAAATTACGCATGAAAGCATCCTTTCCGACGCGGAAGGAGCTCGGTGGTCGGTTTTCTCCTTGCGCGAGAAAAGCGCCCGGCCCTTGGTGGTGGATCTCATTGAAAACGGATTCCCCCCCGACATTCGAGGCATAGATGCGCGTCCCCGCCGGGAGGGGCAGGGGACTGCCCGGCTAGAGGCCTCCCGGGTGGTTGAATGAATAAGGTGGAGGTGCAAAGGCATGACCAACTTTCGAGCCGGGTCTAGGCCTTGAGCGCCGTTGCAGCCGGCGGGGCGGTGGTCCCGGTGGACGAGCGGGGCCTGTAAAAGAGGAGTGGAGGAAAAGTCGTGAAAATCGATTTGAATGCGGATATGGGTGAGTCCTTTGGCATGTACAAGCTGGGCAATGACGCCGAGTTCATGAAATACATCACCAGCGCCAACGTGGCCTGCGGGTTTCACGCCGGCGATCCCTCGGTGATGAAGGCCACCGTGGCCCTGGCCAAGGAGTTCAACGTGGCGGTGGGGGCCCATCCGGGCCTGCCGGATTTGCAGGGTTTTGGCCGGCGGGAGATGAAGCTCACCCCGGCCGAGGTCTACGACTACACCATGTACCAGGCCGGAGCCCTCAAGGGCTTCTGCGAGGCTGCCGGCCTGAGGCTGCACCACGTAAAACCCCACGGCAGCCTTTACGGCATGGTCCACCGTGATCCGGAGATGGCCGAGGCCGTCTGCCAGGCGGCCAAGGACCTGGACCCGGAGCTTTATCTCTACGTGATGAAAAAAGGCGTTATCGCCGATGAGGCTGAAAAGCTTGGGGTGCGGACCGTGTTCGAGCTTTACTCGGACCTGAGCTACGACCCCGAGGGCAACCTGGTGATTACTCGCGCCCACGACGCCCACGATCCGGCCCAGGTGGCCCAGCGGGTGGTAAAGATGGTCACCCAGGGCCTGGTGGCCGCCACCGACGGCAGCGAGATAGCCATCACCGGCTCCTCGGTGTGCGTGCATGGCGACACCCCCGGGTCCGACAAGATCGTCATGGCGGTGCGCAAGGCCTTGGAGACGGCCGGTTGCGCTTTGGTCTCGCCGGAGTTGTAGACCGGCCCCGAGCGTCGTGGCCGCGGCATGGCCTGGTGCCGCTCTCCCTCGGGAAATACGGCAAGGTGATTAGAACCCTCATGCCGGGGGTCATCGGCGATGACCTGCTGGAAGAAGGGTTGGATAATATTGGAAATGGGACTGGCCGCCGGTAGCAAGGGCTAGGACGGCCGAAATCGACCCGAAAGGGGGCAAACCTATGAGCCAAGGCAGATTCGACGTAATTTTAGACACCATGCCGGAAACCGAATCCCGTTTGGAGGTGCTGTTCCGCCAGGCCGGTGACGGCTTCGTGCAGGTGGAGTACGGCCGCGAGCAGCGGGCCATGCTGCAAGATTCTTTCCGCATGCTGGCGGTCAACGACATCATCCTGGGCAAGAACCTCAAGGGCCTCATCGAGACGGTGCCCGGCATCCGCACCAACCTTTTGCATTTCGACCCCGAGGCGGTGGATGTGCGCGGGCTCATCGACATGGTCAAGCAGGCCGAGGACTCCATGCCCACCATCGACGACGTGGTGCTCAAGTCCCGGCTGATCCACCTGCCCATAGCCTTTGAGGACAGCGAGACCAAGAAGGCGGTGGCCAAGTACCAGAAAGAGGTGCGCCCCGACGCGCCCAACATTATCGACGGCTACAACCTCGAGTACATGGCCATGTGCAACGGCATCACCGCCGAGGAGTGCAAAAAGCTCATCCTGGGAACCGATTGGTTCAACAGCGGCGGCGGCTTCTGGCCCGGCGGCGCCTTCCTGTGGCCCACCGATCCGCGCTGCGCCATCGTGGTGCCCAAGTACAACCCGCCGCGCACCTGGACCCCCGAGGGGGCGGTGGGCATCGGCGGGCCCTGCGTATTTACTTACACCACCCCCACCGGCGGCGGCTACCAGCTCTTCGGCCGCACCATTCCGGTGTTCCAGTTCGCCTGCAAGCATCCCATGTTCAAGGACGGTCCCTTCCTCTACCGCAACGCCGACCGGGTCCGTTTCCACGAGGTGAGCGAGAAGGAAGTGGTGGAGATTTACGGCCACGTCCACGACAAAACCGACTACACCTACGAGATTGACCAAGGCGAGATCAAGGCCAAGGAATACATCGCGTGGTTCAACTCCGAAGAGGTGCAAAAGGGCGCGGCGGAGCTGAAGGCCAAGCAGGCCGAGGGCACCAAGAAAGCACCCAGGCTGTAGGGAAAGGGAGCAAGGCTTATGCTGAAAATAATCAATGGCGGCATCGAGGTTCTGGTGGAGGACTGGCCGGGGCGGCTGGGCTACCTGGGCAAGGGGATGAGCGCTTCCGGGGCCTTTGACAACGTGGGCCTGGGCTTGGCCAACGTTTTGGTGGGCAACCCCTCCGGCGAGGCGGGCCTGGAGATCACCGGCGGCTTTCTGGAAGCCGAGTTCACCGGCGACCACGTCATCGCCCTGGCCGGCACGGACATGCAGCCCACCATCAACGGCCAGCCGGTGGCCATGTGGACCGCGCTCAAGGTCAGCGCCGGCGATGTCATCAAATTCCTGCACATCGCGCCCACCGGCTTCCGCTGCTATCTGGCAGTGGCCGGCGGAGTGGATGTGCCCGCCTATCTGGGCAGCAAGTCCACCTGCATTTTCGGGGCCTACGGCGGTTTTGACGGCCGGGCCCTGAAGCCAGGCGACGAGGTGAAGTTCGGCGCGTCCAGCGCGGATCTGTCGGCTTTGGCCGGGCGCAAGCTCAAGGCCGAGGCCATCCCCCAGTACTCCAATGAGTGGGTGCTGAGAGCCATCCCAGGCCCCAACACCTGCCCGGACTACGCCACCCAGGAGGGCATGGATCTTCTGTTCAGCCGGGTTTCCAAGATCCAGCACACCTCCAACCGCTCGGCTTATCGCCTGGAGGAGCTGCCGGCCAGCTTCTTCGCCAGGGCCGACGGCGGAGTGGGCGGCAGCCATCCTTCCAACATCATCGACCACGCCTACGCCATTCGCGGGGCGCTCAACATCTGCGGAAACACCCCCATCCTGCTGGTCGCCGACGGTCCCACCTTGGGCGGCTACATGTGCGCCCTGAACGTGATAAACGCCGATCTGTGGAAGGTGGGCCAGGGCGCGCCCGGCCGGGACTACATGCAGTTCCAGCTGTCGAGCCAGGAAGAGGCCATAGAGGAACGCAAAAAGCAGAAGCAGTGGCTCAGTGAGGACTCGCTGGCCTAGCCAGAAGGGAATAAGGATACGAATATGGAAAAGAGCGTAAACGCCATCATGCCCGGCCTGTGCGCCCGGGTGGTTGTCAACGTGGGCGACAAAATCAGCGCGGGCCAGGAGGTGGCGGTCATCAACTGCATGAAGACCGAGATTTCGGTTAAAAGCGAATTCGCCGGCACGGTGAGCCAGGTGCTGTCCAAGGAGTGGGACGAGCTGCAGGTGGGCAACCCCATGGTCATGCTGGAGGTCGAGGAGTAGCCTGTCCCCATGATTAAAAAACTGCTTATAGCCAACCGGGGCGAGATCGTCCCGCGCATCATCCGCACTTGCCGGGAAATGGGCGTGGCCACGGTGGCGGTGCACTCAGAGGCGGATAAGAACGCGCCGTTCTTGGACCTAGCCGACGAAACGGTGCTCATCGGGCCGGCCAACCCGGCCCTGAGCTACCTTAGCATGGAGGCCATCATCCAGGCGGCGCGCCAGACCGGGGCCGACGCGGTGCATCCGGGCTATGGCTTTCTCTCCGAGCGGGGGGCCTTCGCCCAGGCGGTGACCGACGCCGGTCTCGTTTGGGTGGGGCCGCCGCCCTCGGTGCTCAAGGCCATCAGCTCCAAATGCTATACCCGCAAGCTGGCCGTGGAGGCCGGGGCCGAGGTCACTCCCGGCACCCTGGAGCCGGTGACCTCGCCCGAGGAGGTGGTGGCCTTCGGCAGCGAACACGGCTATCCCCTGTTCCTAAAGCTGGACAAGGGCGGCGGCGGCAAGGGCATCGAAAGGGTGTCCGAGCCTGGCCAGGCGGCCGAGGTGCTCAAACGGGCCGGCTCCATCGGACAGATGGCCTTCGGATCGCCGGACTGCTACATCGAAACCGTGGTGGAGCGGCCCCGGCACATAGAGGTGCAGTTTTTGGCCGACGCGGCGGGCAATGTGGTCTGCCTGGGCGAGCGCGAATGCTCCATCCAGCGGCGGCACCAGAAAATCATCGAGGAGGCGCTCTCCCCGGTGGTGGACCCGGCCGACCGCCAACGTCTCTATGCCAACACCGCGGCCATCGTCAAGAAGATGGGATACGTGGGAGCAGGCACCCTGGAGGGTCTGCGCTCCCAGGACGGCAAATATTACTTCATGGAGGTCAACGCCCGCTTGCAGGTGGAGCATCCGGTGAGCGAGTTCCTCACCGGGGTGGACATCGTGCGCCATCAGCTGGAAATCGCCGTGGGCCTAGAGCTGCCCTGGTCCCAGAGCGACATCAAGACCCAGGGTCACGCCATCGAAGCCAGGATTTACGCCGAGGACCCGGAAACCTTCTACCCCTCGCCGGGGGTGATCAGCAAGGTGGTGCTGCCCCAGACCGGCGATAATTTGAGAGTGGACCACGCCTTGGCCGACGGCTGCACGGTGCCGCCTTATTACGACCCCATGTTGGCCAAGGTCATCGCTTACGACCAGGACCGCCCCAAGGCCATCGCGCGGCTCATCGAGGCCCTGAAGGCCTTCCAGGTGGAGGGGGTGAAGACCACAATATCGGTGAACCTGAGGATATTGGAGCACCCCAGCTTTCTGGCCGGGGAAATGGACACCAGCTTCATCGCGGAGCACCTGGGATTGACGTAGGAGATAAGGGCATGGGTCAACTGGGCCGCCCCCTGGTGATGGGGGGCATGGAAGTGAGCAACCGTTTTTTGCGCTCGGCCACCATGGAGAACATGGCCGGAGTGGATGGCCAGGTGGGCCGCGTCCTGCTCAGGCTGTACCACGAGTTGGCCCAGGGCGGTTGCGGGCTCATCATCACCGGGGCCACGGCGGTGAGCGCCGAGGGCCGGGCCTGGGCCCACCAGTTGGGGGCCTGGGACGAAGCCCAGGTGGAAGGTCTGGCCCGCCTGGTCCGGTTGATCCACCGCTCCAACCCCTCGGCCCGCTGCGCGGTGCAGCTGCACCACGCCGGCGCGGCCGGAGGAGGCTATTCCTACGGGTCGCTGTATCAGGGCTTTGACCTGAACCAGGCCGCCGATGGTGATATCGTGGAACTGGCCCGTTGTTTCGGCCGGGCCGCCGGCCGGGTGCGCCGGGCCGGCTTCGACGCAGTGGCGGTGCATGGGGCTCACGGTTATTTGGTGAGCCAGTTCTTTTCTCCCGCCTTTAACCAACGCCAAGACGACTGGGGCGGCTCGCGCTCCAACCGGGCCCGGTTTCTCCTGCTGGTGCAGGAGGAGATTCGCCGCGAGGCGGGGGACGGCTTCCCGGTGCTCTGGAAGATGAACACCGACGACTTTTTGCCCGAGGGCGCGGGCCAGGATGACTACGTTTGGCTGGCCGGGCAGTTGGCCCGGGCCGGAGCGAGCCTTATCGAATTGAGCGGGGGCGTCAAGGAGCAGGCCAAGCTGCGCAACCAACTCCGCCGCGAAGCCGGGGAGCGCGAGGCCTATTTCCTGCCCGCCCTGGAGGCCTTTCGCTCGGCGGTGGACGACACCCCCCTTGCCCTTACCGGCGGCCTGCGCTCCCGCGAGGCCATGGAAGCTGTCTTGGAGGCCGGAGCGGACATGGTGGGCCTGTGCCGTCCCCTGATAA
>Ga0180009_10002878_pt1 | contig 19986 bp, 17 predicted proteins | sample OS_PC_MetaG_FD_123537 | JGI IMG/M metagenome (GOLD analysis project Ga0180009, IMG submission 123537) | Groundwater microbial communities from the Aspo Hard Rock Laboratory (HRL) deep subsurface site, Sweden - OS_PC_MetaG | ecosystem: Environmental > Aquatic > Deep subsurface > Groundwater...
AAAGCCTGAAAGGAAACCGATCACCCTGGCCGGCGAATGATAGTAGAGAGCCTCTTCACTGACCCGGAGGCCTTCCATTTCGAGAACCAGGTTTCGTTGAACCATTTCCGGCCACTTCAGTTTCAAAGCCGGGGAGACCGCATTGCTTCCATCCCGCCAGCGGCTGAAGTATTCGCTGTCCGCCTCGTCCTGGTCCGAAACCGTGGCGACACGGCTTCGGATGCCCTCCAGATGTTGGGCATCGGTCAGGGAGACCACCAGGTGGCAGTCCCAGTGCGACTCGAGCCCGGCGTGGGCCTCCTCAAAGTCCTGAAACAATGCCCGGTCCGTTCGAAAGGCCAGTTCGATCCCGATCCAGGCCGGCAGGCCGGTCCGGGAAATCCGGAGCCGGCCTTCATGATTAAAGGCCGTTCCCGGAACGTGCATGGCCAGCGGATATTCGAGCCGGTCCACCCCGAGCCGTCCTGCGTCTTGGGGCGTGTTGGCGAACAGGACCCAGTAGTCCTCGGGCCGATCCGGAACGATGATGCCGCCTGCTTCCGTTATCGGGTCCGACAATGACCTGGCCTTTTCGTTGAAAATGGCTTCGTTCATATCTTTTTCCACCGGGCCGCCCTTTGGCCGGTCAGTTGAAAACCGCCTGGCTGCCTGTTTCAAAGGCCCGAACCGCGTCGATCAGCATGCCCGCCCGGTGCCGGGGCAGATCGCGGCCAAGCACGCTCTCCCGACCGGCCCGGGCCGCGTTTTCCAGACCGTTCGGGTCTCCGAGCGCCTCGGCCAGGCCCTTCAGGAGCCGGCCCGGTTGAAACTCGAAGAAGTAGATGTCCCGGCCGTGTCGAAACCGGTTTCCGAGATAGACGTTGCGGTTGCTGAAGACCGCCGCCCCGCAGGCCATGGCCGTCAGAAGGCGTTCGTGGGCGCTCTCCACCTGAAGGGGTTCGGTGTTGATGACGATCTTGGCGTGCTTCATCAAGTGAACCAGGGCGTCCCATTTCTGGTAGGGCAGGACGAAGTCGGACAAGGCGGGCGGGAAACGCCTTTTGACCTGATCCACGTCGTCCGTCACCGTCACGACCCGGCATCGCTCCGCCGCCCGGGCCAGTTCTTCCAGCACCCGGATGCGGCGGCGGGTGCGCACGGCATTGGTCAGTGCCCAGATCATCATTCCGAAGCCCGGGCTCCGGAATTCGCCTTGAAACAGGGCTTCAAAATCGGCCTCGCCTCGGGCGATCGTTTCGGCCAGCAGATAAACCGGCGTCTGGCAGTTGGAAAAGGCCTGCTCGTGGAACCGTTTCTCGAACCGCCTGAAACCCGGATCGGCCGACTCTAACACCCCGCTCGTCCGCCTGATGCTGCCGATGAACAAAACGTCGATGGGTCTTTGGGCCAGGGGCGGAATCACGGAATCGGCCACGTCGGCCTCGTCCACGATGGCCATGGAACGGAAGTTCAGATACCGAACCGAATCCGGGGCCAGGCGCTGGATGAAAGGCGTGAAGGACGGGTCGGCGGCCCAGTACCCGATCCGGGTCCCGGCCCGCTGAATCTGCTCGACCTTGTTGTAGGGCGTGTCCAGGGTGGTGATGTACCGGGCCCCGGCCGCGTCGTAGAACGGCCGGCCGTCGATCCGGACGTCGGCCCCCTTGAAGTTGAAGGAGAAAAAAAAGGCCGGGTCCCGTTTGGCCATCACGTCGAGCAGGGATCGATCGAAGTCCTCGGCCCCGCTGTCCAACCGGGCGATGTCATAGCCCAAGCCGGCCAGACTCGCGGAAAGATGATCGAAAAACCGGGCCGGCGAATGCCAGGACGGCGTGCCGTATATGAAGGGTATGGTCTGCTTCACCTAAGGTGCTCCTGGTTGAAACCCGGGTCGAGTCGATTCGTCATCCGGCATCGTCCTTCAGGCCAAGGCCTCCAACGGGACCGGTTTCAATACGTAGCTTCGCCCGTTCCTCGAAGGATCGGAATTGTCGGAAGTGGAAAAATACAGTTCGCCGCCCCAGTGGCTGAAAGCACCACGGCCCTGGTCCGATATTTCCCGATGCGAACTGTGGGGCGGGAACAGCTCCCGGTCGTCTTCGTACAGGTAGTAGCGCGAGTAATAGGGCTTTTCCTCGGAATCGCCCTCCCTCGGAGGCAGGGGCAGGGAGAGGCGAAATCCATGCCGGCCGTACGGGTCGGCCCTGGCCGGGTCCAGCTCCATTTGCACCGCCGGATCGTACGGCCGCTCGAAATCGTGGACCAGGGTCCACCACTGCGTCCTGATCAGGCGCAGCCGGCGCAAGAATGCCTCCGGGAACCGGAGCACACTCCGGGTCCGCTCGTTGGAAAGCAGCTCGTGGCCCTGAACATCGACCAGTCCCTTTTCGAAACAGTAATCACCCAGCTTTGTTCCCCGATAGGGGTGGTATATCTGGACCGCGGAAAAGGCCGGTTCGAGGAAACGGTTCATGCGGACCGTCTCCCGTAACGTCTCCTCGGTTTCTCCCGGCACGCCGATCATGTTGTAGGCGAACGTCTCGAGGCCCACGGTCCGGGCCAGGTCAAAGGCCCGGCATATCCGGCTGTTCGAAATCGGTCGGTTCAGGACCGCTCTGCGCAACGATTCGTTTCCGGTCTCGACCCCCATCCGGATCAGGTAGCAGCCGCTGTCCTTGAGGGCCTGAAAGAACTCCCGGTCGGCCAGGAGCGGATTGACCAGGCAACTGAACTTCAGGTCGATGCGCCGGCAGTATCTGTCCAGAAAATCACGCCGCCAGGCGCGGTCCAGACCGAAGTTGTCGTCCCAGATCAGGACCTCCCGGGCCTCCGGGTATTCGGCCCGGGTCTCCTCGATCTCCCGGATGCAGTTTTCGGGAGCCCGGTACCTCGGCCGATTGGACCGCCGTCCGTAAACACGGGCCAGGCTGTGGTTCGAACAATAGGCGCAGCCGAAAGGGCAGCCCCTGGAAAAAAGGAACTGGAGCGCGCCCGTGCCGAAGACGTCCCGGCCGTACTGGAACAAGGACTTGTTGGGAAACGGCAGGCGGTCCAGGTCGCGGACCAGCGGCTGAAGGCGGTTGACCATGACCCGGTCGCCTTTCCGGTACCCGAAATTGTCGGTTTCCCGGTACGAATCGCCTCGTTCGAGCCGATCCAGAAAATCGATAAAGGCCTGTTCGGACTCGCCGACAAACACGCCGTCCAGCCCCGGAGCCTCCAACAGGCTCTCCGGGAAGATGGTCGGGTGCACGCCTCCGCAGACGCAAATCGCTTCCGGTCGAAGGCGCCTGGCCAGCTCGGCCAGGCGTTTGACGTGCCGGAACTGGGAGGACACGGCCGAAAAGCCGATCACCCGGGGGCCGAAACGCTCGATCGCCTCGGCCGCTTTCCCGTCGTCGGAGCGGTCGAAGACCGTGACCACTTCCACCTCGTGCCCGGCCTCGATCGTCACGCTGACGATGCCGGCCAGCCCGAACGGGTAGTGGATTTTGTGTCGGTCCTCCACATGAGGAAAAATGAAAAGCACTTTCATGGTCATAAACCGGGCTAATAAAATATCCGCTGCCAAAGATCGATGTCCGGCGTGCGCATGAACCAATGCCTGCGCATCCGAAACCGGTAGAGTCTTCTGAAAAATCTGAACAGCTCCCGTTTGAGCCCCTGGAACGGCGTATGGTCGGACGCCGCCGAAAGGAAATAACTCATGGTGCTGATCCCGTGAATCATCCGACGGTGCCGGGCCGTCAGCCAGGGCATGTTCCGGCTGGCGGTGTAGTTGATGTCCGCGAACCCTTCCAGGTCCTCCGGCGGCCGGTATCCTTTTTCTTCGGCGATCCGGGTCAGCGGGGTGCCTGGAAGCGGCATGAACGAGTACATGTGGCCGCCGATGGCCGCGTTGGGATACCGGTCCAGAATGTCCATGGCGAAATCCACGGTGGCCCGCGTCTCGATGGGCTGTTCACCGGGCAGGCCGATGATGATGTTGAACTTGAAGTCCAGCCCGGCCTCCCGGAACCGCTCGACCACCCCCCGGCAGTCCTGGTTGCTGAACCGCTTGCGAAGCAGGTCCCGGCGCACCCTCTCGCTGCCCGATTCCACGCCGAAGGAGACGAACCGCAGGCCGGCGCGGTGAAAGAGGGCCAGCGTTTCCCGGTCCACGTTCCGGAACTGCATGATGGTCCCGTCGGCCGCCCACTTCACGTCCAGGTCTCCTTCGATCATCCGTTCGGCCAGGGCCCTGGCCCGGGACATCTTCAGGAAAAAGTTGGGGTCGAAAAACCGGACGCCCCCGATGTTGAACCGTTCTTTCAACTCCCGGACGTCCTCGATGATTCGTTCCGGGGACTGGCTGCAATAGTGCTTGCCGAAGTAGGAGGTGATTTCGCAAAAGGTGCAGCCTTGCGGACAGCCCCGGCTGGTCTCGAGCGGCAGGCAGCGCCCGCCCTGGGGAACCCAGTTGTAGATGACGTACGGCTCCGGGTCTTCGATCAGGTGAAACGGCAGCCGGGGCAGTCCGTCGAGGTCCGCGATCTTTTGGGGCGGATTGAGGCGGGGACGGCCCTGGTCCAGGTACCCGACGCCGGGCAGTTCGCGAAGGGCTTCCGGGTCATCGAGGCGATCCATGAACATCGGGAAAACCTCCTCGCCCTCGCCCTAGATGACGAAGTCGGAGGAAGGCTCCCGGAGAATGCTGGCCGGGGCCTTTGTGGCGTGCCAGCCGCCCCAGACCACGGTCACGTCCGGCCTGAGCCGCTTGACCAGTCGGGAGCAGTGAAGCGCATCCATGAGGCCCGGCCCGGTGTGGACGCTGATCCCCACGCAGGTCACTTCCCGGTCGCCCAGGATGCGAGCCAGCAGGTGATCATCCTTTTTCACCGCCCGATCCACCAGAACGGGTTCGTGGCGCCCCTCCAGGGAGCCGGCCAAAGCAAGCAGGGCCAGGGGCAGGTGTTTGGGGATGTTGGCCAGGACGACCTTGCTGAAAGCCGCCCGGACCAGGACCACCTTGTGCCGCCTGACGAAACGGACGGCGGCCGGGGGCGCGGGCCTTTCGCTGAATTCCTGGCTGGGGACTGGTTCCGTCATGCGCTTGTGCCCTCATTTATGACGCCGTCGCCGATCTGCACGAACAAGGCGCCGCCGCTGACAAAGGCGCAGGCCAGTTCCCCGTGGCGGCGGGTCAGGAGTTCATCCGCCGCGATCCGGGGGCCGTGGCCGAAAGGCCAGAGGTAGTCATCGATTACGATCCATCCTCCCGGGACCATCAGGTCGGACCAGGCCGCCAGATCGGACCGCACGGCCTCGAGGCCATGGTTGCCGTCGATGTGAAGTAAGGATATTTGCCGCGAATACACGGTTTGGCCGAAAGCCGCCGAGCCGACCTCGCCGCGCCCGCGATAAAAAACCGCGGCTTCCACGGACGGCAGTCTAAGAAAGTTCAGATTGCCTCGGCCCGTGGGCAGCAGGTTGATCTGAAAAAGCGTCAGGGCCTCGTCCAGGTCGATGTGCCGGGCGAAATCGTCCACCAGTCCGCCTTTGTCGTTCTGGATCATCTCCGTCGAGTCCCACGGATCGATGCACAGGACCGGCCCCAGGCCGTACACGCCGCTCAGGTAGTTCAGGACAAAGGCCGACTTGCCCCACAGACTGCCGATTTCCACCACGTCTCCCCGGGGGCAGCAACGGGCGATCTCACAAAGCGCGGCGACCTTCTGGTGATCGCATTGTCCGGGAATCGCTTCCACGGACCGGAACAGGGCCGAAGCCTCGAGGAAGGTCAAGGGCCGGGCCGTGGGCGGCAATGAAGCCAGTCCCAGAGGCCGGCTCAAAAATGACCGGGCCCGGGCCATGGCCGCCCGGCATCCGGCCAGGTTCGCGTCCAGGGGCTCGTCGTTGATCAGGTCGGCCTCGGGCGCCAGACGGCCCAGGGCCTGCCGGAGGTAGCGCCAGATCGCCGGGTGGGGCGTGTAGACCTCGCCCACGTTTTTCCCGGCCGCCAGGAGGGCGAAGGCCTCGTCGAAATCCGGTTCGGATACGTAGGGCAGCCAGGCCCATTCCGGGTACAGGTCCCGGACCGGGTCGTATTTCAGGGACGACGCCCCGATGACCTTGCGCCCCTGGCCCAGGGCCTGGCCCAGGAACTCGACCGCCCCGGGCATCCCGGCCGGAAAGATCAGGATGTTCCGGTCCAGACCCTCAGCCATGGGATCGCCTTTCCGGTTTGCGCGCCAGGACCGTGTAATGAACCGGCATCAGAGGCCGGTCCGGGGTTTCGAGGGCCTCGAGTTCGAGAATTCTGAAATCGGCCAGCAGAACCCGCAGGCCGTGCTCGGTGAAACGCCAGCAGTCCGGAAGCGGCCCGTGAATCCGGAAGTTGAACGGCACGCTCAGAAAGAGCAGTCCGCCTTCGGCCAGCATCCGGTGGAGTTCCGCCATTGCGTCAAACGGCTGGAGCGTGTGTTCCAGGACTTCGGTGCATACGATGCAGTCGAAAGCGCCGTCTTCGATGGCCTCGTTCCGGCGGCAGAGGTCGCCCGTATGGGTCGCCCCGGCCAAGGGGTCTATGTCCAGGGTTTCGACCTTCAGTCGAGGCGGAAGCAGAGGGCGGAGGCCGCCATGCTCCTGGGGCGCGATCTCCAGAATCCTCCCCGGAAAACTCAGGCAGGTCTCGGCGGCCCGCTGCCAGAAGGCGGCCGCCTGTTTCCGGATCAGGGCCAGGTGGGCCTGGTCCATGGCACTGACCGCCGTTGTCTTCGGTTTGCCTTTCATGCCCGGTCGTCCATGAGCATCTCGATCATGCTCAGATCGAATGTCGGGATTCCGGCGCGGCGGCCCACGGCCAGCCGTTCCGAAAAGCTGTCGTCGATGAAGATGGCCCGGGAATCGGCGATTTTGTCCGCCTTGCACTCCCCGTCCTCGACCCGGACGACCTGGTCGAACAGGCCGCCCAGCCGGTATCGCTGGAGGGTCTGATACAGGTCGTTCCGGCGCCGGGTCAGAAGCACCAGCCGCTTGCCCTGGTTCAGGCTCTGGTAAAGAAACCGGACCAGGCCGGTATGGACCCGGCCGTCCAGGATCAGGGTGTCGTCCAGGTCCACGTACACGGCCGCGTAGTCCAGTTGATGCCGGTACCGGTTGACCAGGGCCCGGTCCAGTTCCACCGGTCCGGGATTGAGCAGAATCTCGCAGGGAATTCGTTCCTGCTCGTACAGGCTCAGCAAGGGGAAGTTTACGCCCATGACCCGGTGCAGGGCCATGGTCCCGGCGATTCGAGGGGCGGCTTCCAACAGTTTGAAACAGCCGGCCGCGTCCTGTTTGACCTGGAAAAACCAGGCCCCGTGAAAGGTCAGCCGCCCGGATATGGCCCGGGCATATTCCCGGAAGACCTCGTTGCTTTCGCTGCGGCAGTGCATGGATATGCCGTTGCGCGTCCGGATTCGGGCCCGGCCGGCGCAGAACAGCAGGCCGGCTTCCCGGTCGGAAAAACAGTCCACCGTGTACTCGGCTCCGGGCAGGTTCTCGCTAACGAGCAGGTCGGGGGACTCGGCCATCAGTTCGGCCAGACGGCCGCGGTCCCGGGCCACGGCCGCGCCGCGAGAGCCCTGGCCCCGGTCGGGCTTGACGAAGACCGGAAAGGGGTCGGCCTCCCGCCAGTCTTCATAAAGCCGGGGCATGGGCACTGCGTCGGCCAGGCGGCGGTGGGTCAGGGACTTCGAGCGGCAGACCAGGCAGGTCTCCGGGGGCGAGGTCACCACGCGGCAGCCCAGTTCGGCCTCGTTCCGGGCCAGGGCCTCGAGCACGTCGTCGTGGGCCGGAAAGACGTAATCGATTGCCTCGGTCCGGATGACCCGGTTGAGATGTTCCAGCCAGTCCGGTTCGTGAACGCCGGGCACAATGCAGTGGCGATGAAAGACATAGGGGGCGTGCTGCGAAACGTCCTGGCCGGCGGAATACAGCCGGACGTTTTTCAGGTGACACAGGGACTTGTGCACCTCGAGACCGATCTCGGTGCCGCCCGGAAAAATCAGGACATGAAAGGTTCTGCCAGACACGTTCCTCTCTCGACCCGCGCCGGGGCGCTAGCCGTAGACCTCCCGTTCGTGCCGGCTGGGATTCAATATTCCCGATCCGGTCTTCTGATTCCGCCAGAACGCCTGCCAGCCGCTTCGCCGGTAGGCCTGGAGACGTTCGGGCGTGAAGTGTTCCGTCCGGATGACCCCCCAGGAGTACCGGAAATGCCGCCACGAGGCTTGGGGCGACAACAGGTTTTCCGCTTCGCACATCCGGTGCATCTCCGTACCCGGAAAGGGAACGGCGATGAAAATGTGGGCGTCATCCACGTCCAGGGACCCCAGATAATCGATGGTCGCTTCGATCCGTTCCGGCGTGTCTTCCGGGAAGCCGATCATGAAAAAGGTGCTGACGAAAAAGCCCATGTCCTTGGCCCGTTTGATCAGTCCTTCCATGTGGGACAGGCGAACCGTCTTTTTTCGCCGGTTCAGGAAGTCCTGGTCGGCCGACTCGATGGCCAAGTGCAGGGCGTGGCATCCGCCCTGACGCATGGCGGACATGACCGCGGGGGTCAGGGTGCCGGTCTGGTTTCCGTGCGGCGTGGACCAGCGGAGCCCGGGAAACGCCTGGCCGATGGCCCGGCTCAGGGCAATGGTCCGTTCGATCGAGGCATTGAAATTGGCGTCTTCGAACTGGATTTCCTCCACGCCGTACCGGCTCGTCAACAGGTCGATCTCGGACAGCACGCTTTCGATGGACCGCATCCGAAAACGGGGACCGCGCGGACCGAAAACGTTATGAACCGGGCAGTAGTAGCAGCGATGCGGACAGCCCCGGCTGGTGATCATCAGGCAGGTCCTGCCCGCGCCGGCGTGGACCGACGGGTTGCGATTCACCCGAAAATACGTCTCCATGGGCAGGAGGTCCCAGGCCGGCAGAGGCAGCGCATCGATGTCTTCGATCACGACCCGGGCCGGATTCGCCAGAACCCGGCCTTCATCCCGGTAAATCAGGCCGTCCACCTTCTGAAGCTCCGATTTTCCACCGGGCAGGGCCGCCAGAAGGTCGAGCAGACGCCCCTCCCCTTCGCCCTTGACCACCATGTCCACGTCATCGGTGTGCCGGAACAGGTCGGATTCCAGGGCCGATACGGCCGCGCCGCCCATGACCACCGGGACTTCCGGGCTCCAGGCCTTTACCTGGCGGGCCGCGGCCAGGGCCTCGGGCAGGCGGACCGCCTGGGGGCAGGTGATCCCGACCAGGTCCGGGCCGAAATCGGCGACGGCCTCGGCAATGGCGCCGTCGGAAAGTCCATACCGGAAAATGTCCGGCTCGACTTCGATCTCCGGATCGTCGTAGCCCAGGGCCACGCAGTCCAGGACCCGGACCTCGAACCCGGATCGCCTGAGGACGCCGGCCAGGTAGGCCAGGCCCAGCGGCGGGACGCAGGCCTTGAGTCCCCGCTCGCCATCGGGGCGGACCACCCGGTTCGAAGGCGGGTGGACCAGCAGCACCCGTTCGACCGGTTCAGGGCCGGTCGAGGACATGTTCCCACCCTTCATTGGGCTGCGGGCCGACGGGCCGGTCAGGCTCCAGTCCGAACACGGCCACCCGGCGCCGCCACTCGGCGCGGTTTTCCCGAATATCGAGGATGATGTCGCAGACCCGATGGACGTCGTCCAGGGCCAGGTCCGGGTAGATCGGCAGGCAAAGGACCTGGTCGGCCGTACGGCGGGCTACGGTCAGGGGATCGGCGATCTGCAGCGCCTTGTAGCAGGGATGATCGCAGACCAGCGGGTAAAAGTAGCGGCGCGGATAGACATTGAAGGCCTTCAATGCATGATACACCTCGTCCCGACTCAGCCCGAAGGCCGTTTCATCGATCAGGACCGGCATGTAGGCGTAATTGTGCCGCACACCGGCCCGGGGCGCGATGAACCGGAGGCCGGAGACCCCGGCCAGTCGCTCCCGGTACGCGGAATCGATGGCCCGGCGCCGGTCGATGATCTGGTCGGCATATCGAAGCATGAGCAGGCCCATCAGGGCGTGTACTTCGGTCATCTTGGCGTTGGTCCCGGGCATCATGACCTCGACCTCGTTTTCGAAACCGAAGTTCTTCAAGTAGTTCAGCTTTTTCTTCAGAGCCCCGTCCCGGAAGACCAGCAGGCCGCCTTCAAAGGAATGGTAGACTTTGGTGGCGTGAAAACTGACCATGCTCAGGTCGCCGAAGTCGACCAGGGGACGCCCCTCCACCTTCACGCCGAAAGCATGGGCCGCGTCATAGATCAGATGAAGCTTGTGACGATGGGCGATCTCCTGGAGCCGGGACAGGCGGCAGGGATTGCCAAAGACGTGAACGGCCAGGATGGCCGATGTCCAGGGGGTGATGAGCGCTTCGACCCGGTCCGGGTCCAGGGTGAGGGTATCGGGCTCGATGTCGCAGAAAACAGGCCGGACCCGGTTCCAGAACAGCGAGTGGGCCGTGGCCACAAAGGTGAACGGCGTGGTGATGACCTCCCCGGACACCTCCAGGGCCTGAAGCCCGATCTGCAGGGCCAGAGTCCCGTTGGCGAACAGGCAGAGATCGGGGGTGTGGAAATAGTCCGCCAGGGCCTGTTCGTACTCCCGGACGATCGGGCCGTCATTGGTCAGCCACTTGTGCTCCCATATCAGCTTCAGTCCCCGGGTGAACTCATCGAGGGGCGGAAGAAAGGGGCGGGTGTTGAATATGGGTTCCTTGAATGCCGATACCATCATCACCACCGCATTCCGGCCGCGTCCGACCGCGACTCCGGTTTTTCAATCATGACTGCTCGCCTCGACCATCCGCCTTGCCCCGGCCACCTGGCAAAGGGGGTTCGGGCACAGGTCGACGGGATGGAAGGAAGCAAATCCCGTGCCACCGATCCAACTCGGGCCGGGGCCCGGATCAGGGCGGCCCGGTTGACGGTCGATATGGAAAAACCTTGCGGGAAAAGGGAATTGGACCCGGGCCGGCCAGCGGTGGCCTCTCTGGGTCATGACAATCGAGTGGCACGGCCCGACAAAACATTGACCGTCGGAGAACTCGGCGGATCGGTGGTTCTTTGGCGGCGCCGGACAGACGCGTCCAGGCGCCTCGATACGACCGTATCTGCCCTGAACAGGGGTAGTGGGGGAAAATATTTCCTCGAACACGTCGAACACCGATGGAAAATCAGGTCCGGAAGTACGACGCTTTCCGCCTGGGTCGCCGAAGTCGGTCCGAGGCCGGGGGCTCCGACTCATAATAATATAGACATCCATTTTTTTGCTAATATGATACGCCCGGTTCCTAAAAGCGGGCAACGAGCGTTGCGGCAGGCCGGTTGGCGCCTCAGTTGAAGATGACTAAAAAATCCGGGATAAAAAAACTCGATGCAGGCGGTAGTTACGGGGCAAAATATGGATACGCGTAATTTCGAGGGAAATCAGACAAGAGTAGTCCCTCTGTTGGCCTGAAATTGACGAACTTACAGGCAGGCTAAATGCTCAGGCAGTCGAAAACGCGACTTGGCCGGCCCTCACCCCTCCGAGCCAGCGTTTGCCCAAAAGCCGGGCCGCCGCCATCATGGCGTCCAGGCGACCGACCACCCGGTGGAACAGGCCCCCATACCCCTGAACCGTATCCAACCAGCAGGGCTGGTTCATCGGAACGCGGTCCAGAATATCCGACAGGTGCGCAGGAATCGCCCCCCGCTTGCCCAATCGGATTTCCCGTCCGGTCCAGTCCACCAAGGACAAGTAATCATCCCGGCCGATCGGCAACACACCCTGGCTGTCCCCATGGCCTTCGTCACCAAGCAGACAGAGCCAAGTCTGGCTATTACCGGAAATCCGGGCCTGGATTCGATCGAAAATACCTGTATATTTACTTCTTTCCGGCGTCTCGGCCACACCGGCCCGGATCGGGTTCAGGTCCACATAAGCCATGCAGGCCAGAAGCGCGGAATCGTCGAGCAACACCTGACAGTTGAACCGTCCCTCCCAGAACCGTCTCTTGCAGCCATCCTCCCGGTTGGCCATTCTGGCCACGTACTCGTTCAGGCACCGCATGAACCAGCTCACGCTGCCCAGGCGGCACCGGATTTCAGTCAGCCGCTCGGGCTGACCGGCCAATAATTCGATGGCCGCCCGGCTCGGGGCTTCGGGTTGGCCTTCTTCGTCCCGCTTGCTGGGGAACAGCGTTAGCCAGCGCTCGGCCGCCTCCTCGGCCGACCAGCCTTCGACCAGGTCCGGCCGCGTCCGGAGCACCACGTGCAGATGGTTGGACATGACCGCGTACGTGACCACCTCGATCCCAAACGCGGCCGCAATGTCCTTCAATCGGGCCTGAACCCAGGCCTTGCGGTGCTCGTAGGAGCGGCCGGTACGGGAATCGAGGCCGCAGAGAAAGGCGCGGCGGACGCACCGGGAAACACAATGGTAATAGGCCTCCACCCCTTGGGTGACCACTTCGCTACGGGCAATGGCCATTATGCATGCCTCCTTATTTATGCCCAGGGTAGCAGGTTGAGGACATCATGTCAAAATATATGGATGTCTAAAATAAAGGAGATCCAGGAAAGGCCCGACCTTGGACTGGTCGGGCCTGGTTGAGCTTTGCGTTAAGAGGGAAACGTTTGGGGCTTCAGGCCACACCCGATAAGGTGATGCGGCCGTTCCGGTCCCCCGGGCCTGATTTTCTCAGGTCAATTCATACCCGGCCAGCATGGCCCGGGCGATCACCATGCGCTGGATGGTCAGGGTGCCCTCCTCGAGCAGGTTGAGCCGGGCGTCCCGGTGCAGCATTTCAATGGGATGGGCCGCCGTGTACCCGATCCCGCCCACGGTCTGGAGCGCGGTTTCGGTGACCCGGCAGACCGCTTCCGCGCCAAAGGTCTTGCAGGCCGAGGCCTCGACCGGAATGGGGCGGCCCTGGTCGATCTTGCGGCAGGCGTCGTCCAGCATGCACCTCAGGGCATAGACGTCGATGGTCATGTCGGCCAGGTACTGCCGAACGCCTTCCCGTTCGGCAATGGCCTTGCCGAAGGTGACCCGCTTCTTGGAAAAGTCCAGGGCGACTTCCAGGGCCCGTTCCGCCGTGCCCAGGGAGGAGGCGGCGATGAAGACCCGGCTGGTTTCCAGCATGGACAGGGCGTGCTCCAGCCCGTCCCCCTCCCGGCCGATGACCATGTCGGCGGGGACCAGGCAGTCCTTGAAGGTCAGGATGCCGTGGGAGCTGCCCCGGCAGCCCAGAAGGGCCTTGTGGGGTTCGAGGGTGAAGCCTGGCGTGTCGCGGTGGACGAGGATGCCGCTGATTCCCCTGGACCCGGCGTTCTTGTCCGTGTAGCAGTAGACGGCAATGTAATCGGCGAAGTCGGTGTTGGTGATCAGGTGCTTTTCGCCGTTGATGACGTAATGGTCCCCCTGGCGGACGGCCGTGGTCTTGATGTCCCGGCCGGTCCCGGACTTGGCCTCGGTCAGGCCGAAGGCCACGGATATCTCGCCGGTGGCGATCTTGGGCAGGAGTTCCTTTTTCTGCTCATCCCGGCCTCCCCGAACGATTCCCTTGGACATGGAGTTATGGACGTGGATCAGCACCCGCACACCGCCATGCACCTTGGACATCTCGACCAGGATCGGAATGTACTGGGTCATGGTCAGGCCCGACCCGCCGTACTCCTCCGGGATCAGCAGCCCCCATAATCCGTGCTCCCGGAATTTCGGGAACCAGACCTCCGGCGCGATGCGCCCCGTTTTTTCAATCTCCGGGACTGCCGGATCGAGTTCCCGCCAGAAGAAGTCAAAGATGTCGGCCTTCAAGGCCTCGAATTTTTCCGGGTCCATTTTCTTACCTCCTTGTGGAAACAGGCGGGTTATGAGATCGGTTTTGATCAACTGACCATGGAAAAACCGCCGGAAACGCTCAAACACTGGCCCGTGATGAACGGGGCCCGGCCGGATACCAGGAAGGCCGCGGCCGCGGCCGCGTCGGAGGGCCGGCCCAGGCGGCCCAGGCCCCGGCCGATGGGATAGTGCTTCAGGCGTTTAGGCAGCATGGGGTCGGTCTCGACGGTTGCCTCCGGGTCCAGAGTGGCCTTGGTCCCTTCGTGGGCCGTGGCCCCGATGGCGATACAGTTGACATTGATGCAATACCGGCCCACCTCCCGGGCCAGGGCCTTGCTGAAGCCCAGTATCCCGGCCTTGGCCCCGGAATACACGGCCAGGTATGCCTCGCCGATCCGGCCGGCCTCGGAGATGATGCTCAGAATCCTGCCGCCCCGCTTTTCGATCATGCCGGGCAGGACCGCGGCGCAACAGTTCAGACAGCCGTAAAAGTTGAGATCGGTGACCTGTTTCCATTTGTCGATCGGTGAATCGGCAAAGGTCTGGTAGCCGAAGTTCTCGTCGTCGTAAAACGCGGCCGGCACACCGGCATTGTTGATCATGATGTCGATCGGCCCGAACCGGCCGACCGCCGCGGCCGCCATGGCCCGGACCTGCTCGATATCGGTCACGTCCGCCTGAAGCCCGATGGCCTGCCCCCCGGCCTCGCCTATCTCATCGGCCACGCTCCGGGCCCGTGCCTCGAACAGGTCGTTGATGATCACGCGGGCGCCTTCGGCGGCCAGGACCCGGCCGATCTCCCGGCCCACGCCCTGTCCGGCCCCGGTAATAAGGGCCACTTTTCCCTGGATTGCCAATTCCATTGTAACCTCCTGAGAGTCCTTTTGTCTTCCCATTTTCCAACCAGGAAAATCCGGGGCCTAACGCCCCCGAAAGACCGGTCCGCGCTTTTCCACAAAGGCCTGCACGCCTTCCTGGCGGTCTTCGGTCTTCTGCAAAAACGCGGCGCATTTGGCTTCGTAGTCGCAAGCGCTGACCAGGTCCATCTGCATGCCCTGGTTGGCGCAGGCCTTGAGCATGCGCAGGGACAGGGGCGGCCGTTCGGCCAGTTCGGCCGCCCATCTCCCGGCCGCTTCCATCAGGCCCTCCGGTGGGGCGACTTCGTCCACCAGCCCGATCTCCAAGGCCCCTTTGGCGTCGACCCGGTCGCCGAAATAAAGGAACTTTTTGGCCCGGGCGATCCCGATCAGCCGGGGCAGACGGGCCGTGCCGCCGCCGGCGGGAATGACGCCGAGTTTGACCTCTCCCAGCCCGAAGCTGGCCGCTTCCGAGGCGATGCGAAAGTCGCAGCACAGGGCGATCTCCAGCCCGCCGCCGTTGCAGGGTCCGTTGACCGCGGCAATGACGATCTTGCCTAGATTTTCGATCTGAAAAAAGAACGGGTGGGCCCGGCCGACCGGCAGCTGCCGGGCCTGGGGATCGGCCATCTCCTTGATGTCGGCCCCGGCGCAAAAACCCCGGCCGGCCCCGGTCAGAATGACCGTCCGGACCGTGTCGTCCTCATCGATTTCCTTGAGTATCGCCTCGAATTCGTCGACCATCTTCATGTTGATGGCGTTCAGGCGCTCCGGGCGGTTCAAGGTCAGGACGGCGACGCCGCCCCTTTTTTCCAGAACCATGGTTTCGAAACTCATTCGGGTTCTCCATGTAATTTTACGGCTGCTGTCTTGCGGTCATCGCGTCAGGATGTGAATGCCGCAGGCCCCGGCCTCGAGTCCGGCCACGGCGCCGCCGAGCATGTGGGCCAGCCCGACCTTGGCTTCAGGCGTCTGGCGCTTTCCGGCCTGACCCCTCAGGTGCAGGGCGACCTCGCAGACGGTTCGAACGCCGGAGGCGCTGAGGGGATGGCCCAGGGCCAGAAGTCCGCCGCTGGGGTTGACCGGGATTTTCCCGCCGACCCAGGTCGCTCCGGAACGGAGCAGATCGACACCCTGGCCCGGCTTGCACAGCCCCAGGTCCTCGTAGCGCAGAATCTCCTCCGGCGCGAAGGCCTCGTGCAGTTCGACCAGGTCCAGGTCCTCGGGGCCGACGCCCGACATCTCGTAAGCCATACGGGCCGCCTTGCCGCCCAGGGGCGACCGGGTGATGTCGTCCTGTCGATAGGTGTAGTCCGCGGAGAGCAGGACCGACCCCGCGACCTTGATGGGGTTGGTGGTGTGCTTGCGAGCCACGTCCATGGAACACATGATCACGGCAGCCGCGCCGTCCGTGTTGGGGCAGCACATCAGCAGTGTGATCGGATCGACGATCATCCGGGAGGCCAGGACCTCTTCGACCGTGAACTCCTTCTGGTACTGGGCCATGGGGTTCAGGCAGCCATGATGATGATTCTTGACCGAGACCTGGGCGAAGTCCTCGAGGGTGGCCCCGTGTTCGTCCATCTGGCGCCTGGCCAGCAGGGCGAAAATGCCCGGCATGGTCAGGCCGAGCTGGCCGTCCAGATCATCTTTGGCCGGCGGAATGAGCTGCCGGGCGAACGTGCTGGTGGTCATGGACTCCACGCCTATGGCGATGCCCACATCATAGAAACCGGCTGCTATGTCCTTCCACAAACCGCGCACCGCGGTCGATCCGCCGGCGCAGGCGTTTTCGACATTGATCATCTCGATGTCGGTGACGCCCACTTCCTTGAGAATCGTCTGTCCGGTCACCATGGGCTCGACGATGCGGGCCGTATAGGCCACCTGTATATCCTTGGGCTTGAGGCCCGAGTCCTTGATGGCGGCCATGGCGGCCTCGCGGCCCAGGTCGGTGACCGACCGCTCGGGCAGCTTGCCGAACTGACTCTGCCCCACTCCGAGTACGGCGACTTCTCTCATGGGTTCTCCCCTTTCCAGATTAATCCGGCTTTACGGAAAATCGCTTGATGGTCCTGCAGGAATATTATTCGGGGGCGATCGCCCTAGGGCGGCCGCCTCTGGGCTTCAGACCGGACGGAACATGTACCCCAGGATATCCCGGTCGCCTTCCGTCCAAAGATGATCGATGACGACTTCCATCTCCATGCCGGCCTCGAACGGTTTGTCGTCCCGTATCTTCAGCGGCGCAAAAACGCGAATCCCCTCGGGCAGGTTGATATACCCGATGGCGTAGGGAGGCTGAAAATGCATGGAGGGCATATGCCCGATCGCATAAGAGTACAGCTCGCCTTTGCGGTTCAGCCTGGTCTCTTCCAGGTTGTCCCCAAAACAGGTCAGGCAGGTCTGGACCTTGGGAAAAAATATCTGACCACAGCCTTGGCAGCGGTTCCCCACCAGTTCGGCGCCTTCCGGACCTTGGACGAAGGCACCTTCTCGAATCGGCACTTGTTCTGCCATTGGGTTTTCCCTTTCATTGTTTTGGATGAATTGATGTTTATCCCTAACCAGCTGCGTCCCCGAAGAAAAATAATGACCGGCCCTGTCAGGCCGGCAAGAGCCATATTGCCGGCCCGCCTAGCGGCCTTTGAACCGAGGCGGGCGCTTTTCCGTAAAGGCCCTCGCTCCTTCGGTAAAATCTTCGGATTTTCCCAGTTCGCCCAGGCTGCGCCGACAGACGATGTAAAAATCCCGAAGGCATTCCGCCTGGATTTTGGTCGTGGTCTGCTTGATCAGACGCATGGCCACCGGCGACGAAAGCATGATGTCTTCGGCCATTTTCACGGCGGTCGGGATAAGTTCCTCATGAGGAACGACCCGGTTGACGATGCCCATGTCCCGGGCCGTTTGGGCCGAAACCGGTTCGCCCAGCATCCCCAGTTCATTGGTGGCCTTAATCCCGATCATGGGCGGCCCGAAGACGGCGAATATCAAAGGCGCCGCACCGACGCGCCCTTCCGGCAGGGCAAAGGCCGCTTTTTCCGAAGCCACGGCCAGATCGCTGAGCAGGGCCAGTTCGCACCCCCCGCCGAAAGCCAGCCCGTTGACGGCCGCGATCAGCGGCTTTTCGAGGTGAACGATGGTTTCGACCAGCGCGTAGATACAGCCGACGATCAGGTCTTCAGCGTCTTTGGGACTCTGCAGGTCGGCCAGAATGGAAATGTCGTCGCCGGCGCAAAATCCCCGGCCGGCCCCGGTCATAATCATCACCGCCGCGTCATCGTCACGGTCGGCCTCCTTCAAGGCCTCACCCAGTTCCCTCCAAAGCGCCAGGTCCAGTGCATTGAGTTTGTCCGGGCGGTTGAGGGTGATAAAAGCGATGTGGTCCCTGACTTCGTATAACACGCTGTGATAAGCCATATCGGTGCCCCTTTCCCTAGCCTTCTTTCCTGGCCAGATCGAGGGAAGTCTCGATGTTCTCCTGATGAAAAGGCCGGTAGGTCCGTTGCCCGGCCAGCAGGCCCCTGGCCGCGACCATCATGTGAATGGTCGGCGTGCCTTCCTCGAGCCAGTTCAGCCTGGCGTCCCGATAGAGGCGGTCGATGGGGTATTCACCGGTGTAACCGATGCCGCCGAAGACCAGCAGGCCGTTGTCCGTCACCCGCCGCTCGGTCTCGATGGCCAGCAACTTACATAGGTTGGCCTCCATGAGAATGTTCTCGCCCCGGTCGATTTTCCGGGCCGTGTCCGAGAGCGCGCACTGGAGAGCGTAAATGTCCAGGGCCATTTCGGACAGATAGCGCTGCACGGCCTGCCGCTCGGCAATGGGCTTGCCGAAGGTCAGGCGTTTCCCGGCGTATTCAACGGCCAAATCCAGACAGCGCTCCATGGTGCCCAATGCGTTGGCCGCGATTCGCACCCGGCTCACGTTCAGGGCGTAGACCGTGGGCTCCAGGCCCTTGCCCTCTTCGCCAAGGATGTTGCCGACCGGCACGGCACAGTCATCGAAAAGCAGGCGTCCGTGATAGGCGCCCTTGCATCCCATGCAGGGTTTCATGTCCCGGATGGTGAAGCCCTTACGGTCCCGCTCCACGAGCAGGTTGCTTATCTCGTACCGGCCGTCGGCCATTTCCGTCCAGCAGACCACGCAGAAGACGTCGGCGAAGTCGGCGTTGGTGATCAGGTGCTTGGTCCCGTTGAGGATGAAATGGTCGCCCTCCCTTCGGGCCCGGGCCTTGATATCCCGTCCGGTGCCCCCTTCCGGCTCGGTCAGCCCCAGGGGCATCGACGACTCGCCGCGGGCGATCCTGGGGAAAAAGGTCTTTTGCTGTTCTTCGCTCACGAACTTGAGCACGTCGGCCCCGCCGTTGTGCACGTGCAGCAGGACCCGGATGCCGCCGTGGACCTTGGACCATTCCTTTTCAAACTCGAGGTACTGGGCCTCGGACAGATCCATGCCGCCGTATTCTTCCGGCACCAGGAGGCCGAGCTGCCCCGTGTCCCTGAACTTCGGCCACAGCACGTCCCTGGGGATGCGCTCCGTCCGCTCGATCTCCTCCTCCAAAGGCGCCACTTCATCCCATAAAAAACTGAAGGCCTTCTCCCTGTACTCCGCGAAGGACCGGTCGTCCATGGCCATGCCGATGCTCCTTTCAGCCGTCCGTTCCGGCGTCCCCGGCCACAGGATAGGTGCCGGGAAAAAGATGGTTGACGATCTCCCTGTAATCGGGGTGACAGCCCTCGATATGGGCCAGCCCCCGCCTTTTGGCGGTTTTCTTGGAACAGTCGCCGATACAGACGGCCGTACCTCCCTCCATTTCAGCCGGGGGCTCGGACTGACCCATGACGATGCGAATCCGGCACAGATCGTCCCGGCCGCCCAGTTGCCGCACCAGTTCGGGCGCGCCGAAGATTTTGGATACGGCCTTGTAGAATGACACCGTGCACATCGTGCAGGTCTTGTCGTCGCCATAAACCTCAAAGGGGTCTATCTTGAACAGGGCCATGTCCGGCCTTTTGAACCTGGCCCCCACCTCCTCGACGCGCTCGCCCACGACTTCGATGTCCTCGACCGACCGGAGATGCCCGACCTCCCCGACCTCAATACCCATGAGCTTCAGGCAAACGTTGTCCACGGCCATCATGTCTCGGCCCGCGACCAGGAGGTCCATCCGCTTGACTTCACCCACCGGCGGCCCTGTGGGGCCCGTGCCCTCGATGCAGTAGATTCCGTCGACCACCGTCAGGGCCGGTCGGACGACCTCACTCATGGCCAGGATGCAGGCATGGA
>Ga0180009_10002879_pt1 | contig 19985 bp, 17 predicted proteins | sample OS_PC_MetaG_FD_123537 | JGI IMG/M metagenome (GOLD analysis project Ga0180009, IMG submission 123537) | Groundwater microbial communities from the Aspo Hard Rock Laboratory (HRL) deep subsurface site, Sweden - OS_PC_MetaG | ecosystem: Environmental > Aquatic > Deep subsurface > Groundwater...
TAATTATTCCATCTCTTCTACCTCTTTTTTACCGTGAGCGAGTTCGCCGACCTGTTCCTCGTCCTTTTGAAGTAATAGAGCTTGGAATTCGCCGACGTGGGTTTTTTCTTCTTTGGCAATATCTTTTAGCATCTCTTTGAGTTTTGGATCTTGTGCGAGTGCGGACATTTGCTCATAAAGATTGATGGCATCAAGCTCGGCTATTAAGCCGGCACGGCAGATTTCTTGGTCGATTTGATCGGGATTTAATCCGGCGAGTTTTTTAGGGATATCGCTTAACATATTGTTTTAGAATAATAAAATTAATTTTTAGTAAGAATCTATGCGAGTTTGCTGAGCTTGTTAGATTTTTATATTAGATACTATAATCTTGTGGATTTGGTTTGGCAAGTTTATCAACAATATTGACGCAGGACGTGGGACGTACGACGCGCGACGTGTTATAATGAAATTAGTATGATAGATTTACCTTCCGCGCAAGCGTTCTTTTGGCTCTGTTTTGGAGTCGGAATATTGTTAGTAGCTTCTTTTTTGAGCTGGTGTTTGTTTGAGGTGGTTCGATTGCTCAGACAGAGTAATGAGATAACCCTGCATGTCAGAGATGTTGTTGCTGGAATTGAAGAGGATTTAGAAGGTTTAAAAGAGAGATTCGGAACTGTAATAGGGAATGTCGCTGGGTTGGCTAAAGGAGCATCAAAAATTTCAGGATTAATTGATGAATTTAAACCGGCTAAAAAAACTCGTAAGCGAACTAAATAAATTCTTTTGGGAAATAAAAAATCAGAGCCGAGGCTCTGATTTTTGGTATTTAGTTTATTTGTGAGATTCTGCTAATTGCGGTTTCAAGATATGCGGGTAATAGGGGATGAGAGAGGCCACTGTAGGTCATGGCGCGGTTTATATCCCATTCTGTGGCATCGGCCGGCTTGTGGCCAAAAATGCTCTCAAAAGCGCTTGCAGCAGCATATTCTGCTTCTATGTTACGTATTTGTGGCCTAATACCATACGACATCAATTTAATGGCAATATCATCCTTTGCGACACTGCGATTGCTATTACGATTGTAGATGGTGAAGAATGTTTGTTCCATTTGTCTTTCTCTCTCAAGGTTAAGAGTGTCTGGCATTTTGGTGCTAGCGATTTTTAAGACATTTTGCCAATCGCAGGCGTCTTGAGGTACGTGTCCATATATGGCAGTAAAGCTATCAATTACACCAGCACGTTCTCCTTGGCCTAACTCTTGGGTGCTCTTGGTTCCATAGTTGATAAAATTTTCAATTGCGGAAAGGATAGCATTGTCTAAATCTGCAGTTGTAACCTTGGGTGTGAGTTGGCTGTTGAATTTGTTTTCCATTTCAGTATTACGAGTTGCATTTAAATGGAAAAGAATATCATTTACTTCTGATGTTATAAACAATGCTTCTGATTCTGTGATGGTGCAAGAGTAGAGAGTTGGGGTTGCATCTTCTGCGCCCAAAACACGGGGTGTTGGTTCTGTTGGTGTTGAAGAAGTTTCTTCGTCATTATTATTGGGTTCTTCGTTTGGTTCTTCTGGTATTATTTCATTTTCTGGTTCTGAACCGCTGTTATTTCTATCATTAATGTATGGATCATTGCTTCCCATTCCATATGGACTGTCACGATTTATCACTGTGCAGGTTTTGGTTTCACCGGCCGTCATTGTGCCGATGCAGTCTTCACTATACTTTGGAGTGTAAAGTGGTAGAACATCTTCATATACTGAATAATTTCCTAAACCTATTGTTAGAATGGTGCCCATATCATCACCAGGAAAAGAAATGGTGGTTGTAGCTGTGGCTGGGATTAATTCTGATATGGAAGCTGAAATGTAATTAGGATTTTCATCACCATTGCCATCATCTTCATCTTCGCCATCATTATTTGTGTAATCGACATGCATGGTGAAATCAGAGGATTTTTTGTTATTTCCGTAGCTATTATCAACAATTTTTATGACAATTAAAGTGCCTGATGTAAGATTGATATCATTGTTAGTGACTGTGCAGGTTTTGGTTTCTCCGGTAGCAATGGAACCAGAACATTCTTCGGAGTAAGTAGTGGTGTAGCCTTTATAGTCGCCTTCCGTGACATCATAGGTTCCGGGATTGAGTGAGAATTCTGTACCAGATGCATTACCCGCGAGTCCTAAAGTTGTTGTAACACCTTCAGATTCAGAGATTAGAGAGAGTTTAAAATCTTCTGCCACGCTTGTACCACCGTCGTCATTGATAACAGTTTTTATAATTATTAGTGTACCGGTTGTAGCAGCTGGTGGAGCAGAGTCGTCGTCGTTTGTGACCGTGCAGGTTTTGGTTTCTCCGGCAGCGATGGAGCCTGTACAATCAGATGAGTAAGATGCTGTGTATCCGCTGATTGGAGATTCGTAAACCGAGTAGGTGCCAGCGGTAAGAATAACTGGTGTACCAGAGGCATCACCTGTTACATTGGATGTTGAAGTTGTTTCTCCGGAAGAATGATCAACTTGAATCGTAAAATCTGATGAAACAGCGGTTCCTGAATCATCATTGATAACGGTTTTTACTATTATCAGTGTACCGGTTGTAGCAGATTCGGATGGTGGTGCTACAGCAGCAAAAGTTGCTTTTGTTTGTGTAAACAATACAGTCAAACTAAAAAGCATTGTTGCTAGGGTTAGGAAAAGTAGTTTTTGCATAGATAATGAGTTATATGGATTTATGACTGCGAAATCTTAACATACAGTTGTTTTGAATAAAAGATTTTGTCAACCTGTTTAGTTGATTTTAATTGAGTTGTGGATAACTTACATTAAAAGGAGGATTATTATCAATCCCATTACGCTTAGTGTATGTGATATAACTTTTACATTTTGAATGTGGAATTTTACAAAAACGTATAGGGTTAATGAACCTATCAAAAAGACTAGTAAAAATAGGTAAAAGATTTGGATTGCGTTTTGTATGTCTTCTCTTGCTACTATGCCAAATAGCTTGTTTGATTTAGGTCTTTCATTTGATGAGAAGAGTGCGTTTAGTGATGATCCTTGCATAACCCAAGCTAATGGTTCTTGAGTTGTGAGACCATTTTCATCGGTTCTTTGTCCAGAAATTAGCATGGGAATGTTGGATGAGTTTTCTGGAGGTAAACGGACGATACTGCCACTCCATGAATTTTCGGAGTTTTTATTTAAAAGTGTATTAGCTTGGCCTAGTTCAATTTTTATGGAGGATGCTAATTCGTCCTCGGCCTGGACATTGTATCCACTGGCAGTTGGCTTGATGTTTACATTTTCTATTGTGATTGGTTTTTGAGTAGCAATTGATTCTTCTCCTTTTACGAGACTGGGAATTTGTATGGTTGGTTGTTCTGATTTATTTGGAAGTTCTATTGGATCGGTATTTATTACCAATGCTGGAGCATCATCAATTTCATTGTCTTCAATAATTGATTTGTCTTGGGTTTTTTGGGTGATTGTGGGTGTAGTTGGTTTACCAAACATTTGTACAACGAAAATCGTATCATAGTCTTCAAATTTACCACTCGCTATGCCTACACCCGTTTCCATAAAATCTGGATTTAATATATTTTTTTTATGGGTTGGACTCGCCATCCAACCGCTTTGGACATTTTCTGCTTCTTTATAATGCACGGCTAAGTTTTCGCCACTATGCTCATATGTATACCCGGTTTGGTTAATCCAGTGCCATGGAGTAATACCTTCTGGACTCGTGTGTGCAAAATATTGTTTTTCTAGCATGTCATTAGCTTTGGCGTTAGCAGCTTGAGATAGTAGAACATTGGTTTTTAAAATTGGTAATCCGGCATTAGCTCTTGCTTGGTTTACTAATGCAACAATGTTGCTTGGTGTAATCGCGGTTGCATTTAAGTTTAAATTTGTAATACCAAATCCAGCTGTAATGGCTAAGATTTTTAGTAATACTAAAATTGCACTGTATCCAAAAAGCACGTGATGTTGCAGTACGTGTGGGTGGTGATTGTTACCTTCATGAGGTATGAAGTGATCTTTTATGTTAGCGACAAGTTTTTTAGCATACACTTTCATGCGTTTTGTTCCGTTCGCTAATGATTGATTTTTTATGCTCCTCATGTACAAAATACCTAATATGATTCGGTAATAAAACAATTATACAACATTTGGCAGGATTGAGCTAAATATCAGGTGTTGGCAATTGATTGATTTGCATTTAAGATGAGATAACATTTTGCAGGCTTTATGCCGACAGCAAAAATATGTCCAATACAGATAACATTGTTCAAGAAAAAAGTGTAAAACAGCCTTTTGTGCATTTGCATGTGCATAGCATGTATTCATTATCGGATGCTTTGGGTAATCCAAAACAGATTGCAAAAAAAGCCAAAAGCTTGGGCTTTGATGCTATTGCATTAACGGATCATAGAAGTTTATATGGAGCTATTGAATTTTATGAACAATGCAATAAGATTGAGATTAAACCAATTATAGGCGTGGAGGCAGAGGTGGCTCCAAATTCTTTACATGATAAACGACCAAGGATTGATGAATATACAACTCACATTACCTTGTTGGCCGAAAATTTTGAGGGTTATCAAAATTTATTACAATTAGTATCCATATCTTATTTGGAGGGTTTTTATTATAAAGCCCGTATGGATAAGGAGTATTTACGCAAATATCACAAAGGTATTATTGCTTTGTCGGGTTGTATCAAGGGTGAAGTGCCAAAAGCCTGCCAAGAAGATGATTTGGAAAAAGCGGAAAAAGCATTAAAGGTTTATCAGGATATTTTTGGTAAAGAAAACTTTTTTTTAGAATTAGTGCATCATCCTGAGTCGCCAACACAAATACACATTAATAAAAATTTAATACGATTAGCAAAAAAGACGGGCGCGCCTTTGGTTGCTACGCGTGATGCTCATTATTTAGAGCCAGACGATGTCGATGCTCAGGATGCCTTGCAGTGTATTCATGCGGGTAAACTTTTATCGGATTCAAATCGGCATACAATTCGCAACATGGATCATTCTTTGTGTAGTGCCGAGGAGATGATAGATGCTTTTAAGGATACGCCGGAAGCTATTCGTAATACCAGGTTGATTGCTGACAGGTGCAATGTGGAGATTGAATTGGGAAAAAATTTATTACCTACTTTTGACGTTCCTGCAGGTGAAACAGAAATGTCATATTTACGGAAAATTTCTGAGAAGGGACTTAGAGAAAGATATGGAGATGAACCTTCCAAAGAAGCTTTAGAGAGGTTGGAATATGAATTGGGTGTTATTGAAAATATGGGCTTTCCGGGTTACTTTTTGATTGTTCATGATTATGTAGATTGGGCTAAGACTCATGGTGTGATTGTTGGGCCTGGGCGTGGATCTGCAGCTGGTTCAATTGTGGCTTATGTTTTACGTATAACGAATTTAGATCCTTTAAAGTATGGTTTGCTTTTTGAACGTTTTTTAAACCCTGATCGTATTAGCATGCCAGATGTTGATATGGATTTTGATGATGAAAAACGTAAGGATGTTATTCAATATGTAACCGAGAAATATGGTGCAGATAGGGTTGCTGGAATTATTACTTTTGGAACAATGGCAGCAAGAGCTGCGGTAAGAGATGTTGGTCGGGTGTTGGGTTGGACGTTTCAGGAAGTTGATCGCGTGGCAAAAGTTATTCCACCTCCAGTGCAAGGCAAAAATTTGCCGATTAGTGTATCTCGTGTAGAAAATCCTGATTTAAAAGCATTGGATCAGAGTGATCCAATGGTTAGGCAGTTGTTGGATTTGGCTTCTAAGTTGGAGGGTACTGCGCGACATGCTAGTCAACATGCTTGTGGCATTGTGATAGCGCCTAGGCCTTTGGTTGAATATACTCCTTTGCAAAAAGCTCAAGGTGGTGATGTGGATCAGGTCGCGCAATATTCATTGCATCCAAGTGAGGCTGTTGGTTTGCTAAAAATGGATTTTTTAGGTTTATCCAACTTAACGGTTATTAGAGAATGCTTGGAGATTGTTCAAGCGGTTCACGGAGATATTGTTGATATTGACACTATCCCATTGGATGATAAAAAAGCTTTTGAATTATTAGGTAAAGGTCAGACGACAGGCGTTTTTCAACTGGAATCGGATGGAATGAAACGGTATATTCGTGAGCTTTGCCCGTCTAGTATAGACGATATTATTGCCATGGTGGCTTTATATCGCCCTGGTCCGATGCAATTTATCGAATCATTTATTGCCCGCAAACATGGCAAAGAGAAGGTGAAATATATTCATCCGTTAACAGAGGCGGCTTTAGCGCAGACTTATGGTATTCCGGTTTATCAGGAACAAGTTATGCAAGTCTCTAAAGATATGGCAGGTTTTACGGGCGGTGAAGCTGATACTTTACGTAAAGCCATGGGTAAGAAAATTGCAGAGTTGATGACAAAAATGCGGGCAAAGTTTATTGATGGATCTGTGGCCAATGGAGTACCTCAGGATAAGGCGGAAGAGGTTTTTAATCAATTTGAAGAATTTGCAGCTTATGGTTTTAATAAGTCGCATGCTGCCTGTTATGCGTATATAGCTTATCAAACGGCTTATCTTAAGGCTTATTATCCGGAGTGTTTTATGGCTGCCTTGTTAAATTCTGATTGTTTAAATCTTGATCGAGTTACTATTGAGGTTGAGGAGTGCCGTAAAATGGGTATGACGGTTTTACCACCAGATGTAAATGATTCATTTTCTGGGTTTTCGGTTATCAAAGATTCAGTGCAGCCATCCAAAGAACGTGACGCGGGAGAAAGAGGAATTATTAGATTTGGTTTATTGGCAATTAAAGGTTTGGGTTATGATGTGGTTGAGGAGATCATCAAGGAACGTAAGAATAAAGGAATGTTTAAGGATCTGAGTGATTTTGTAACTCGCATTCGGGGTAAATATTTAAATAGAAAGTCTTTAGAAGCTATGATCAGATCTGGTGCTATGGATTGTTTTGGCGAGAGGTCAGAGCTTTATTACAACATTGAAAGAATCTTGGATTATCATAGACAGTGTGAGAAAGAGGCTAACTCTGGGCAGGTTAATTTATTCGCAGGAGCAAATGAAGGTCAAGTTGAGAGTTTGGTGTTGCAACAATCACCGGTATTAAGTCAGCAAGAGATGTTGTCTTGGGAAAAAGAGTTACTGGGCTTGTATGTATCAGAGCATCCATTTAAGGAATATGCAAAAATGATCGAACATTTGGTGATTCCTTTAGCGAAACTTGAGGATAATAAGCAAGAAAAAAAAGTTAGAGTTGCTGGAATTATAGGTGGTTTGAAAAGAATATTTACAAAAAAGAATGAACCGATGTTATTTTGTCGCTTGGAGGATGGCTACACGGATTGCGAGGTGGTTGTTTTTCCACGTGTATTAAAGGAGACTCAAGATTGTTGGATGGATGATGGTATGGTTGTTGTTTCGGGTAGGCCGAGTGAGGATGGTGGGAAAATGAAAGTTTTAGCTGAGTCTGCTTACATTTTAACTCCGGATAGTGCTAAAGAATTGGCTAGTGAGAATAAATTTAGTAGCGAATCCAAGGATGATGATAAGGGTATTGAGTTAGATGATGGCAATAAAGAACAAAAAGTTTTTTTATCTGTGGGTGCAACTTTACCCGATACTGTCATTAGAAGATTACGTGTGATTTTTGATGCCAATCCAGGTCAGGTTCAAGTTATGTTTGTTATTGATGATGTGGCTGGTAAGAGAACCATAAGTTCTTCGGCTAAAATACAGTTATCTCCTAATGTAATCACAGAATTAGAGCAGGTGCTTGGTCCAAGAACTGTTAAATTTTAATTTAATATAGTTGCAAAGGGTTTTTTAAAATTTAGAGTTTTTATGGTTTTGCTATAGTGGATTTTATGCTATAGTTAAACATATTTGATATGGCAATAAAAATTTCACGTCCAACGCATAGAGGATCTTTTCCACAACCTCCTGCTCCTACATTGTTTAGGAATATCGCAGTTACCTTTGTTTTGATAACAGTGGTAGTTATTGGTATCGCATTATGGACATCTTCGGTGCGTGCTAAAGTTGTTGTACAGGTTACAAAAGAGCCGGTTTCAGTTGATACTGTTATTGATATCTCTCCATCACCAACCTCGCAGCAGATAAAAGGCAGGGTCGTTAATGGAACATTTGTTAAAGCTAAGGAATTTGAAGTCCAAGAAAGTGCTGCTCCTCCAACCCCGGTTGAGCCAACGAAAACTTCAGGAAGGGTTAAGATAATTAATAATTATTCAAAAGATCAACCACTGGTGGTAAATACTAGAATTTTAACCGCAGATAATAAGCTATTTAGAATTGATAAAAGTGTAAATGTTCCTTCTGGAGGATCGGTAGAGGTTGATGCAACTTCCGATAAAGAAGGCTTTGAGTTTGAGATAGGGTCGGGTGTTAGGTTGATAATCCCAGGGCTATGGGAGGGTTTGCAGGATAAAATTTATGCTGAAACAATCACGCAATTTACGGGCGAAGGTGGAATTTCAGGGCCACGTCGTATTGTAACGGCTGATGCTATAGCTAAAGCACATGAAGAGCTGTATGCGGCCGCTTTGGATCAAGCGAAAGAAACATTGGTCTTAGAGGCCGGAGCTGACCCTAGCTGGGAATCTGTGTTTTTAGTAACCGAATCACAAAAACAAAGTAATGCAGCCGTTGGTCAGAACATTGATATGTTTTTAGCGCAGGTTAAGGTAACTGTAACTGCAGTATTTTTTCCAAAAGAGGATGTGGCTGCATTTATCAGAACACGTTTAAGTGAAAAATTACCGGACGGTTATCATCTTTCTGACATTGATTTAGAGAAAATTTTATTTCGATTAGAAGAGGCGGATGATTCTAAAGGTACTGCTAGATTGGCAGTAACTGCGGAAGCTGAGAGTCAGTTAACTGGTAATAGTCCGGCTTTTAAAAAGGATTTAATTGTTGGTTTGCCTGTTGATGAAGTGATTCGTAAATGGTCAGCATTAGACGGTGTAGAGCAAGTTGACGTAGAATTGCACCCAAGTTGGGTACATAGATTGCCTAGCATGAAGGATAAAATAATTATTGAAATTCAATAGTAGAACTTGACGTGAGTTTTGTAGATAGTTATTATATGTTTAACGGCTACCAACCGTGGTGTTAGTTTTTGCAATTAGCACACAATTTAAGAAAAAAGAGCCTCGTGAAATAGTTTGAATTGCACGGGGAAGACGGGTGGAACCGCTCCGCAATTATGTGGAGTCCCGGCGAGTTTTCTTTAAAGTGGAATGCTGGCCGATTTTTTTTCGGCTAAAGATTAAATATAAATTAATTAAGAATAATATGAGTATAGATATAATGAGGCATAGTGCTGCACATGTGATGGCGGCAGCTATTCAAAGGCTTTTTCCGGAAGCTAAATTTGGTATTGGACCAACCGTGGATTTTGGTTTTTATTATGATATAGATTTAGGTCGAGCGGTTACTCCTGAAGATATGGGTAAGATTGAAAAGGAGATGAAGAAGATTGTTAAAGAAAATTTGGAGTTTGAGCGTAGTGAGATGAAGCTTGATGAGGCGATCGCTATGTTTGATTCATTAAATCAGCCATATAAAGTAGAGCTTTTAAAGGATTTGCAAGAGAAGGGAACAACAAAGATATCCGGAGATGAGATGGGGGATATTGATCCAGAGAATCGAGATAAAGCAACCGTATATAAATTAGGTAAGTTTACTGATTTATGTAGAGGTCCGCATGTAGAATCGGCTAATAAGATTGGTTTTTTTGAATTGTTTAAAATTGCAGGTGCATATTGGCGTGGTAAGGAGGATAATCCACAATTACAAAGAATTTATGGATTATGTTTTACGACGCAAGATGAATTAGATGATTATAAAAAAATGCTGGAAGAAGCAGAAAGACGTGATCACAGAAAATTAGGAGTTGAATTAGATTTGTTTTCTTTTTCCCCTTTGGTTGGTAGCGGCTTACCTTTATGGTCTCCAAAAGGTACGGTTTTGCGTAATGTTTTAGATACTTATGTTTGGGAATTGAGAGAAGATAAGGGTTATAGTCGTGTGGCAATACCGCATATAACTAAAAAAGCTTTATATGAAACGAGTGGTCATTGGGCGAAGTTTTCCGAGGAGTTGTTTAAAATTACAACCCGTGAAGGTCATGAGTATGCGCTTAAACCAATGAATTGTCCGCATCATACGCAGATTTTTGATTCCAAACCTCGTAGTTATAGAGATATGCCACAAAGATATGCGGAAACGACCATGGTGTATCGCGATGAGCAAAGCGGTGAATTATCCGGTTTGTCACGCGTTTTGTGTATAACTCAGGATGATGCCCATGTGTTTTGTCGTAAAAACCAAATCGAGCAAGAAGCTTATGCAATTTGGGATATCATTGATAAGTTTTATTCCACTTTTGGATTTGAATTAAATGTAAGGTTATCAATGCATGATCCGGATAAGTTTGAAAAGTATCTTGGTACGAAAGAGGTTTGGGAACAGGCCGAGGAACAATTAAGGTCAATGGTTAAAAAACGTGGCGTTGAATATGTAGAAGCAAAAGGTGAAGCTGCTATGTATGGACCTAAAATTGATTTTATGGGAAAGGATGCGATAGGGAGAATGCATCAAGTGGCAACAATTCAGCTTGATTTTAATATGCCGGTCAATTTTGGTTTAGCATGTATTAATGAACAGGGTGAAAAGGAAGGGGTGGTTATGATTCATGCCGCAATAATGGGATCGATAGAAAGATTTTTGTCTGTATTGATTGAGCATTATGCGGGTGCGTTTCCTGTTTGGTTGTCACCTGTACAGGTTATGATATTGCCAGTAGCGGATCGTCATATTGAAGCGGCAAAAGAATTAGCGCTTAAACTTAAAGAGAATGGTGTTAGAGTTGAGACTGATGACAGCGCTGAGAGTGTTGGTAAAAAAATACGTAACGCAGAAAAGGGAAAGAATCCAATAATGATTGTTTTTGGCGATAAAGAGATGGAGAGCGGCGATTTAACTGTGCGTAGGAGGGGAGATAAGGATCAACAGGTTATTGCTACTAATGAGTTTATAGATTCTATACTTAAGCAGATAGCCGATCGAGTTTAAATATATTAATCAATTAAAAGATGCGTCTTTAAGACGCATCTTTTAATTGATTTTAGGCTTTGCGACCTCTGCTACTGGTTTTACGTAATGTCTTTGGTTTACGGGTGGTTTTGGGCTTTTTAGTCGCTTCTGGATCGCGTAACGTGGGTTCGTCTTTCAAGGTATCGCTTTCAAATCTAGGGAGTTCTGGTTCTTGGCTTAGCCTTTGGGTTTCTTTGAGTGAGTCATCAATTGCCTCAGTATCAATTTCATCATCAAATTTTGGAAGATCTGGTAATGTTGTTGTGTCGCTTTCTCTTAGGGTATCTGGTGTCAGGTTTACCTTGATTCTATCAAGGGCTTCGTAAATTGCATCGGATGTTAATTTATCAGCTTCAGATGTTGAGGATTCGGCTTTGTTGGCCATTGCTTGCAATAAAACAAGGATTGTTGCTTCTGGGGGATCGCCGATTTTATCTTTTATTATTTTTTTGACTTGTTCCTGAAAAGCTCGTGGAGCAAAATAATTAGAATAGTGTTTGCCCATTTTTTGATAATTACGGAAAAGTTTGGCTAGTTCTTTAATTTCTTTTTCAATTATAATTTCTGCTTTTTCTTGATTTCCGGTGATCATATCGGCAGCATCCTGCCAGGCTTGATAGGCTCCGCCTTCAACATTTTGTAGAGCGTCGTCCATCCAATCTTTGGATAATGGTTTTGCGGGAGGTTTTTCCGGTGATTTTACCTTTTCTTGTACTGTAAAATATTCAGAAATTGGTTCAAAATTTGTTAATCCTAAAATGGATGATAATTCTTGAGCGTATTTAGTTGAGTAATTAATATCATCCTGATTATCACGAACATCTGCAATTCCATTTTCGGCTTTTACTATTTGGCTTTCTGTGTATTTTTTGTAAACGTTAGACCATGCTTTTACAACATCCAATCTGTTTAAGCTTTTTGTATCATCTAGTTGCTGTTCGCTCACATCACCAACTGAGTTATTAACCTTTTTCCAAATACTATCGGCTATTTGGCGAGCTTTTTCATCGCCGCCAAAATTTTCTAAGCAAGTTTGAATTATTTCTTTCTGCTCCATTTCAACTTGTTCTGGTGTTTTTGCGGTGGGAGGAAGTTCTTCTGGATGGGTTCTTTGTTCATTGAGCTCTTCGGAGATATGGGCGCGAAGGTCATTGATGAGCTCGTTAAATTCTTGTTGGTTGTCTATAAGCTCTCTTATTGTGTCAGGAGAGATTGTGGCTAGGGGATCGTCAATTGAGGTCTCGGCTTCAAGGGGGTCTAAGTTTAAGCCATTTTTGGTAGACTCTGATAGAATCGCTTTTTTACTATTAGCTAATTCTTGTGTTAATTCTTGAATTTTTTGAATTGTTGCTTTTTTTTGTTCTTCTTTCTTTTTGCCTTCATTGGTTAAAACCAAGCTATCAGCAAAACGTTTAAATCTGGAAAGCGGTTTTTTTGATTCTTCTAGGGCTTGCGCGTAGGTTGTACCAAAGTCTTTTTTAAATTTAAGCTTTAATTTAGTTATAGCTAATCTTTGTTCGGCGGTTTGTTCAAGGGCTTGTTTTTGCAGGTCTTGTTTTTCGAGTTCGCGACCTCTAAGTTTATTTTCCGTGCTTGTTTCGGCGATTTTGGCTTGTTCGATAGAACCGGATTCGAATTGGTTAATAAGATATTCCGCCGACTCGTATGCTTTATTTATTTTTTGAACTAAGTCGGGGTTCTTAACCATGAAAGATAGCTCTTTGAGGTGCTCTGCGCTGCCTTTTAGCTCATTCGTCAGAACGGCTAATTGACCCTTGCTGATTTTTTGTTCGGCTGTGGGCGGGCCGGATTTTAATTGGTTTTTTAATGCTTTTTCTCTATACTCGTCTTGTTCGTTGATTTCTTTTCTTAATGCAACAAAATGTGTTAAGGCATTATTCGCTTCTTTGTTTAATTTATCGTCCGGAGATTCGGGAGTTTGATCATACATTTTTAATGTATCACCCTTCTCCATTGCTTTCGGTTGTTCTGGAAGTATTGTAGCGCGTTCTTGTTTTGGCATATGTGTATAGATTTGTTTTTATTATAACAAAAAATCACCTCTTTGAGCAGAAGTGATTTTTAATATGTGTGGATACTTATTTGCTAGCTACGATTTTTTCAAAAACTACTGGGAAATCGGCTGCAATTTTTGAGAGAACTAAGCGATTTAGTTTGATTTCGCGTTTTTTAAGTTCGCCCATCAATTTGCTGTAAGTTGTACCAATTAAACGGGAAGCGGCGTTGATACGAATTTGTTGCAAACCACGATTGACTCGTTTTTTAATTTTACGATCTTTGTAGGCATGCGCGCCAGCTTTAGTGGCTGCAATTTTGGCTTGGGTTAGTTTGGATTTTCTTCCCCACATCATGCCTTTTGTTCTGGCAAGGATGTTCTTTCGCCTTTTTACATGGTGTGTACCTCGTTTTACTCTAGGCATATTCAATTACGAATGACGAATTACTGATTTATTATATTTTAGCAAGTTCCTTTACTGTTTTAGTAAAAGCTTTAGATAACTGGGTATCGCGACGTTTTTTGCGTACGATTTTACCTGAGTCACGACTGTTAAAGTGATCTTGACCACCGTGACGCTTAAGCACTTTGCCGGTCTTGGTAACACGGATGCGCTTGGCAGTTGCTTTGTGGGTTTTCATTTTACCGGACATATACTTTATTAACGATTAATAAGTAACAATTATTTTTAAGATTTTCGGCCAATTATGGCAGAGACGTTTCCACCTTGTCTTTTTGGCGGTTGTTCTATAAAAAGTTCGTATGTTTGAGATAGACCATCGATAAACTCCTGAATTTTCTGTAAAGCCAGGTCTCCATGGGCTTTTTCTCGACCGCGCAATATTATCTCAATCTTGATTTTTTGTCCACCCTTAAGGAATTCAATGGCCTGTTTTACTCTATTATCTATATCATGTTGGCCAATTTTGACAGAAAGTCGTATTCCCTTTACTTCCACCTTTTTAGCATGTATTTTTTGCTGCTTCATCTCTTTAATCTTTTGGTATTTAAAGGCTCCGTAGTCCAAAAGCTTGCAAACCGGTGGTTCTTCCTTGGGAGAGACTTCTACTAGATCAAAGCCACGTTCTTCGGCTAACGCCAGGGCATCTGCGGTCTTCATTATGCCATGAAAAGTTCCTTGTTCGTCAATAACACGAACTTCCGGTACACGGATGCGTTCGTTGTATTGGAATTTGATATTGTCGAATTTGTGAGCCGTTCGACGGCGTTTATAGTGAATGCGCATTTTAATTATTGATATGTATTACATGATATATGATACATGTTTTGGTGGAGATGGGGGGAGTCGCACCCCCGTCCGAAAACGAACATCATAACTTTCGTTCACAAGTTTAGCCGGCTCTAGTTTACAATTTACACGAACGAGCAGGCGAGCTGTGTAAATCGTTGGCATGGTGCCTTGTCGTGATTCATCTACATGCCAGGGATGAATACCAAGCCCGAATTATGACGATCGAGCTCAAGCATCGGGCATGCGAGAGGCGATCGAGGTGGTCGACTATGCGAGCACCGGTTGAGCTACAGGCATGCTGAACGCGTTAGCGATAGCGGCCTTTGCTTTGTTTAAGACGTTGGCATTTGTCTTGGTTTGGCCGGATTAACGAGTTGGCCAACTCGACTTGCAAATTATGAGGAAACGTTCCGTCGAAGCTCGGCATCCCCTAATTTATTAATCTTGGCCGCGTATATATCGGTCGGTTTCCCTCTGTATATCACGGTCCTTGATTTTTTGGCGCTTTTCATGCGCTTTTTTACCTCGTGCAAGCCAAAATTCGAGCTTGATACGATTACCGCGAGTATATAGGGATATGGGTATGAGTGTCAAGCCTTTTTCGCCTATTTTACCTAATAAATAGAGTAATTGTTTTTTATGAATCAATAGTTGTCGGCTACGGGCGGGATCGTGTTCTAGGTGGCTTGAGGCTTTTTTATAGGGGGCTATATTTGCGCCAATCATAAACAAATTTCCTTGGTGGGCAATAATATGACCAGTATCAATTTTTGCTCCACCTTCGCGTACGGATTTTACCTCTTGTCCGGTTAATACCAAACCAGCCTCGATTTTTTCCAGACATTCATAGTCAAAACGTGCTTTGCGATTTAGGGCTAAAGTTGGCATAAAGGATATCGTACAGGGTAAATCTATAATCATCAATATTTAAAATAGGGATTTTTATGAGATTGCGAATTGCATTTTTTAATAAAAAAAATAACGGCGCTTATAATTATAATATGTTATAATCTTATTACAGGATTATGCCTAAGGTTAATGTCACAATTACATTCACTACACTGCTAAAAATTGTTGCAGTAATTTTGGGTATTTGGGTGTTATGGATGATGCACAGCGTTATAGCGATTTTTTTAGCTGCTCTTTTTTTATCAGCTTTAATGCAACCTTTGGCGGACTGGGGATCGAAATATAAAATTCCTAAAAGTTTAACGGTGATCGGGATATATGTATTCTTTTTTGGTTTATTGGGATTGGTGATTGTTTTGATGGTACCAACCATCACACAACAAGCTGTTGAGCTGGGTAAGATATTTGGTCAACGCTGGTCAGCGGTTGAAAACTTTACTTTGGAATTTAGTGATTTTGTTAATAAATATGAATTGGTTTCTGATAAGGGTTTTGAATCTTTACAGTCGCAGGCGGGTGAGGCAATGGGAAAGTTGTTTAATACATTAACTGGTATTTTTGGTGGTATCGCTGCATTTGTGATTGTTTTGGTAATCGCTTTTTATTTAGTTGTACAAGAAGATAAGGCTCGGGTAATGGTTAGGGAATGGATTTCGCCTAAACATCGTAAGTTTGCACTTAGATTGATTGATCATTTGCAAATTCAGATAAGTCGTTGGTTGTCTGGTCAATTGATGTTGAGTTTAATTATCGCTTTGATGACATACGTGGCGTTAGCTTTAATTGGAGTTAGAGGTGCATTGGTTTTGGCGTTGTTTGCGGGCATGCTTGAGTTTGTGCCTTATCTTGGTCCGATTTTGAGCGGGATACCAATAGTTTTTGTTGCATTTACACAATCAACGACAACCGGTTTTTTAGCTTTGGGAGCACTTGTGGTTATACAGCAGTCGGAGAATCATTTGATTGTACCCAAGGTAATGCAAAAAGCGGTTGGTTTGAATCCTTTGATTAGTATACTTTCCATGCTGACCGGTGCGACATTGTTTGGTTTAACTGGTGCGCTCTTAGCTATTCCTTTTGCAACTGCAGCAATGGTTGTTGTGGTTGAGGTTAGAGATTATTTAACCAAACGTAAATAGTTTATGCCAGAAATTAAACCAATAACCACAACAGGTATAAAATCTGTTCCAACGGTTAATGGAAATAAAGTATCGCAAGTTACTGCAAGTAAGTCGGCAATTTCTAAGCCGATAAACAATAATAAAAGTTTAATTCAATCGTCAAAGAAAAAACAATCGCATAAAAGTGCCTTTACTTGTAGTTTATTGGTAATTGTTTTTATAATATTTACAATTACAATAACAGCTTATTTGTTAGCAAAAACAGGTTTGGTTAAAGTCCCTTATTTTTCTAGATTTTATGAAGTACCATCACCTGTGCGTGTTGTCTCGGCAATGCCTTTGAGTTGGGAGCGTTTTCAGGATGGTTTGACTAAAAAGGTTGCCTCTCAAGGAACCGCAACTGTAAATGGAGAGTATTCATTTTTAGTAACAGAGGATGAGCTGACTGGATTATTGCAAACGACGGCATCTCAAGGGTTAAGATCGGATGTTTATCAAATCAATAGATCGCAAATAGCTATCACTCCAGAAGAGTTAGAATTATTTTTTAACATAACCTGGGGTAGGGCAGGTAACCTTGATTTTTTAATTAAAGCCAAGCCAGTAATAAGGGATGGAGGGGTTTTGGAGTTTGAGTCAATCGATGCTCAAATCGGTGATTTGCCTTTGCCTTCTTTTATTATTATGCAGTTGGCTGGTTTTATATTTTCTCGAGATTTGGGTAGTTGGGATGTTAGAGTTAATGAAAGTACGGGCATCAAAGAGATACTATTGTTTGATCAGCAAATGCGTGTTAAATTAGGCTCAGTATAAGTTAAGCCGCATGTATTTTTTTTACCGACTTTTTTCTTTTATCTGTTCGGCCTTGGTCGTAAGTTTTTTTTATTTTCAATTTAAAGATCCATTTGATTATCCATATATTGTTTTGATCGGTGTGGTGATTGTACCAGTTGCTGCTATTTTAATGGCTCGTAAGCGTATTACGTATTACGATTTATTAGAAAAAATGTTGCCTCTATTTGTCTTGTTGGGTGTTTTGGTTTTTGCGATGTTGTTGGCAGAAAAGGATTTGGTTAGGTGGATGATAATTATTGTAGGCGGTGGCTCAACATTTATCTCGTTGGAGTTATTATATTATTTGATTTTTATGCCATCTAGATATCCGGTTCATGGTTTGGCGAAGATGAATATTGTTTATGTTCCTTTTATTGTTTGGTATTTTGTTTCCACATCAGTTGGACTAATGACTTTTTTACATAGCTCTGCTTGGATTCATGTTGTGGTTATGTTTTTATTAGGAATTTTGATCTTTAGAACAACAGGTCATCCGGAGGCAACAAAAGAGCAAAACCGACGCTGGATGTTTATTGGGGGATTGGTTGGATTACATTTGGGTTTGCTTAATGTTATGTTACCTATATCTATGTTGGTTCAGGGTGCTTTTAGTATGTTGATTTTGGGCATGATATTACGTATGCGTAGATATTTATATCATCCGATTCCAAGTAAGTATCAAGCCTGGGCGGAAGGCGTTGTGGCGATTATTATGATTGTCATTGTCATGAGTACCACTCGTTGGTTATAATTATCATAGAGAGCTGAGAAAATTGAATTAAAATATGAGTAAATTTAAAAAAATATTAAAGTCTAAGTCCGCATTGATTGCTGGAATTTTAGTTTTACAGGTTGTGGTTGGAGCGGTTAGTGGAGCTGTTGCTGGTTGGATTGTAAGTTCAAAAATATTACCGGATGCTCAAGTTGATTTATTGGGCTCCACTAGTACATTGGGATTATTTACTACATCGACTGATGAGATTTTGGTTAATCAGAATGATACAACCAGCTCTAGTATAAAATTAGTTTCAATTTCATCTACTGAAATTGCTCCGAGAGTTGTACCTAATGTTGTGTTGGATCGCAAAAGCCCGGTTGCAATTATTTTTAATAATAAGTTACAAATCAATTATGGCGAAAAAGATGAGTTGGCAAGAGCTGTAGCAGTAACTTCGGATGGATGGTTTGCTGCGCCGGCTTTAGCGCTTGAACAATTTAAGTCTAAGGATGTGGTTGTGATGTATGAACAGAATATTTATAAAATTGAACAGATCGTTAATGATAAAGCTAGCGGTGTTTTGTTTATAAAAACAAACGCTTCCCATTTACCGGTCGCATCTTTTGCACAATATTATGGGCAAAGAGTTGGTATAGCTCTTTGGATTGAATCTAGATCAAAGCAGTTTGTTCCTACGTCATTGATTGCGGCACGAGCCAATGTTTATCCTGAGCCGCGTTTAAGTGATCAAGTATACAGAAGGTTATTAATTGAAGGGTGGCTTAATAATTCTGAGGCAGGGTCACCTATTTGGGATTCTAATGGTTCTTTGGTTGGTATCGTTGAGTCTGGTGACAATGGTAAACTAGAGTTGATCCCAGCCGCAATTATTTCAAGTTCTTTACAGTCTTTGGTTTCCAACGGACAGGTTAAGCATGCGGCATTGGGAGTTTATACGGTTAATTTATCTTTATTGATTAATAACAGCGAGCAAATCAATCTTCCGGAAAGAGGTGTGTTGATTAGTGATGTTTTGGCTACTGGTCTGCCGACGATTATTAAGAATAGTGTTGCGGAAAAAGCCGGATTAAAAGTGGGTGACGTGATTTTACAAGTGGATCGTGATATAATAGACGAAAGTTCAGATCTTGGGGATATAATTTTACAATTTCATCCAGGGGCGGATGTAGACTTACGCGTATGGCGCGATGGGTCGGAGATGGAGATTCCAATAACCTTGGGTGAGCAAGTGACTAGCAAAATTTTGCCATAGCACCCATGCCATCAATTAATCTTTTACGTGTTTATTTGCGAGGATGGAAAGCCATCTTGGTTTTTACGTTACTGGGAGTAGCTTTGGCTTTTTTGTTTTCCATAATTCAACCTCTTAGAGTTTCCTCGGAAGTTAGGTTGTTGATTACACAAACAAATGCAACAGGCGTTGATCCATATACTGCAATCAAATCAACGGAAAGAATCGGGCAAAATTTAAGTGAATTGGTTTATTCGTCCAGTTTTTTTAATGCCATAATGAGTCAGGAGGGGATTGATAGATCTTATTTTCCTACTGATGAAATTGATAAACGCAAAGAGTGGCGAGACACTGTGGATGTAGCGGTTACTCCGGGTACGGGTGTTATGACAATTAAGGTTTATCATAAGGATAAAGTTCAAGCTGCTGCGTTGAGTGTGGCAGTGGCAAAAGAGTTGGCAGAGCAAGCCCCTAATTATTTTGGATATTCGGTTAGAGTACAGATCATTGATGATCCATTACCTTCCAGATTTTTCGCTAAACCGGACTTTTTGACCAACACCCTTATGGGATTGGTATTTGGATTTTTACTAGGTTCGGCCTATGTGTTAGCTCGGATGAAGCATGTGAGGTAGTGGGTTACATGGATAGGATCTCTCCACTACGGTCGAGACGAGAATCTAATGTCATTACGATCAACGTGGAGGAATCCCTTTGAAGCACCCACCTTTGTAAGGGGGTAA
>Ga0180009_10002880_pt1 | contig 19983 bp, 17 predicted proteins | sample OS_PC_MetaG_FD_123537 | JGI IMG/M metagenome (GOLD analysis project Ga0180009, IMG submission 123537) | Groundwater microbial communities from the Aspo Hard Rock Laboratory (HRL) deep subsurface site, Sweden - OS_PC_MetaG | ecosystem: Environmental > Aquatic > Deep subsurface > Groundwater...
ACCTTGCGCGAAATAACCTCATTGCCCAGATTCACTTTAATTATGTAGTAGTCATCTGTTAGTTTTGAGGCATCAAAAGGAACAGAAAAAGTGGGGTCGTTTATTTCGCCCGAAAACAAAACTTGTTGCTGAACTCCTTTTTGATCGAATAAAACTACCTCTACCTGCTCTCCGAGTGCGTTGTTTATTTGAACGGTTCCTGTCGAAATCACCGGATTGGGAAAAACGGAGACGAAAGCCGGCTTTAAATCGTCAATAAAAGTTTCTTCATCTGCTTTATCCGGATCGAAGAGCAAGAAACCAACCGGTGTTTGGAATTTTTTCAACGGACGGTATTTTTTGGCTCTGGCTTTTCTGTCGTTTCGCTGCCGGAAGGAATCATTTGTTGTGTAACCATCTCTTTCCGTGTTTCTTACCTCATCTAATGCATTGGCGATTTGTTTCTGGTGGTTGAGTGCGATAGCCCTGACTTCCTGCATGCTTTTTTGCATGTCGGCCCGCATGTTATCAAAGTTGGGGTCGTTGCGGCGTTCTCCGGGAACAAAATCTTCACTTTCGTGCCAGGCCTTGAACATCGCTTTTCGGACCTGAATTTTTTCACGGGCTAACTGTATAACTTCTTTTTCATTGTTATCAAGATTGCTGTCGAAAAGCTGGCGTTGTGCTATTAAAACAGGAAGCACATTCTGCTCATAATTGGTTATCATTTCCTGCTGCATTTCAGGCGACATATCTCGCATGCCACGCGGAGCTTGTCCTTTAACCCCCGATTTGTTTTTCATGCCGTTTTTCCTTGCAGAGGATTTCATCCTCATAAAAGGATCGTTTTCATCCATTAGAAGCATGTTTTCAGGTTTTTCTAGTCTTAGTATCCAAAATTCAGGCCCTGATTGACCGCTTTTATTTTTATACATTTCAACGTCATTTTTGGCATGAATGGCATTGATTTCGCTGATCCATTTGTCTTGTTGCTTCTCAATAAAATCCTGGTATACTTTGTTGGCCTCAGGATGGTTTTTAACAATTTCGGAAACTTGTTTGAACGCTTCAGGTTGTGCTAAGGTAAATCCGTTACAAGCCCCTTTGATTTCGGTTAAACGTTCCACTTCTGATGGATTGAGCGACTTGATGTAAGCCTGTTGCTGACCAATAATAGCCGGAGCAATTTGTTCGTCAAAATATTGTTTTACTTCTTCTCTGCTTTGCGCTCTTTGTGCAAAGGCTGAATAACTGACCGAAGACCATAACATGATCAACGCTACTGCTAATTTAAAATTCATGGTTTTCATTTTTATAACTTTTACAGCTTTGACATCTGAATTCGCCGAATTATTCCCTAAGCCTGATTAAAATTCAATATCCGAATCGGGTTTCCTATGTACCCCTTCATTTCAAAGATGTTAAATATTAGTTAAAGATATTCATGTTGCAACATGTAATGAAATCTATTTTACATTTGTCTTATTTAAATCGATTCTAAATATATGATTTTAAAATCTGGTCTGAAATTCCTGATACCCGCATCGCTAGCTGTGTTTACAATGATAATCGGCTGTAAACACGATCCTTTTTTAGTACCGGAGAACCCGATTGTGGTTGTTCCTGACGACAGTTGCGATGAAGACACGGTTTATTTCAAAAACGACATTCTCCCCTTGATTGTATCTAATTGTGCCACCAGTGGCTGTCACGATCAGTCATCAGCACAGGAAGGCGTTGTTTTGGTTGATTACGCTTCCATCATCACAACAGGAGAAATCAAACCCGGAAATCCTGACGGCAGTGAATTGTACGAAGCGATAACTGAGGATGATCCGGAAAAGCGAATGCCTCCTTCACCCAATGCGGGGTTAAGTGTGGAACAGATTCAAAAAATTCGCACCTGGATTCAGCAAGGCGCATTAGATAACAGTTGCAACAGTGGTTGCGACACCACCAACGTTACTTTTTCTCAACAAGTTTGGCCTACCATTCAAACAAATTGTACCGGATGTCATAGCGGAGCTAATCCGGGGGCGGGCATACTGCTTACCGATTATCAAACTGTGGTTGATGCGGCAACTTCCGGGCGACTTTACGGTTCAGTTGCTCATCTAAGTGGGTATTCTCCCATGCCTAAAAACGCTTCAAAGTTGGACGATTGCCGCATTGCTGCTATCAGAATTTGGATTGAAAACAACACACCCAATAACTAAAATGAAACGAAAAGGACTTTTATTGCTGATTATTTCTGTCATGTTTTTGGCGCAGGCCTGTTATTATGATAAGGAAGAAGAATTGTATCCTCCCTCCGGATCTTGTGATACCACCAATGTTACCTATTCCGGAACGGTATTTCCCTTAATTTCAAATAGTTGCACATCTTGTCACACAGGCATTGGGGCTGGGGGCAATATTTCTCTCGATAGTTACGAAAGTATTTCTGCCGCCGCAAACAATGGAAGTCTGCTTGGCGTTATTCGTCATGAATCGGGCTGGTCGCCGATGCCAAAAAATGCCGGCAAGCTCGACGACTGCACCATCAAGAAATTGGAAATCTGGATTAACAACGGTACACCTAACAACTGATTCGCCCTATGAAGAAATTTAAACTCTGGCTTTTAATCCTCCTTGCAGCAGGCCTGCTTGGGGGTACTTATGTTTGGTTTTTTGTTTACAACAAACCTCACCGAAATATTGAAACGGCTTCTCCCGACTACATTCTGACTGCGGAATCGCTTTATACGCATTACAGTAACAAGTCCACCCCGGAAGGAGAAAATTACGATGGAGCTGTATTGCAAATCAGCGGAATACCCACTTCTATCGAAACAGTTGATTCGCTGCGCATCGTTGTTTTTGCTTTTACTGAGGGTGTTTTTGGCGATGAAGGCATCCGCTGCACGCTGCTTCCCTCGCACCATCAGTATTTGAAATCAATAGTCCCGGGTCGTCCGGTTACACTCAAAGGGCTTTGCTCGGGGTATAACGGTACCGACGTCATATTAGAACAATGCTCAATCATTAATGAATAAAACTACATCTTATGAAAAAACTAATTTTGCTCTTTATTATCCTGACAACTGCTTCTCAGTTTACAATGGCTCAACGCTATCTTACGAAAAACGGACACATTAAATTCTATTCCGACGGTCCGCTCGAGAAGATTGAAGCCCACAACAACCAGGTAAACGCTGCCCTCGATACCAAAACAGGAGGTTTTGTTTTCAAGGTGCTGATGAAATCGTTTGTGTTTGAGAAAGCCCTCATGCAGGAGCATTTCAACGAAAACTATGTAGAAAGTGACAAGTTTCCCAATGCTACTTTCGCAGGAAAAGTGACTAACCTACAGGATATTAACTTTGATAAGCCAGGAAGTTACGAAGCTACCGTGGTAGGAAAATTAACTATCCACGGCGTCTCCAAAGACATTTCTGCCCAGGGCAGTTTTGATGTTAAAGAAGATCACGTTCAGGGGAAATCAGTTTTTATGATCAAGCTGGCCGACTACGACATCAGTATTCCCGGGGCGGTGACCGGAAAAATTGCCGAAGAGATTGAAATTACCGTTGATACCAAACTCGAGTCTTTAAAATAAGCCTGACCACAATGAAAATTTCCACGCTTGTTATAGTGTTCGCTTTTCTTTTGCCCGCCTCTCATGTTAATGCGCAAGATGATTTGATGGACATGTTCGGCGACACAGAGCCTGCTACGGAGTACGCTTTCGCCACTTTTAAATCTACCCGCATTTCTTTAGGCCAATCTGTTGAAAATCCCGCCAATGGCAATTTAATCTTCGACATTCAACATCATTTTGGTCCGGCAAATCGCGGATTTGAAGATTTTTTCGGACTCGATCAGGCCACTACCCGGCTGGGGCTTCAATACGGTATAACAGATTGGCTGGTGGTTGGAATTGGCAGAACCACACTCGAAAAAACGGTGGATGGTTCAATCAAAGTGAAACTGCTCCGCCAAAGTAAGGGTGATGTTAACATGCCCGTTTCGGTTAGTTATTTTGGCAGCATGGCAATCAATACATTGAAATGGGCTGATCCGGACAGGACGAATTATTTCTCCAGCCGGCTTTCGTATGCCCACCAACTGCTCATTGCCCGAAAGTTTAGCAGTGCCGTTTCGATACAGTTAAGCCCGACTTTTATTCACCGCAACCTGGTTGAAAGAACCATCGACGACAACGACGTGCTGGCTCTGGGAGCAGGTGGAAGGTTTAAACTGAGCAACAGGGTGAGTATGAATCTGGAATACTATTATGTGCTTTCAGAACAAACGGCCAAGGATTTCGACAATTCACTTACCATTGGATTTGATATTGAAACCGGAGGCCATGTTTTTCAGTTGTTTTTTACCAACTCTCAAGGCATCATCGAAGAGCACTTCATCCCACGCACGACGGGGAAATGGCTGAATGGAGACATCCATTTTGGATTTAATATTTCACGGACTTTTGTGTTGAAAAAACCAAAAGAATTCCGCGATTAGCGTACCAGAGAAACCGTTCCGGTAAAATTTAGTGGACGCGACAAGTAATCTGTGCCGCTTACTTTATAAACGTAAACTCCTGCAGGCACGGGTTCGCCCGCCGCGTTTGTGCCGTCCCACTGGTTTTCAAAATTGTGGGTGCTCCATATTTGACCTCCCCACCGGTCGATAATATACAGGTTATAATCGGCAATAGGGGTTCCTTTTATTTCAAACGTATCGTTCAATCCATCTCCATTGGGCGTAAATGCATTGGGGAAGAACAAGCGAACCTCTTCAGTTAAGGCCACACGAATAAGTGTTGTATCCCAACAACCGTTTACAGTTTCTATATACAGACTGATCTCATATTCGCCGGCACTGGCATAAGTGTGTGAGGGGTTTGGCAAAGCACTCGTGTCGCCATCGCCAAAATCCCAGTAGTAGTGAAGAATCACAGAATCACTGATACTCAGACTTGTGAAATCAATCTCAGGGGTGTCGAGGGTGGTAATCCATGGATCAGCTTCTGCCGCAGCTTCCGGGTTGGGGTTGACCTGAATAAGGTTTGGGTGGACTATCGTGCTGGCGCACCTGTCCGTGTTGTTAACAGTCAATTTGATAGAAAAAACACCCGGAGTGTCGTATTCATGCTGTGGGTTTTTATCCTCTGAACTTTCTCCATCACCAAATTCCCAAAGGTAATCCGCATTGGGGAAAGCATCGGTGGTCAGGTCGGTAAACCGGACAACTACTGGTAAACAGCCTTCCAGCACATCGGCCTCAAATTCAGGGGAGGGTAGTGGGTTGATCGTCATTTGGATAGAGGAGTCGTTCCAGCATATATATTGACCTACACGTAAATCAATGGTAAATACGCCGGCATCCTGATAGGTGTGTGTTGGGTCGGGTTGAGAGCTGGTTCCCCCATCTCCAAAGCTCCACTCAAAGGTTTTTCCTGCCGGATCATCCAGATAGGAAAAGATGATCTCTTCACCGGTACAGGCTTCGGCATCAGGAGTATAGGAAAACTCAGCCGATGGCGTTGGGAAAACAGTAAAGGTGGCTGTTGCCTCCTTGTCGATGCAATAAAGCGAAGAAGCGGTCAGGGTATAGTTATAGGTATTCGGAATGACCGGGTTGAGGATGATGGTTTGTGTGGTTTCGCCCCCCGGCTGCCATTCCCAGCTTTGGGCATCGTTGGCGGTAAGGGTAATGGTTTCACCGGGACAGATTTCGGCAGAGGCCGGGTCGATTACAATCGCTGGTTCAAACAAATCAACATTTACCGTGATTTGTGCCGTTTGTTCATGATCGCAGAGATCCAGAATTTTGAGCTCATAGGTAGTTGTTATGGAGGGTGTTACGGTTACGCTGGCCGTAATGGACAGAATAACGTCCGGATTGCTGACATCGTACCACTCAAATGATTGAGCCTGGGCGTTGGCCGTAATCTGGCGGGTTTCGCCCTTGCAAATCCATATGTCCGCACCCAATGTGAGTTCCGACTGATTCACCAAAAACTGTCCTGTTTGCGTGCCACCACAGACATCCGTCACCTCGAAACCACATGTCCATATCCCATCGCCCACTACCTCGTCGTATGTGACGGTAATTTCGTTTCCGGCAGCATTTCCCAACGGGGTATTATCGGGCAATTTGAACCACCTTACCTGATCGATGGAATAATCCGGGTAGTTAGGTATAGCTGCATTTACCACGACCACCTGCTGCTGACCCGGACCGCATAAAAATGCATCCAGAATAGATTCGAGCACAATTGGTTTGTTCACAATTTGTACCTGAGTGGAGGCCGAATTAGAGCAAACATCCGAAACCACTACGTTAACAAAATCGGGACTACCGTTTACCTGATAGGTGTACTGATCGGCGGCAGGTAGTTCTCCATTCCATATAAAATTTATGGGAGTTACCCCTCCTTGTGTGACATCGGTGATGGTGAGGTCAATGGTTTCTTTGCAATAGGCTTCGTAGATTTTGGGGTTTTGGGTAAAACTGAAGGGTTCGTTATTGCGCAAAATCAAAGGAATTCTTCCTGAATAAACCGGTCCACCAAAAGGAGAGGGGCGCTTTTCGCATGGATTGGCCGCGTACTGGAAAGTAATATTGGGAATGTCGGCACTTAGGTTTATGGCCTCAACCAATATGGTGACGACAGTGGAGTCTGGCTGAAAATGAACAGAATCACCTGCTAATGGAAGCCCGGAATCGAAATAGGTTATCCGGCATTTATCTCGGTAAGCATCGGCTACCACACGAAACGGGATATAATAATCCTCATCAAACGTTTTGTCTAAGGTAAAGGTCACCACCAAATCGTTGCACTCTTCAATAAGCTGGCCTTCAAGTGCCGGATTGGTAAAGTAATGACTGCTTGTCCACTCAGGTTGATCCATTCCGCCGTACAAACTTTTTGCGCCCAGAAACACAGCTGAATTTACGGTAAACCCATCCAGCTGTTCATTTGTCGGGTAATCAAACCAAAAGTCCTCGATGGCTATCTTTATTTTGTAGCTGGCACAGGGAGTTACATCTCGTCTGCGGACAAACATTTTGCCTAAATCGCCTACCTGTTTGGTGAAACCATCAAACTGTGTTCCCAGGTTTTGGCCTGTAGGGATGGTTATCGTCGGGTTTTGTTGATAATAGGTTGGGAAATTGCCGGCATTGATGTTGCCCACATTCACCCATCTATAGGGGTCGGGCGTTCCGGGTGGTTGAGCATCTTCTATACGCAAAGCAAGGTTGTTGAATGTATTTGAGCGTTCCATCGAAATCCCGAAAAGGTCGTAAATCTGGCCTGAACCGCTAAAACCGGTTAAATCCGCATCAGGAGGACGGACGTTCGGATATTCTTCGGAAGCGAACACATAGTCGAGGATAATTTCTTCGCCAAAAGGCCGGTAAATAAATTCGATAACAGCTGCATCGCCTGTGTAATCAATCAAGGTATCTTTTCCGCCCAAGGCCGCGAAAATCATGTTGTACATTTTCAACAAATCCGGATCGCCGGGGGTTCCCATTTTGTCGCTCATCAGTCCGATTCCGTTGGGAGGGGTGATGCTGGTAACTTTTCCGTTCGAAATCACAAGACCACTGTCCAACCCCAGATCTGAACCGTTCCAAAAACGACCCAACGCCTGAGGATTCCCAATAAATTTAATGCTGTTGGTGTCGATTAAGCCGCCACCCCCGTGTAAACGGTTGAGTATCCAACTACGCAAGGTGTCTTCGTTATAACCCAGTGGGGTGTCGTCAGGAGTCAGTTCTTCAACCCGTACCGTTATTTGAGCTGCCACCGACATGATTAGCATGAATACGAGAGAAAGAAGTGTATATCGTTTAGTCATTTGGAGCTTAGTTTAGCTACAAAAGTACTATAAAAACATGATCGGCAAGCTGTCAGAAAGATCAAATATTGCATAATCCTACTGTTTGCAAGCAATCCGGCGTGGGATGACATGGTGTTTCATTACTAATTTTTGTTTTTTCCGTCATTTGGATTATGCTTATTTGTTGTGATTCTAAATTAGAAGTTAATTGCAATTTGTATAGTCAAACAAACTACTTTTGTTTTAAGAAAATGAATACTTAATATATTTATAAATCTTATTGTTATGAACAAAAACCTATTGCTTTTATTGGCTTTCGTCTTCCTGCTGATGGAAGCTACTGATTTGATGGCGCAGGAGGTAACCCTGTCAGGCGAAATACGTCCTCGTTTTGAGTACCGTCATGGCTACAAAACCCTGAGTGCAGATGGGGCAAAAGCGGCCTCTTTTGTTTCGCAGCGCACGCGTTTAAACGGTTTTTTTGCCAATGAAAACTTCAAAGTAGGATTGGTGATTCAGGATGTCCGGGTATGGGGCGATGTGTCCCAGCTTAACACATCGGATTTTAATGGCCCGGCAATTCACGAAGCCTGGGGCGAATATCTGCTAAGCAATCAATTTGCCATTAAGGTTGGCCGGCAAGAGATTGTATACGATGACTCACGGATTTTTGGCAACGTGGGTTGGGCACAACAGGCCAGAAGTCACGATGCGGCCTTATTAAGGTACACTCCTTCATCTGCTCACCGTATTGATTTAGGCTTTGCCTACAATGCCAATGGAGAATCCTTGTTTAAAGCTGATTACACAGTTAATAGCTACAAAACATTTCAATACCTGTGGTATCATGGTAATTTCGGGAATGCGGGTTTAAGCTTTTTGGCTCTTAACAACGGCATGGCCTACATGGCAGATTCTGCAACCCAAAAAGTAGCCTTCAGTCAAACAGTTGGTGCTCGATTTACTTACGGAAAGAATGCCCTCAGGTTTGATGCTTCCGCGTATTATCAGGGAGGTAAAAATGCCAAAAACAAAGATTTAAGCGCATTGTATTTTTCAGCCAATGCCAGCTATAAAGTTACCGATCATTTTGTTATGGCCTTGGGCGGCGAATACCTTTCCGGAACAAAAACTGTAGATCAGGGAGATCCAAACAAAAGAGACAGGTCTTTTACACCGCTCTATGGCACGAATCATAAATTTAATGGGTGGATGGATTATTTTTATGTTGGAACGTATAATGGCAGCAATGGTTTAATTGATCTTTACCTGCCCTTGACCTATTCGATAGAGAAGTTAACGTTTAAGCTCATACCTCACTATTTTATGGCAGCCGCAAAAGTTTCAACCAGAAACAGCATGGGTGCTTGGGAAGGTTTAAGTGGCACTTTGGGTACTGAGATTGATTTCTCTGTTGGTTACCAGGTTTCAAAAAGCCTCGACATAAGTGGAGGTTACTCGCAAATGCTGGCCACTGAAACACTTCAACAACTTAAAGGAGGCGATTATAAAAGCACCAACAATTGGGGCTGGATCATGCTTACCTTTAAGCCGACTTTTTACAGCAAGAAATAAATTACGGGATTTAAGTTCCCTCAAATAGAGATAAAAAAATGCAAAAGATATCAGACATCATTAACAATTTAATTCCTCCTCCTTCGTGGCGTGTGCCTGTGGCTATCGTCAGCGGGATTTTGTTTGGTCTGGCTGCTTATCTGATTTATGTGTCGAACGCCGTTTCCTATTTAAGCGACGATCCAAAGACTTGCATTAACTGTCATGTAATGAATCCGCAATATGCCACCTGGTTTCACAGTTCGCACCGTGAGCGCGCTTCTTGTAACGATTGTCATGTTCCGCAAGACAATTTTTTCAACAAGTATTTCTTTAAGGCAAAAGATGGCATGCGCCATGCCACCATGTTCACCCTAAGGCTCGAGCCTCAGGTGATCGTGATTAAAGAAGCCGGGGCAGAAGTGGTGCAGCAGAATTGTATTCGTTGTCATAACGAACTCATTACCGACAATAAAATGCTTTCAAAAACAGATAGTTTCGATCATTTCAGAACAGATGGCCGCAAATGTTGGACGTGTCATCGTGAAGTACCTCACGGCAGGGTGAATAGCCTTTCATCGGTACCAAACGCCCAAATTCCCGAAACCAAAAAACCGATTCCGGCATGGATAAATAATTTAACGAAATAGAAAAATCAAGAATTAAAAAGTATAGTCATGAAAAAGAAAAGAAGTCCTTTATTAAATTGGGTGTTGTTTTTAGTCACCCTGGTGGTTGTTTTCTTCCTGGGCTTGTTGGCCTCCTCAGTAACCGAACGTCGGGCCGAGCAGGCCACTACCTGGAAACCTGAGGTACAGATAGCGCAGTTTGAACCACGTAACGAAGTGTGGGGCAAAAACTACCCCACTGAATACGATTCATACGAAAAATTGTCTGAAAGCGATTTCCGGTCGAAATACAATGGCAATGCCATGATAGATATGCTTGAGGTAGACCCGCGACTGGTGGTGATGTGGGCTGGTTATGGCTTTTCCAAGGACTATAACCAAGGCCGGGGTCATATTTATGCCATTGAAGACATTCGCAATACCTTACGTACAGGCGGCCCTACCGGCCCTGACGATGGACCAATGCCTACCACCTGCTGGACTTGCAAAGGGCCTGATGTGCCACGTATAATGAATGAGGAAGGTGTTACGGAATATTATACCGGGAAATGGGCGCGACTCGGCGCGGAAATTGTGAATCCGATTGGCTGTGCCGATTGCCATAACAACGAAACCATGGAGTTGCAGATTACCCGTCCGGCATTGGTTGAGGCTTTTCAACGTCAGGGAAAGGATATTAACCAGGCAACCCATCAGGAAATGCGCTCGCTGGTTTGTGCTCAATGCCACGTAGAATATTATTTCGATAAAAACCGTCCGGGAGCTGAAGGAGCAAACTACCTGACATTCCCTTGGGACAATGGTTATTCGGTGGAAGAAATGGAAGCTTACTATGATGCCAAAAACTTCAGCGACTGGACACATAAATTGAGCAAAGCGCCCATGCTAAAAGCTCAACACCCCGGCTACGAAGTTTACCTCACCGGAATCCATGCCGAACGCGGTGTTAGCTGTGCCGACTGTCATATGCCTTATATGAGCGAAGGTGGAAAAAAATATACCGACCACCACATTCAATCGCCACTCAACAATATTGAAAACTCATGCATGGTTTGTCACAAAGAAAAGACCGCTCAGCTCATGAACGATGTTTACGACAGACAGGATAAAATTATAGAAAACCGTGATGAACTCGAGAAACTCTGTGTTCGCCTGCACGTGGAAGCTAAGACAGCCTGGGACTTGGGTGCAACTGAGGAGCAAATGAAAGATATTTTAATGGACATAAGGCATGCGCAATGGAGATGGGATTACGCAGCCGCTTCTCATGGTGGCTCATTTCATGCTCCTGTTGAGATTTCACGTGTGGTGGCCACTGGTATCAACATTGCACAGGAAGGAAGAATTAAATTGGCACGTTTGCTCGTGGAGCTCGGATATAAGGGCGAGGTTCCCTATCCTAAAATTGACACCAAAGCCGAAGCCCAACAGTATATTGGTCTGCCAATGGAAAAACTGATTGAGGAAAAGGAAAATTTTAAAAAGAATTTACTTCCTGAATGGGAAAAAGAAGCTAAGACACGCGAAGCGGCTATGCCGGTTGTTTGGAACAAATAACCAATTGCGCTGGATTGATAAGGAAGGGTTCGCCTCATTGGTGGTGTGAGCCCTTCTTTTTCGGATAGGCCGTTGTGAGCTAAAAATTGTTTCTTTGTTGTTTAATTATCAGAATGAGTCAAAAACAAAATAAAAAACCGGTCTGGATTCATCCATGGGGATATGTCGAGAGTTTTTCCGTTGCTTTCGGTTTGATAAGCGTGGGCTTTGCCATGGAGTTCAGCACACAGGGGCGGGGCGTACCTGATTTTACCAATGCGACACTCAATGTTACGGCGGTGGTACTGGTTTTTTTGATTCTCACAGGCGGCCTTTTTTTCAGGAAAGTTCCTTTAATTCAGTGGTTATCGGGTGTTCCGGCTGCCATAAGTGCCATTGCCGGCATTTCATTCATGGCCTTGCTGATGGGGCTCACCTTACAACAGCAAAACCCGGATGCTTTTTGGGTAAGTCGTCTTGGCTTATCGCGAATAACCTCTTCATGGCCTTATCTCATCGCCACTTTTTATTTATTGGTTGTGTTGGGGATGGCCACCATAAAAAGGATATATCCATGGAAACCGGGGAATATCGGATACCTGTTAAACCACCTGGGGCTGTGGATCGTGATTTTCGCAGCTACATTTGGTGCTTCTCAAATTCAGCGACTGGAAATGACGCTTCAGGAAGGCCGACTTGAATACCGGGCGCTCGACCGCAAGTACAATGTCTGGATCGACATGCCTTTTGCCATCAGGTTGCACGATTTTGTTTTGGAGCAATACCCGCCAAAGTTGGGTATTATCGATAACAAAACAGGCAGGATAATACATGAAAACGGTAAGAACCTGATGCTTGTCGATACAGCGGCCACTGGTACGATGTTGGACTGGTACATCCGAGTTTTAACATACTTTGATCAATCGGGAAAGGCAGGTGAACACTATTATTTTAATAACGAGCCGGGAGCTGCGCCCTCAGTGAAGGTTCAGGCCATAAATGAAAAATTTTCTGACACCATCACCGGATGGATTAGCTGTGGCAGTTTCAACAGACCTTATGAGGCACTTAAAATCAGCGATCAGTATTCGTTGATTATGCTTTTTCCTGAACCGAAAAGATTTTTGTCTGAGATTGAAATACTCACTACGGAAACCGAAACGGTTCCTGTTTCACTGGAAGTAAATAGTCCGTTTTCCTTTCAAGGTTGGAAAATATACCAGGTGAGTTATGACGATGAGCTGGGGCGTTGGTCGGATACCTCGGTAATTGAATTGGTTCGCGATCCCTGGCTTCCTGCTGTTTATTCCGGCATTTTTATGATGATGGCCGGAGCGGTTACCTTGTTTTGGAGAGGAAATAAAACCCTTACTACGTCATGATTTGGATTAACTATAATGTCTACGCTGCGCTTGCAATAACCACCTGGCTGGTTGGTTTGTTGCTGATGTATCGGGGTAAGTCTGCAGGGACTAAAAATACCGGATTGGTTTTTATTGTCGTCGGGCAACTGATTATCACCTTTTTTCTGGTTCAACTCTGGCTGCTGCTCGATCGTCCACCCATGCGTACACTTGGTGAGACGCGCCTTTGGTATAGCTTTTTTCTGCCGGCTGTCGGACTTGTTACTTATTTTCGCTGGCGATACAGATGGTTTCTGGCGTACAGTCTGATCTTGTCGGCTTTGTTTTTGGTGCTTAATGCCATTTATCCCGAAAACTATTCTAAAACCCTGATGCCGGCTTTACAAAGTCCTTGGTTTGTTCCGCATGTTGTTGTTTATATTTTTGCTTATGCCCTTTTAGCGGCAAGCAGTATTGTTGCTGTCAGGGGGCTTTTTTCGAGCTATCGCCGAAAAGATGAGGTCACCCGACAATCGCTTAGTTTAGCCGACAACCTTGTTTACATCGGTTTCGCTTTTTTAACACTTGGCTTGCTGTTTGGCGCGCTATGGGCTAAAGAGGCCTGGGGTCATTACTGGACCTGGGATCCAAAGGAAACGTGGGCTTTCATCACCTGGATTATCTATTTGCTCTACCTCCATTTTCGTTTCCGCCAAAAACTGACTGCAAAACAACTGTTTTGGACACTGTTGATCGCCTTCTTGGTATTGCTTATTTGTTGGTTTGGCGTGAATTATCTTCCTTCGGCTGCCAACAGCATTCATACTTACACGCGATAATTAGAGAACATATCTTACATTTCATCATTTTAGTTCCTTTACAGAGGCTTTTTGATTAATTTTGGAGTTCAATAAAAATCATGGCCTTGTTACGCATCGAAGATTTACATATTAGTTTTAAAAATGAAAAGGGTGAAACTTTCGCTGTTAAGGGCATTGATATCCACATCAACAAAGGTGAATCTCTGGGACTGGTAGGGGAGTCGGGCTCAGGCAAGTCGTTGTCGGCGCTATCGATTATGGGTTTGTTGCCAAGTCAGGCTGCTGTGCCTAAGGGCCGTATCTTGTTTAACGGTCACAACTTATTGTCCTTTACCCGACGAGAGATGAACGGATTCAGGGGACAAAAGATTGCCATGATTTTTCAGGAACCCATGACCTCCTTAAATCCGGTTATGCGTTGTGGCCGACAAATTTCGGAGGGAATCATACGACACCAAAAAGTTAGTAGCCGTGAGGCTCAAAGGCAGGTTGTTGATTTATTTAAACAGGTAAACCTGCCGCGCCCTGAGCAAATTGCCAAGTCGTATCCACATGAGTTATCGGGAGGTCAAAAACAAAGGGTTATGATTGCCATGGCCATTGCCAACCACCCTGATCTGCTTATTGCCGATGAGCCAACCACAGCACTTGACGTAACCGTGCAGCAGGAAATTCTGTTGTTGCTCGATCGCTTGCGCAGAGAAAACAACATGGCTTTGTTGTTTATCAGCCATGACCTGGGGGTGGTTTCCAGAATTTGTGATCAGGTAGCTGTGATGCTTAAGGGGGAGATTGTGGAAAAAGGGCGCAGCCGAGAGGTGTTCGCCAATCCCCAGCACAGCTACACCAAAGGACTTCTGGCTTGCCGTCCGCCGTTGACGACGCGACCCACCCGCCTTCCTGTTATCGAAGATTTCCTTTCGGGGAAAACCGATCTGAATCACCAGGATAGGGGTTATGTAAAACCAAATAAGGAGGTCAGGAACACTTCTCCATTGTTAAAAATTGAGCATTTGCAAAAGACCTACGTTACCGAACGCAGCGTTTTTGGAAAGCCACTCAAATCGATTCGTCCGGTGGATGAGGTTTCGTTTGAGGTTTTTCCGGGCGAAACACTGGGACTGGTGGGCGAATCAGGCTGCGGAAAAACAACGCTTGGGCGAACCATACTCAAGTTAATAGCTGCTGATAGTGGCCGAATTGTGTTCGAAGAACGTGATCTGACCCGACTAAACCTGGCTGAAACCAAGCAAATGCGCAGGGAGATGAACATTGTTTTTCAAGACCCCTATTCATCGCTCAATCCCCGAATGAGTATTGGCGAAGCCATTATCGAGCCCATGATTGTACATCGCCTGTATGGAAACCAAAAGCAACGTAAGGAAAAAGCCACCGAAATCCTGGAACGAGTCGGGCTACAAGCTGAGATGATGGGCCGATTTCCTCATGAGTTTTCGGGCGGACAACGGCAACGCATCGTCATTGCTCGCGCCCTGGCCCTGCAACCGCGTTTTATTATTTGCGATGAGGCGGTATCTGCTCTCGATGTCTCGGTTCAAGCCAAAGTACTCAATTTGCTTAACGACCTGAAGCGGGATTTTGGCTTTACTTACATTTTTATTTCTCACGATCTGTCGGTAGTAAGGTACATGTCGGATCGTATTATGGTGATGAAGGACGGAAAAATTATCGAAACGGGTGATGCCGATGACGTGTTTCTTCATCCGCAAACCGAATATACCCGAAAGCTGATTTCGGCATTGCCCACTTTAGCAATAACTAACTAATAAACACACTTATGTCGAAGAAAAACAATACCTATCCAAAGAATGCGCTGGCCGGCGTAATTCTGAGCATATTTGCAGAAAATCCTTTCAAAGCATACAATTACAAGCAAATAGGACATTTAATCGGTATTAAAGACAAGGCCGGTCGCGATTTGCTGCACCAGATGCTTGACAGCCTGCTCGAAGCTAACGACCTACAGGTAGTGAAAACCGGAAAATATATTCTTAACCCGGAGAGATTGCAGGCTTTAGCCAATAAAAAGCAGTTTATTACCGGAAAAGTCGATTTAAAGAAAACAGGAAAGGCGTATGTAATTTCCGATGAAGGAGGTGATGATATTTTTATCGCCTCAAACAATGCAGGGCACGCACTTCACGAGGACCGTGTAAAGGTTTTTATCTTTCCCAAACGGAAAAATCACAAAACCGAAGGCGAGATTGTTGAAATTTTAAGCCGTACAAAAGACACTTATGTGGGTGTTCTGGAACTAAATAAGTCGTTTGGTTTCGTTATTGCCGACAGTCAGAACATGCCTTATGACATCTTTATACAGCCTCAGCATTTAAACCAGGCCAAGAATGGTGAAAAGGTGCTGGTACGCATCATCGATTGGCCGGATCATGCCAATAACCCTTTCGGTGAAATAGTTGAAGTGTTGGGAATGCCGGGTAACAATGATGTGGAGATGAAATCTATTCTGGCCGACAACAATTTCCCCTTGTCATTTTCGCCCGAAGTGGAACGGGAAGCTGCTGGCATTGAAACTACTGTTGGGAAGGAAGAACTCAGGCAAAGGAAAGATTTTCGCGATACTTTTACCCTCACCATCGACCCTTATGATGCCAAAGATTTTGATGATGCGGTTTCACTAAAAAAACTCGATGACGAAACCTGGGAGGTAGGTGTTCATATTGCCGATGTGTCTCATTTCGTGCAGCCGGGAAGCCTTTTGGACAAGGAAGCTTTTCAACGGGGCACTTCCATTTATTTAGTCGACCGGGTAATTCCTATGCTTCCCGAAAAGCTGTCGAATAACGTGTGTTCGCTCAGGCCTGACGAGGAAAAATTAACTTTTTCGGCGGTGTTTAAAATGAACCGGAAAGCTGAAGTAACTGATCGCTGGTTTGGCAAGACCATTATCAAATCCGACCGACGCTTTACCTACGAAGAAGCGCAGGAAATTATTGAAACCAACAAAGGCGATTTTAACGAAGAAATTCAGGTGCTGCACGCGCTGGCTACCTTGCTGCGGAAAAAGCGCTTCAACAACGGATCGATTAACTTCCACTCGGAGGAGATCAAATTCAGACTTGATGAAACCGGAAAACCAATTGAAACCTACATTAAAGAGCAAAAGGAAGCCAACCACCTGATTGAAGAATTTATGTTGTTGGCCAACAAGCATGTGGCCGAGTTTATCGGAAAGCCTGAACCCGGCAAAAAGCTAAAAACTTTTGTGTACCGCATACATGACGAGCCAAACCCGGAAAAACTGAACACCTTTGTGCAGTTTCTTAAAAAGTTGGGTTACTCGTTAAACGTGAGTTCCAGAGAAAGTCTGGCAGCCTCTTACAACAGTCTGTTTGAAAAAATTCATGGAAGGGGAGAGGAGACCATGATCGAAACCATTGCGGTACGAACCATGGCCAAAGCCGAATACTCGACCGAAAATATCGGGCATTATGGGTTGGCTTTTCCATTTTACTCGCATTTTACTTCGCCCATTCGCCGATACCCCGATTTGATGGTACACAGGCTGCTTCAGCGATACCTGGAAGGTGGATCATCGGCCAATCGTGAAGTGTACGAGGAGATGTGCAAACATTCATCGGAGATGGAACGCAGGGCAGTACAGGCTGAGCGCGATTCGGTTAAATACAAGCAGGTGGAGTTTATGCTCGATAAGCAAGGAAAGGTTTTCGATGGGAACATTTCAGGAGTTAGCAAATGGGGCATTTTTGTCGAACTGGCCATCTCAAAGAGCGAAGGGCTTATCAGGTTTACCGATTTAGACGACGATTTTTATTATCTGGATGAAGACAACTACCGGATTATAGGACGAAAAGGCGGAAAAATCTATCGGCTGGGGGATGAGGTGAAAGTATTGGTAAAAAATGTGAATCTGGAGCAGCGTAAGCTTGATTTCCAATTGATTGAATAAGCGACACTATTGGCGACTGTGTGACTGGCGGCTTGGTTGTTATATTTTCTTCAAATAGATTAATGTGGCTTTTTCTATTTTACTCTTGACTGTTTTCCAGTTTAAATGGGGTGATTCCAGCAAAACCGGCCAATCTGAGAGATCTACGTCATCGAACCAGCATAAACTTTTTAAAACATTTGCATCATTATACTGCGAATATTTCTTTTTGTAAAGCCCAGTCATTTCCTCAACAGTGAAAAGGTTTAGCAGGTAATAAATATCAATAAAGTCTTTTACCCGCTGACCGCTCACTGTAATCGCATTGAGTTTCATAGCTGTGATGTCTTCAATGGACAACATATTGATGCTTTCAATATAGACAGATGGAGCAATGAGTGGATAGCGGTGTGCCAAAATATCCACCTGAACCTTATCGATACTACCTTTCAGGGTGTTTTTGGCCGAAAATAGCAGCTTAAATGGAAAATCAGCTGATAGATTTTCTAAAAGTTGGGTAGTATCGAAGCTGAAATTCGAAAACAAATCAAGGTCAACAGATTTCCGATGACCCATTTTTAGTGCTAAGGCTGTGCCACCAACCAGGTGAAATCCTTTAAGATAGTCTTTCTGCTGTAGTTGTTTTAATAACTCCAGTGTTGACTCGTCGACTGTGCTCTTGTGTAGCATTTGAATTTTGTTTTTGGCGTTTGAAAGAGCAAAGATAAGAAATTCAGTGTTTTAGGATCGATATAGTTGAGCTGACAAATGGTGGATATGATAGTTTCCACACCATAAAATTCTTTTATCAGCTTTATTTCATCCAGTGTTCCAAGTTGTACGATGCGTTCAATAATCAATCTCTTTGATTTCTGTTCATCAAGTTTTGTGATGTCAACATCCCAAAAGCATGCTGCATTCAAATGCTGAATAAGTGTAGGCATTATTTGTATCAGATTTCTTGTAAAAGTACAAAAATTCAGTGAACTAACGATGTAAATACGCTTAAAAACATGCCGAATACGCGAGGGGCGGTGTAGCCCGTCGCTTAATATTTCTTATCCCCCTCCCTATTCATGTGTAAAATAGTTCTGAGGTTATTTAACGAAGCGATAGAAGGAAATGCTCAGCTTGTGGTGGACGCACTTCCCTTTTTGCTCGTAGTGCATTTGTTCTCTACAAAAAAAAAGAAGCTGCCCTTGTTAGGACAACCTCTTTTAAACAAACCTTAAAGATTTTATTTCTGATTTGATTTCCCTTTGCGGGTTGAGTAGTTGATTTTAAGCGCTCCGGCTTTGCGAAGCTCCTGTTTTACATCTGTTACGATACCCATTTTGGTAAGCCCGTCAACTTTGAGTGAAGTGGTAATGAACTTCTTGTCGGCTTCATCACGGTCTTCACGTTCTTTTGCCACGAACTCCTGAATGTCATCTACAGTGGCGAAGGTGTCGTTCAGCTGAATACGTGAGTTTGTGCCATAGAGAGCCGATTTGGTAGGAGGCCCGATATAGATATAACTCACCAGCGATTTTTTCTCCAGCTTCTGTACTTCGGTTGCCTGCGGCAACTTGGTTTTTACCTTCAGCGTTACTTCACGCATAACTGTCGTTACCATGAAGAAAAACAACAGCATGAAAATAATATCTGGCAACGATGAAGTATTAATGGCAGGAGATCCTTTTCCTTGTTTGGTTTTAAACTTCGACATATTAATTTCCTCCTATATCATCAGGCTCGGCTTCTGAAATGGCCACAGGTACGGCATCGTTAACGGCATCAATCTTGTCCTTATCAATCAGAACGCTGTACTTCATGCCATACTGATCCATCGAAAAGCGATCCTTTAGCTCGTTAAAGGCAGCGGCCAATTCATTCTGAACTGCAATATACATGTCGTACGAAGTACCTCGGCTGTTTTTCAACGAAATAATTCCCTTTGAAACGACGATCTCGGTTTTTAGTTGTTCGATGTATTTACTGGTTACTTCCGGATATTCCGGGTTTTCAGGGTGAGGGGTAATAAAGTCGATGACTTTATATCTCAACTGGCTGATATCACCCGGTTTGCCATCAATAAGTAACCGATCTTGGCTGTTGACCAAAATTTTTAATACATTTCGATCCTTTACATCGATATCTTCTTCGTTGTTCTCAACAGGCGGCGGCAGCTTCCTGGTAATCCCGGTGTCCACGTCCATAGTTGTTGTAACCAGGAAGAAGATCAGCAGGAGAAAGGCAATATCCGCCATCGATCCGGCATTTATTTCCGGGGCTGCTTTTCGTGCCATAGAGCGATTATTTAAACAGTTTAACTATTGAAGAGTAAATGATAGCCAAAACGGTAAGTCCGAAGGC
>Ga0180009_10002881_pt1 | contig 19979 bp, 15 predicted proteins | sample OS_PC_MetaG_FD_123537 | JGI IMG/M metagenome (GOLD analysis project Ga0180009, IMG submission 123537) | Groundwater microbial communities from the Aspo Hard Rock Laboratory (HRL) deep subsurface site, Sweden - OS_PC_MetaG | ecosystem: Environmental > Aquatic > Deep subsurface > Groundwater...
CCGCCACCGGCGGGATTGTGATACGCTTTTTGATTCACCGGATTTATCCGCCACAGTTATGACGGGTCAATATCATGTTTATCCTGTTATCCTGTCAAATATTTTGTCCCGGTGAACTATTACGATTTTCTTAGGTTTAGATCTTTACTGGCGGAGACTTGGCCTTCTTTACCTCGCACAGCAACCCCTTGAGAACATTACTGCCTACATCCGGGTCATGGATTTTCCCTTCTGTTAGAACATTGATGTTGACCTCTTTCCATCCATCTTTATACCCGTACCACCAGCCATGCGGAGCAGCCACAACCCTTGGATCCACCTTTTCACTGAGCTCTGCCTTGTGCCTTATACTCCCTCTCTCTGTCTCAATTTCTACCCAATCCCCATCCTCGATCTTTCTCTCTTTTGCTGCAACCGGATGAATTTCCAGAAGTGGCTCAGGCACAAGCTTACGAAGTCTTGGTATATTCCGATGGGCGGAATGAAAGTAACCTATGCTTTTTGTTCCAGTAATTAAGATCAACGGGTACCGTTTTGATAGCTCCGGGCTGCTGACCGGGCTCTCCGGAGGTTCATGAAATACAGGCAGAGGGTCGCTTCCCATTTTCCTTAAAGATTCCGAATACAATTCGATCTTTTTGGAGGTCGTTTTGAAACCTCCAAATTTTTCATGTTTCTTGTATACAACGGGGACTTCTATCACACCTTTTTCCTTAAACTCTTCAAACGTTATATCTAACCTTTTTAGACGATCATTCAGGGATTCCTCTACAGATTTCCAGTAACCTTCCATGCCCAGCTTTCTGGCTATTTCGATTAATATCTTTTTGTCTTCCCAGCATTCCTCAGGCGGATCCACGATCTTCTGGTGACAGAAGATATAATTCTTGCAATAGACATCAATTACCTCATCCCTCTCCGGCCACTGTGCTGCCGGAAGCACAATATCAGCAATTTCTGCCGTAGGTGTCATAACGAAATCCGAGATTGCAAAGAAATCCAACTTCATCAGGCTATCCCTGACAAACTTGGAGTTGTTTTTGGTAACAACAGAATTGGTAGCTATACCGAGCATTGCCTTTACCGGATAAGGACTACCCTCCCTTATGGCCTGCCAGACTGCTTCCGGGTGAGCATTTTGAAAACCATCATGTCTTATTACCCTGCCCAAAGATAATCTCTTGCTGATCTGTTCAGAGCTGAGAACTCCGAATGGAGCATCATATTGGGCAGGCATCGTTCCCTTGTCTTTCAAAATGACCGGATGATTTATATGCCCCCCTGGTATGTCAAGATTAGCGGTTATCGAGGCCAGGATAGCAATAGCGCGATTAGCCTGAAAGACATTAATGTTTTGACATAATCCACCCAATCCAGTACCAATAGCAGCCGGAGAATTCCGGGCATACATCCGAGCAGCTTCCTCTATCTTTTCCGCCGGAATCCATGTGATTTCGGATGCCTTCCGGGGTGTATATTCCTGAACATGACTTTCCAGTTTGTCAAAACCCACTGTCCACTGTTCAACAAACTCTTTGCTGTATAAACCCTCGCCTATAACTACATTGAGCATCCCAAGGGCCAGGGCGCAGTCAGTGCCTGGTCTTATCTGCATCCAGACATCGGCCCTCTCGGCCAACGAGCTCCTCCTGGGATCAATCACAATCAATTTGGCCCCCTTCTCGAGCGCCTCTTTAATAGAACTATAATAATTTGCCCGGCTGGCAGACTCAACATCAGACCCCCATATTACTACACACCTGGAGTTCTTGAAGTCTGGATCCATTAGAAGGGAAAACCCGCAGGTATGGACACCACCCGAGTGTCCCGGCACACCTCAGATGTGTAGATCGACTACCCGGTTAGGGCTGCCAAACAGATGCAAAAATTTGCCCACATCCGGATCAAGTCCTGAAAGAACACCACTAAAACCATCAGCGACGGCAACGGCCTCTGCACTGTACTCCTTCTTTACTTGGGCAAGCCTGTCAGCTATTTCATCCGTCGCCTCTTCCCATGAAATCTGAGCCCATTTCCCTTCTCCTTTGTCCCCTATCCTCTTTAAGGGATGCTTTAAACGCTCAGGGGCCGATCTTATCTCTTCAGCAGCCATCCCCTTTGGGCACATATACCCTTTTGTTAGAGGGTGATCTTTGTCTCCTCTTACCTTTACAATCTTATTATTCTCAACCTCATAGATGGCTCCGCAATTTCCTACACACCCCAGACAAGTACTATAAACCGTTTTACTCTTTTCCATTCTCTCTTCTCCCTAATAAAATATTTGGCGACACTTTAGTCCGTTAAAAACAACCACCAATTGAGATCCCTTCAGCCCCCAAGGCAAAAGCAGCAATCAATCCGCGAGCATCCCCAACGCCGCCTGCCAAAACTACAGGAATGTTCACTTCATCAACCACCAGGGGCAAGAGAACCATGCTGCTAACATTGCTTTCATGGACGCCCGCTTCCGTCCCCTGAACAATAATTGCGTGCACCCCACCCTCTCCGCCTTCGCCGCCTGAGAAATGCTTCCAACCGTGGGCATGGCAATCAGCCCTGATAATTTGGCCTCTTCAACGGTATGTTTGGGATTACCAATGCCATAACTGAAAACAGAAACCCCCTCTTCAATCATTATATCCAAAAGGCCTTCTATCCAAAAGGCCTTCTAAATGCGGGCTATCCGGAATCAGGTTGACGCCGAAAGGTTTGTTGGTGAGGTTTTTTATATTCCTAAAATGACTGTTCTGTTCTGTAGATAATATCATCCTGGACGGCTTTGTGTAGATGAACAAAATAGGCGCTGTATCCAGCTACCCTGACCATTAGGTCAGCATGATTTTCTGGGCGTGCCTGGGCATCCTCAAGGGTAGCTTTGTCAACAACATTAAACTGGATATGTGAGCAGCCGAGGTCACACCACGTCTTCAGGTAGGCGGCAAAAATATCTTTGTTCTCCCCCTCCAAAAAGGTGGGCAAAAACTTCTGATTACTCAGGTGGGACCACGTTGGGCTATCCTTTCCCATAGACTTAAGAACCGCAGTGGGGCCCTTTTTGTCCCTTCCCTGCATGGGAGAGTGATTTCCATCAGCTAAGGGCTGCCTTGCTCTTCTTCCATCTGCCGAGGCCAATGCAGCCCGTCCGAATGGGAAATGTCCTGCTCCTATGCTCCCCTCTATCTGATACCCATTCCCGTAATAATCGGTGAATTTTGAGAACTCATCCTGCAGGGTCTGCTGGACCCACACAACGATTTCATCAACATAATCATCGTCATTTCCAAATTTTGGAGCCTCGTTTATGAGCCTCTGCCTGATGTCTTCTTTCCCCTCAAAGTCAGTCTTAAGGGCCTCTAGCAGTTCATCCCAGGCAATTATCTTTTCATCAAAAATGAATCTCTTTATGGCCGCCAGGGAATCAGCGCAATTTATATTCCCTGCACTTCTTATAGCCTGCCATCCGTACTGCTCAGCCCACTGGGCTCTATCCTTGCCTTTCTCAATGCAACCATCTGTCAGAGCTGATATAAATGGCTTCTGGCCGTATTGAGCATTTATAGCACTTCCTATATTTGCTATTCTGGCTATCTTCTCCAAAGCGAACCTCAGTTGCGTCAGGTATGCCTCTTTTAATTCTTCAAAAGAGGTGAACGTCCTGGGATCGGCTGTTTGAGGTCCCAACTGCCTCCCCTTTATGTGATCGTAGCCTTGAAATAGAGCTAATTCCAAGGCTTTGAGGGCAGAAATATCTCCGATGTTGTTGGTACATGATTGTGTGTTCTTTCCCGGCACAGTCAGGAGAACGCAGGCAGAGATGCCATAGTCCCTGGCCACCTCCAGAGAAGCTCCTCTTCTCATGAACATCGGAATAATGGCACTATCATTAAAGAAGGAAGGATAGCCAGCCTGGACTAACCTTACTACGTCTATAGCCCTGAGGATGAGGTCCTGATCTATTGCAGGATGGTATCTTACAACCACATCCTGCCGGGAAGGTTTTATTTCAATGGCAGCATCAAGCACGATAAATGAGAACTCATTGGTGCCGTCCCTCCCGTCCGGCCTTACCCCGCCGACTACAAGATTCTGGACCACGCTGCCGCCGCTGCCGCCTATATGCGCTCCAGGGGAAAGTAAGTGGCCACATTCATCTATCTTAATCATAAGGAACTCCACCAACTCCTGGGCCTGCTCCCTGGTGATCCTTCCCTCATCTCTATCCCTCGTGTAAAAGGGATAAAATATCTGATCAACCCTTACCCCTATTCCGTTACCATAGTGGTTTTCAATGTTGTGCCAGATCTGATAGACAAACATGAAGCATTGCATCGCTTCATGCAATGTCCGAGGAGGGTTTCCCGGGACCCAATCGCATATCTCGGCTATTGTCTTAAGCTCTTCCTTTCTTTCGGGATTTTTCTCATCCTTTGCCAGCTCCTTTGCCCTGTCACCATACCTGTGTGCCCAGGCAACTGCAGCCTTTAGCGAAATTATCGCCGCCTCAAGAAAATCCCTTTGATTAATGTACTCACCAGCAGGAAGCACCCCTGAAGCAACATCAACCTCGATCCTCTCGAACCTTTCCTCTGCCTCTTTGATTATACCGTTTATCCCTACCTTAAAGAGCTTATCGAAATTAGGCGGGGCCACGAGGGGCCCCAAACGTATCCAAGCGGTGTCGCCACAACCTGTAAAACCCACATAGCCTTTTAATTCCTCAGGCAGCACTTTAAGCATTCTGGCCTCAATTGACCTGTCTTTCCAGTATTCGTAGATATCCTTCCAGCCCTCCTTACCCTTCTCATCCACCAGGTGACTGTATCCGTCATACATATAGCGATTTACCCATTCGACAGAGCACTCGATGGGAATACTGACACTGGCTGGGTCACTGGCATAGTTCCCAACGAGGACTTCCCCGTCCATAATATAGATGGTCATTCTCTCCAGGATCTTCGCCAGGGCCTTGGCCCGTCTTATCACCTCAGACTCTCCCTCGGTCTCTTTGTAGGACTGTGTCATCAAATGGGCTCGTTCGAAACAGATCCCCATCTCCCTTCTGAAAAGATTCCATTCGGGCATAGGTGATTCTGCCTCTCTGCCTGGTGTCCTGTCTACCCAATCTTTATAGATTATCTCACTATGTAGTTTTCTGGTTCTATCACTCATCTCTAAAGACCTCCCTCCTTTGGTTCAATCAGGCATGATGAATCCTGCCCTCACAGGTCCCTTGCAATAATAGTTCGTTGGATTTCATTCGTACCATCATAAATCTGCATTATTTTGGCATCCCTCATATATCCCTCCACGCGATACTCCTTCATGTACCCATATCCCCCCAAAACCTGCACGGCTTCGGTAGTCACTTTCATTGCCATGTCACTCGTAAAAACCTTGAGCATTGCAACCATCGATGAAGTACAGCGGCCGATATCCATTAAATTACATATCCCGTATAACATGTTTTCTGCTGCCTCAACCTGAATAGTCATATCAGCCAACTTGAAGCTAATCCCCTGGAAATCAATAATGGGCCTTCCAAACTGAACCCTTTCTTTCGCATAATTTACAGCAACCTCAAGGGCCGCCCGAGCTACACCAACGGAACCCACGCCAGCGGATATCCTGGCATAGTCCAAAAGCGTTAGACCGATCCTCAAACCCTTTCCTTCTTCTCCAATAAGGTTCTCCTTCGGAATCGGAACATCTTCAAAAATAAGGCTACCCGTAGGATTTGACCTGGCGCCCATCTTGTTTTCTAGCTTACCAACCGAGAAACCGGGCAAATCACTGGGAACCATGAAGGCACTTAATCCTTTATAACCCTTCACTTTCGGATCAGTTCTTGCTATTACAAGATACTGCTCAGCTTCCCCTGCATTGGTAACAAAGCACTTGCTCCCTTTCAAAATAAAATGATCCCCGTCTAAAATGGCTGTAGAGCTGACCGATGCAGCATCTGAACCGGCATCAAGCTCGGTCATGGCAAACGCACCTAGCCTTTCTCCTCTGGCACATGGCGGAATAAATTTGCGCTTTTGCTCTTCAGTTCCAAATTCGTTGATCACGAGTTCTTGTCCTGTATGGGGAACAAGGCAAGTTGAGAGTCCAACAGATCCCTTGTTTAGCTCTTGAAATACCAGAGAGAATTCAACATAGTTCATTCCGGCGCCATCATATTCCTGGGGCAATAACATGCCCGCAAAACCCAACTCTCCCATTTTGGTAAATACTTCCCGTGGGAATTCATGTTTTTCGTCCATCTCGAGCGCTATGGGATAAAGCTCCTCTTCCGCAAACCTCTTCGCTGTTTCTCGAAGTGCCTTTTGCTCTTCAGTTATTTCAAACGGTATCAACTCAAATAACCTCACTTTCCAGTCGTCTTTTACAGACTAAGACCTTAGAATTTATGCCAAGCCCCCGTTGGTGTGCCGTGAAAGTAACAAGACGTTATCACTGCAATAATAAGGAAGCAAACGCTATAAAATTCAGTCCTTTCATGTCAGCCTGCCCTGGCGCTACATGCTTAAATCAGCCTGCTAAGTCTATGGGCCATTACGTGCTCAGATCAGCAGATTAAGCCCATAAGCCAGCTCTGGGCCAGGGGTCCGGGCCAGTTAATAGAGACTCCCTTTTGGTGAGGCAAAATATACGCAATATACCCTTGTGTGTCAATAACAAATACAGCCCACGATATTGTGGCTCCCCATTTTAAGTCAGTATGGATCTGTTGCTGGCAGATGAATAAGGATCTGTAAAGGTAGCCTTTGTGTCGGTTTGCCAAACCTTTAACTCTTTATAATTCTTAAGCATTTCACTCGACCCCCTGACCCCTTGTCCCCTTGAATCCTTATTATCTTACCAACTCTTTTGAAGACGACCCTAATACTTAAACTCGTGGGTTATCCAAGTTGAAGTGTATCAACTTATCTACAGTGATCGCAAATCTGAACCCTGGTTGAGAGGCAGGTTATACCTCTTCATCTTTTTATACAGGAGCGTCCGGTGGATACCCAGAAGATCTGCTGCACGGGCCTTGTTATAGTTGGTTGTCTCCAGGGCATAGCGGATAGCCTCTCTTTCGGCCCTCGTCTGGACATTCTTGAGGGCTGTACGATTGGATTCAGGAGACTCATGACTCTGGTATAGGTAGAAGGGGAGATCGCCGAGACGAATGGTATCTCTTTCCAGGGAGGAGACAATTCGCTCAAGCACATTAGAGAGTTCTCGGACATTCCCTGACCAATCATATCTCTTCAAGGCTTCTTGGGTTTCGTCATGCATCTCAATTTCTGAAAGGGACGCATCGTGGGCAATCTGTTTGAGAAGGTGGCATGCTAGGGGGATAATATCTTCTCTGCGTTGTCGGAGGGGCGGAATATTTAAAGGTATCACATTGAGCCGATAATAGAGATCCCTGCGGAACTGCTTTTTTGCCAGCATCTCTTCGAGATTCTGATTGGTGGCGGCAATTAATCGAAAATCTGTCCTGATTATAGAGGTACCGCCAATCCGTTCGAATTCCTTCTCCTCCAACACGCGCAGGAGTTTGGGCTGCATCTCCAGGGGAAGATCACCTATCTCATCAAGAAATAGAGAGCCATGGTGGGCCAACTCAAGCTTGCCGGTCTTGCCATCAGACCTGGCCCCTGTAAAGGCTCCTTTTTCGTAACCGAAAAGCTCTGATTCCAGCAAGTCTTTTGGAATGGCTGAGCAGTTAATTCGAATGAATGGATAAAGCTTTCTGTTGCTGGCATGGTGAATGGCCTGCGCAAAGAGTTCTTTCCCGGTCCCTGATTCTCCTGTAATAAGGACCGGCAGGTTGTTGGCAGCCGCTTTCATTGTATCCTTCTTAAGGGCGCTGATGGCATCGCTGGCTCCCACAATACTATCGATTGTGTAACGCGTAGAGCGGAGGGAAAAAAGTTCCTTCTCATAGAATTCCACCTTGCTTTCGAGAACCGAAAGCTTCATGGCAAGTTTACCCACATCTCTCACGTCTTTGAACATGACCTGGCCGAAAACAGCAATGACCTTTCCGTTTTTTTTGATCGGAATCCGCTGAACGACCATATCCTGCCCGTTGATCCGGTGGGACTGATTGATCTCAGGCTTTCCGGTCTTGGCCACAAGGTGCATTCGGGTATTCTCGATAACCTCGGTGCAATGTTTTCCAATCTGGGCTTCAGGATCAAGGCCCAGAAACTGGCCGTAAGGTTTGTTGAAATGGGTGACATAACCCTTGGCGTCTGTTACGAGGATACCATTGTAGATACTGTCCAAGATGAGATCATACATCTCCAATTGTTGGCGAGCCTCCTGTAATTCTTGGTTAAGGTTCTCGGATCCTCTGGGTTCTCGTCTTCTTGATTTCGGCTGCGGTAATTTTTTCTTCTCCATGACACCCCTCAGTATCACACTGTCTACATGTATACCTTTTGATACATTATTTACAGCTTTCAAGTGTCCATGTCAACAGGTAATCATGTGAAACAGCACCTAGTGAGCCATCCATATCCATTATAGATAAAGGGTCAGAGGAAATGTGACTTAAGTTCTCTCCAATAGTCATGTCTTGGCATGAAATTTGAAGTAGTCAGATAGTATACTGTCCCAGTACCATTAATTTAAGCCCCTCTTCTTGGACGTGTAAGCCCCAGGCGTCATTCTGGCGAAAGCCGGAATCTAGTCTTTCTAAGCTTTTCTGGACCCCGGCTTTCGCCGGGGTGACGTTGAGAGCATCCGAATTCCCCTTAAGTTAACGGCATTGGTACTGACCCATAAAAATCATTATCATTCGGCATATTGGAGTATAACAAAATGGATATTACGGAACCGAAGATAGACCGAGAGGAGATACTGATCCTTTCAGACGATCATTTCAACATTAATAACGTCTGTATTGTGACAGGAGCAGGGACCGGTATTGGTAGGGCCACTTCGGTTGTGATAGCGGCTAATGGACTCATGACCGTGGGCCTGGATATCAATGAAGAGGAGGGGGAGAAGACTCAGAGAATGGCCCGTGAAAGGGGAGGACAGATGATCTTCATCAAGACAGATCTCTGTCAGGATGAAGATATCGAGCACGCCGTAGATGAAGCTTCTAAGCTGGGGAGCATCAAATATCTGGTCAATATAGCGGGAATCCAGCATATCGATTCCATAGAGAACTTTCCAATGGAGAGATATGACCTTATGCAACGGATTATGCTTCGGGCCCCTTTCTATCTCAGTAAACTTACGATCCCCCATATGAAAAGAAGCAGTGATGGGACCGGTGTTATTGGCAATATGGCCTCTGTCCATGCTCATATCTGTACGGTCAATAAACCGGTCTATAACATCACCAAGTTCGGTTTGAGGGCCTTGAGTCAATCCATCTCCGCCGAGGGTGAAGGCAAGATTCGTTCGTTTACCCTGAGTACCGGATTCGTTAAAACGCCTTTAGCGCTCAATCAGATCCCGGCACAAGCGGAACAGCGCGGCATAACCCCCGAGGAAGTCGTGCAAGATGTTATGATGGGAAAATCCCGTATCAAAGAGATGATGCCGCCCATTGATGTGGCCAACCTGTTTATATTCGGTTTCTCACGCTATTCCAGATATCTCATTGGCGGAGATCTCCTGTTTGATGGAGGCATGGTATTGACCTATTGAGTTTGAACTTAGGGGGCTACGCCCCAATTTGGAATGTTGGAATACTGGAATGATGGAATGATGGGTTCTGGGGAACCGGGTTAGTGGTTTATTGGTAAAATTTTCTTAACATGAAAATTATAAATGTTCATAAATGAGAGACTTTCTTTTGAAATCAATATTCCAATATTCCACCATTCCCTGGCCCAGACCTGATTTGGAGGGTTAAAATTCTACTGGCTCTACATTAGAAATATTACAGCGATAAAAAGGATCTCCAGTCAAGTCGCGCCAGGGCGGGCCATTATTCCATTTGGGAGGCAGAAACTCAGACCTCGAAGAAATCCCTTTATTCTCAATAAGTTGTAGAATTTCCGAGACATGAAATTATTGGGATTCGATATTCCATATTCTAACGTCGACCCTGCGCACCGGGCGGAGGAGGTCGGCACATGGTAATAACAGATTACAACAAAAAAAGGAGGTATAAGATGAAGATTAAACAGTTGAGAAAGATGATGATTTTGGTAGTACTGGCGATGTTTCTAGTAGCCCCGGCTTTTGCAGCTGAACCCATCAAGGTTGGGATCATCCAGGGATTGAGCGGGCCGTATGAAATATACGGGAAGGCGGAAGTCACAGGCTTTAAGATGGGGCTGGAATACTTCACCAATGGAACCAATAAGATCATCGGAAGGGATGTGAAGCTGTTCGTTGAGGACACACAGCTCAAGGCGGCGAGGGCAAAGATGCTGCTTACAAAGCTCTATAGCGACGACAAGGTGGATCTGGCCATAGGACCCACCAGCAGCGGCGTGGCTTTAGCCGTGCTTCCTGTTGCCCAGCAATTTAAAAAGATCCTTATTGTAGAGCCTGCGGTGGCAGATTCCATTACTGGTGAACACTGGAACCGTTTTATATTTCGAACGGGTCGGAACTCCAGTCAAGATGCCATTTCCAATGCCGCAGCCGTGTCCATGCCCGGCGTTAGCATCGCCTGTATAGGACAGGACTACGCTTTTGGTCGTGATGGAATCGCCGCCTACAAGAGTGCCGCAGAGAAACTCGGCGCAAAGGTGGTTCATGAAGCGAATAATCGGGGGGGGTCACATCTTGATTTGTGAATTATGGGAATTTACCTCCCGCTAACAATTGGTAATTCACTAATCAAGATGTGACCCCATGTCATTTTAGTGGAATGTTGTTTTGAAAAGGAATATTCATAATTTATGGGCCTTTTTATTTCTATGTCAAGATGAATCTCCCCATAATAACACTCAACCATTTTCCCAAAACCCATTATTCCATTTTTCCAATATTCCAATTGTGAGCGAAGTGAACTAACTTGTAATATCCAAACAATGGATTATTAAAACAACGAAAAGGAGAATTGCTATGACCGAGCCGATCATGAAAAAAGTCAAAGGAGACGGTGTGGAGATCAACCTGGCTATCTGGGAGGGCACAGGTAAGCCGATCCTTTTTATTCACGGTATCACTGCCAATTGCCGTTGTTGGGATGTATTCGCCTCAATATTATCCCCAAAACATCAGGTCATTGCCATGGATCTGAAAGGAAGGGGGCAATCAGATAAACCACCCACCGGGTACTCCATAGATCATCATCTGAAGGATATTAATTGTCTGTTGGATGACTTAGGGCTGGAGCGGGCCGTTATTGCGGGGCATTCTTTAGGGGCCTTCATTACCCTGATCTTTGGAGCAGAGTATCCCGAGAGAGCTGATCGCATCATACTGGTTGATGGAGGGGGAGATCTTTCCGAGGAACAGATGAATAATGTCTTCGAAGGTATAAGACCATCCTTGGAACGTCTGGGGCAGGTATTTCCATCAGCCGATGCCTATGTGGAGGCCATGAAACAGGCGCCTTATATCCAGCCATGGTCCCCTGCCATAGAGACCTACTACCGGTATGAGATCATGGATACGGAAGGGGGGGTCAGAACAAACATAAACCCCCTTCACATCCAGGAAGAGGCTGAAAATGTGAGGAAGTTGGAGGCGGCTTCTTTCTATCCAAAGCTCTCATGCAAGACCTTGATCTTACGTGCAACTAAGGGACTTCTTAGTCAGGACGATATCCTGTTACCAGAGGATGTTGTAGGGAGAATGTTAAGGGAGATCCCTCATGCAAGGTGTGTGGATGTAGAAGGTACCAATCATTACGGAATCATCTTTCAACCCCATGAAGTCCGAGATAAGGCCATCCAATCCTTCCTGGAGGAGTGACCATTGACGGAGTTTTTCCAATGAAGCTCCCCGCTGCAAGACTTGTCAACGAGCCCATCGGCAGTGAGACTTGTCGACGAGCCCATCGGCAGTGAGCTCAGGGCCGAACTGCTCAAGTCGAGTCGCTCAGGGCCGAACTGCTCAAATCAAGTTGCTACAGGGTATTCCGGCGAATAAATCTTATCCCTTGACATATACTCGCCTTTTCTCTATTCTCCGTCCCTCGTAATTAAAATTGTAACTACTCAGGTGGATAGACCGAAGGTGGAAGACTTTTAGGGCATTTGATCTGGTTGACGAGATAGCTGTATTGGTTTATGGGTCACCCCAGGGTTTCGGTTCCTTCTAACATCGTTGCGCACGTGACGGTCGGGCAGATTACCTTCGTTTTCTTGATATATTTCAGCCTTCAGTCTTCAGCCTAAATACCTGAGTAGTTACCTAAAATTAATACAAGACTGCCCCTTCTGAATGAGGCCGGATCACATGGAGATAGAGGTATAGATCGAATATCCATGACAGACAACAGCAACAGACATCAAATGATCTTTGATGATAAAAAGATCACCATCATAGGGACGGCCCATGTATCCAGAGAAAGCGCCGACCTGGTGGACAGGGTTATGGAAGAGGAAAAGCCTGAAACAGTATGTATCGAACTCTGTGAATCGAGATACCAAGCCCTCACACAGAAGAACCGATGGCAGAATACGGATTTTATGAAGGTGATTAAAGAGAAAAAGGCCTTCCTCCTTCTGTCAAATTTTCTGCTTGCATCTTTCCAGAAAAAGATTGGAGAGAAGCTGGGCATCAAACCGGGTGAAGAGATCATGCGAGCCATAGAAGCCGCCAAGGCAATGAACTCCCGCATACATTTGGCAGACAGGGATATACGTATTACACTGTCGAGAACCTGGCGTCTCATGAGTCTGTGGACGAAGATCAGATTAATGGCTCAGCTTGTTATTTCCATGGGAGGAGTGGACGACATCAGTGAAGAAGATATTGAGGAGATGAAGAAGCAGGATGTTTTGGAGACTCTCCTTTCTGAAATCGGTAAATCACTACCGGAGATAAGACGTATTTTGATCGACGAAAGAGATCAGTATCTTGCATACAGGATCAGGACAGCACCAGGGGAAAAAATCGTCGCAGTAGTGGGCGCCGGACATGTCCCCGGCATTCAAAAATACTGGGAAGAGCCCGTGAATATCGACGCACTTGAGGAGATGCCTCCCAAAAGCAGATTGGCCAATATCTTAAAATGGGGCTTTCCTGCTCTCATAGTAGGGCTGATCGTGTTGGGTTTTTTCATCGCCGGGTCCTCTGCCGGGACCCATATGATCAAATGGTGGATACTGGCCAATGCAGTTCTCGCAGGCCTTGGCGCCACCCTTGCATTTGCTCATCCATTGACCATATTGTCCGCCGTTCTCGCTTCACCATTAACTTCTCTCAATCCCATGATCGCGGCAGGATGGGTTGCTGGGCTGGTTGAGGTCTTTTTGGAAAAACCAAAGGTAAGGGATTTCGAGACCCTCTCCGAAGATATCTCATCATTAAAGGGATTCTGGAAAAACAAAATCACACGAATCTTGTTGGTGGTGGTATTTACAAATATTGGCAGCTCCCTTGGAACCTTAGTGGCCATACCCCTGATGGTGAAGGTATTATCATGATAAATACTCAGGTATTTAGTTTGAAGACTGAAGGCTGAAGGTTAAGACAGTTCCAGTCTAAATCCGCAACGATCGAATCAAACCACTTAAGACCTTCTCTATTTCTACAATTACAGCTACCTATTCAGCCAGCTCAAGCGCCTTAAGTTTCGTATGATCGCGCATGATTTGACCTAAAAGCCTTCCACCTTCAGTCTATCCACCTGAGTAGTTACTTTTCTTTTAATAGCCTTAGTGCCTCTTCCACAACGCGATCAACGGTAATTCCGAATTTTTCGTAGAGAGTCTTAGATGGAGCAGACGCCCCAAAATGGTCTATCCCAACCACATGAGACTTCTCACCCACATAACGATGCCACCCCTGGGTGGACCCAGCTTCAATGGCAACTCGGACCTTTATCTCGTGAGGCAGCACCTGATTCCTATACTCCTCCGGTTGCCTGTCAAAAACTTGCCATGAAGGCATGCTTACCACGCGAACTGCTATGCCCTTTTCCTTAATCTCTTGGGACGCATCTATGGCGATCTGTATTTCTGAACCACTGGCTATCAGCATGAGATCCGGCGTTCCATTATGGGCTTCATTGAGGATGTATGCACCGCGATGGAGGCCCCGGGCGGAGGCAAATTTATCACGATCGAGTGTTGGAACGCCTTGCCGGGTCAAGGCGAGGGCGACAGGACCTTTACGGTCTTCTAGGGCAAAACGCCAAGCCTCAGCAGTTTCGTTGGCATCACACGGCCGAATGACCGTAAGATTAGGTATAGCCCTAAGGGCGGCCAATTGTTCGATGGGCTGATGTGTAGGCCCATCCTCACCGAGGCCTATACTGTCATGTGTAAAGATATAGATGACCTTAAGCCCCATCATTGCTGCCAGGCGGATGGCGGGTCTCATGTAATCTGAGAAGACAAGAAAAGTACCACCATATGGAATTACGCCACCGTGCAAAGCCATTCCGTTCAAAATGGAGCCCATGCCGTGCTCCCGGACCCCGAAATAGAAATTTCGGCCATTATAATGGCCATCTTGAAATGCCTCTTCCCCTTTTATCAGCGTTTTGTTGGATGGGGCCAGATCGGCTGAACCGCCCATTAGGTTCGGAAGATTTGAGGCGATGGCGTTCAGCACCATACCAGATGCAACACGTGTGGCCATACCCTTTGGGTCAGAGGGAAACACGGTCATATTACTGTCCCAGCCGTCCGGCAACTCATTATTTATCCATTGGTCCCATTCCTTGGCCATTTCAGGATAGGCTTTTTCATAGGATCGGACTTGATCCCGCCATTCCTTTTCCCGCTCCTCACCCATCTCAACGGCCTGACGAAAATGTTTCAAAGCCTCATCCGGGATGAAGCAATCAGGCTCAAGGGGCCATCCGAGATTCTCCTTGGTTAATTTAATCTCTTCGGTGCCCAACGGTTCCCCATGTACCGATGACGTATCCTGTTTGTTGGGACTGCCGAATCCGATATGCGTTCGAATGGCAATGAAGGAAGGGCGATCCTTCTCTTGTTGTGCCTCCTTGATGGCATTCTCTATAGCTTCAATATTGTTACCGTCATCAACCTGCTGAACATGCCAACCATAGGATCTGAAACGACCTGCTCGATCCTCTGTAAATGCCAGGTCCGTACTCCCATCAATGGTAATATGATTGTCGTCGTAAAGATAGATCAACTTGCCCAGCTTCAGATGACCGGCCAGCGAAGCGGCTTCATGGGAAACGCCCTCCATCAGGTCTCCGTCGCTCACAATCCCATAGGTATAATGGTTAACGATCTCGTGTCCAGCGCGGTTGAAATGGCTTGCAAGGAATTGTTCGGCAACGGCCATGCCCACACCGTTGGCAAAGCCCTGCCCCAGCGGACCCGTTGTGGTCTCTACTCCGGGTGTATGACCTGATTCAGGATGGCCGGGTGTTTTACTACCCCACTGACGAAAGTTTTTCAATTCTTCAAGGGGCAGATCATAACCTGTGAGATGGAGTAGACTGTAAAGCAGCATGGAACCGTGACCGGCAGATAAAACAAAGCGGTCCCGGTCGGGCCATTTGGGATTCAGGGGATTGTGGCGTAAAAAACGGGTCCATAAAACATAGGCCATGGTAGCAGCACCCATTGGCATACCAGGATGTCCTGATTTAGCTCTTTCAACACAGTCTACAGAAAGCATACGTATGGTATTCACACATAGGTTATCCAGTCCGGTTTCCATTCCGCCCTCCCTGATCTTTTTGTTTTAAATGGTTCATCCCTATTCCCAATTTCTGCTTTTATTCCGTTAGAAATGAAATTCTGTTTTTCCCCTTTCGTTCTTTCATGCTTTCGTGATAATAATCTTGTTTGGTTTCGGCTTGTCCGAGTTATGGATAGTCCCCGTACTGTCCCATCAATTCCTTGAGACGTTTGGTTCTCTCTCCCATATCTTCTTCCCTGAAGGTACTCGTTGTGCTTTCAATGATTCCCATATCTGAGAGGACCAGCTTTATGAGGGGAACAGAAAAGTTATCATAGATATCTTTCAGGTTACTTAGATATCCCCCCACCTCCCATATCTGCTTCAGGTAATCCGGATAATCTTTCTGGTCGCCGCTCCAGTTGAGGGAAGAGGTCGTTATTTTCTGCCACGCCTTTGGTGCCAGATTGGCTCCTCTGGATATGACACCACTCACACTCGGGTGGCTAAGGAAATGGGACTCGTCACCGTCATATATTCTGAAATCGCTTCGTGATCTTACAGCCTTCTGGTAGTTGTTGGCCCTATCAAGTGAGCCAAAAAAGATGAGACCCTGTATATTGTCTATTTGAGCCAGATCTTTTAGTATGCCGGTGCGAATATTGTTCCTCTTTAATGGTCTGCCCAGATATTTAATCAGTTCCGGATCATTATGGAGTATGAATGGCTCTTCTGCTGCTGAAGACAGCTTCCGGTAATGTTGTGGCAATCCACGATTGCTATGATAATAGAGTGGTGTATCAATCCAGAATACCGGGCCCGTATAGTTTCGAATCTCCAGTCTCTTCTTGAGGAGAGCGAGGGTTTCCCTAGTCTCTTCTTCGGTATTCTGACTTATCCAGACCAGGATAGGGACACGGCCGCGAACAACGACAATGACCTTCTCTAAAAGCTCCTCTCTTTGAGTCGGTTTTAGATGGTTCCCTTCTCCCATATAGGGGCTGGCAAGAAGCAATGCATGGACATGGGGCAACACCCTATCGAGTTGTTTTCCCAGGCCCCTTCCATCGATATCACCCCCTCTTTTAAGTGGAGTTATCAGGTCGATGATGAGCCCTCTTGGAGAGCGTAAAACCTCCATCTAATCTGAATTCCTCTCTACCCAGTAAGTCATGCAGGTGTACCACCCCTTTCACTCTTTTTTGTCTATCCAGAATGACAAGGTGTGTTATTCCGTACAATTCCATGATTCCAAGGGCCTCTGCGGCCGTCTGATTCATGTCAATGATCTTGGGGGAGGTGGACATGATATCCTCTACTTTTAGGCTGTGGATGTTCCTTTTCCTTGTTAAGGCCCTTCTCAAGTCCCCGTCAGTTATGATTCCCGCAAGCTTTTTTTTATCATCAACAATAAGGGTTGCACCGATCTCTTTGGAATCTATCTCTTTTATGGCTTTTTCCACTTTAGAGCCAAGAACCACCATCGGAATATGATCATGCGTGAGCATGACCTCTTTTATCTTTATGGAGAGTCTTTCACCAAGACTGCCGCCTGGATGAAACCTTTGGAAATCCTTTTTGTTAAAACGCCTGGCATTGATAAGAGCCACGGCAAGGGCATCCCCCATGGCAAGGGTGGCAGTAGTGCTCGCCGTTGGTGCAAGACCCATGGGGCAGGCCTCTCTTTCCACACCCACGTCAATAACCAGATCGCTCTCCATTGCCATGGGTGAATCAAGATCGCCAGTGAAAGCAATAATCTTTGTCTCCATCTTTTTAAAAATGGGCAGTAGATTGTTGATCTCCACTGTCTGGCCGCTGTTTGAAATGGCAAGGATGATATCATCCTTTGTTACCATTCCTAGATCACCATGAATAGCCTCAGCCGGATGGAGAAAGAGGGAAGGGGTTCCTGTGCTGTTGAGTGTAGAGGATATTTTTCTGCCAACTAGACCGGATTTGCCCATACCTGTGAGGATAACCCTTCCCTTTGCATGGAGAATCAGCTTAACGGCCTTCTCAAAATCAGGCCCAATGCGATCCACAAGATCCAATATCCCTTGTGCCTCTATCTTTAAAACCTCTTTTACCTGTTCAATGACCATTGGATATATCTCGAAACCCCACAATTTAATGTTCCTTCCCTTTATCATTTTCCAGATAGCTTCTCAAGCGATAATTAAAATCAAGTTGAACCTAATTTGAGTTGAAATTTACAAAGCACTGTAATAGGCTTCACATGATCGTATCTATCAAATATGATATATTCGTAAAAAGTCCGATTCATTGAATGTGTCATTTCGACCACAGGGAGAAATCTTATCTTTTCAACATATTACACATGAAAGATTTCTCGCGCAGTTTATCCCGCCCACGGGGCGGGGCTCGAAATGACAGTTTATTATACATGACGGCATAAGTCTCATGCAGTCTGTCATTCCGGGCTTGACCCGGAATCCAGGTTTCTTCTGGATTCCTGCCGTTCGGCAAGCTCACGGTCCTGAGCCTGTCGAAGGACTTTCGCAGGAATGACGAGGTCTGCTCTGATTAATGTCACTATGTATAGAACTTTTTACGAATCCAATCAAATATGGATTAGAATAATGAAGATTGATCAATTCCCGGAAGATATAAGACCTTATCTCATTCCTGAACCAACCGGCAAGATGGTTTATAACTGTCTTGGTTGCGATGGCGAATTCGGTATCGATCGCCTGTTATATACATGCCCCACATGCGGAAGCGTTCTTCTGCTGAATAATAAAAACCATGATCGCCTCAGAGAGATGGGGGGAGACATTTGGCGGAAGATATTTGATTATCGAAGGATGTTAAACCATCAGCCTCTGAAAGGCATCTTCCGCTACTATGAATTTATCGCCCCCGTCATTCCCCTGAACCGGATCATCTATCTCGGTGAAGGACACACCCCTTTGGTGGAAGCAAATAATCGTTTAAAGGAGATGATAGGACTTGATTTCTTTTTTAAAAATGATGGACTTAATCCCAGCGCCTCTTTTAAAGACAGGGGCATGGCATGTGCCATAAGCTATATCAATTACTTTGCCAAAAAGAATAGGATAGATAAGCTCCTATCCATATGCGCCTCCACAGGTGACACCTCTGCATCGGCGGCACTCTACGCCTCCTATCTGGAAGATATCCTTAAATCTGCTGTCCTCCTTCCCCATGGCAAAGTCACTCCCCAGCAATTATCCCAACCACTGGGGAGCGGGGCCATGGTACTGGAGATACCTGGCGTCTTTGACGATTGTATGAAGGTGGTTGAGTCCCTTGCAGAAAATTACCACGTGGCCCTGCTCAATTCAAAAAACGGCTGGCGCATCCTGGGCCAAGAATCATTCTCTTTTGAGATAGCGCAGGATTTTGACTACCATGTGAAGGACAAAGTGGTGGTGTTGCCCATAGGCAACGCAGGAAATATCACTGCGGTCATGAACGGTTTCCTCAAGTTTCATATGGCGGGTATTTTGGATGATCTTCCCAAAATCGTTGGGGTACAATCAGAACACGCCGACCCCGTTTACAGGTATTATCTTGAAGAAGAGCCCGAAAAACGGAGATATGAGCCTGTGACTGTGAGACAGAGTGTAGCCCAGGCAGCCATGATAGGCAACCCCGTGTCCATGCCGAGGGTTATTAAAGTGGTTCAGGAATATAATCATGCTGCTGGTGAAAAAAGAGTCTTTGTGGTTCAGGTGAGTGAGCAAGAGATAATGGACTCCATGATCATTGCCAACCGGAACGGCAATATAGCCTGTACCCAGGGAGGAGAATCCATGGCCGGGTTGAGGAAGGCAATCCAGGAAGGATATGTCCGTTCCGGGGAGGTGGGGGTTATTGACTCAACAGCCCATATGCTCAAATTTTTGACCTTCCAAGAGATGTATTTTAACGACAGTTTTGGTCCTGAGTTTAATGTACATCCCAAACCGGACCTGAAAAATGCCCCCACATTGGTGAAGGCAAAAAAAATAAAAAGATACCCGGAACCTGGAAAACCTCTTCATGGGGAAGATCTGAAACAGTTTATCCATGAAACGAGTTTGGAAATTGCTAAGATCCTGAATCTAAAAAAAATCAGGTAATAGTTCACCGGGGGAGAATATTTGACAGGATAACAGGATAGACATGATTTAAATCCAGTTAATCAAAAATAATTATCATAACCTGAAGGAGGTTTTATGGAATATAAAGATGTAACG
>Ga0180009_10002882_pt1 | contig 19967 bp, 20 predicted proteins | sample OS_PC_MetaG_FD_123537 | JGI IMG/M metagenome (GOLD analysis project Ga0180009, IMG submission 123537) | Groundwater microbial communities from the Aspo Hard Rock Laboratory (HRL) deep subsurface site, Sweden - OS_PC_MetaG | ecosystem: Environmental > Aquatic > Deep subsurface > Groundwater...
AAATATGCTACCGCTGTTTTTATTTTCTGTTTGTTGAAAATCTGTACAATCCATGAAACCAGGGTTGCCAGGGGCGCAATCAACATAATCGCAACGAGCAGGTAATAGAAGAAAAGCCGCACCCTGAATTTCCGGTTCGGGTCTGCCGGTCCGCCTTTTTGCAATATGAATTTGGACCAGACGGAGAACACCTTCTGAATTCTTTGTTCAAAGATAATGTAAGCGGGTATGACCGGGACAGCACCATGTTGATTGAGCACCTGCTGGTCCAGATCCATTTTCTCGCCTGACAGGGCGTCCAAAATAATATTTCCGAATCGTCCCGCATCCTGAATGTCTTTGTCCGAAATTCCCGGCCGGGGAAAGATTCTTAACAAACGGTCTTTTTTGCCGGTAAACATCCATGCGGCGATGGTAACAATGCCGATGAGGTTCATGGCCCGGTCCATCAGAACGATATTCCCTTTGATTTCTCCGCCCATGGCGACTATCCGATTTTTAACTTTTTCCTGGGCCAGGAGCCACATATTGCGGCAACCGATCAGGGTAATCACCGGTCGGTTGCGGATGACCTTTTTCGCTTCAGGGGATTGCAGAAAGGCCGAAACCGGTGTCGCGGGTGATAAATACCAGACGGTATAAGCTAAAATAACAAGATCGAAATCATCCTCGGGGTTGAAGCCAAAAGGCTCGAGTTCGCAGGGGATCTCCTGAAACGCTTCGGGGAACGCGTCACAGAACTCATGGCGGGTCCAGGGGAAGGGAAACTTCTTTTTGGGTTTTAACGCCTCATACACAACTGAAACCGCTTCGGTTTTTTCCAGAGGCGTCAGGACGGATTGGACAATGTCAGTCAATTGACCCGACTGAGAATAATATACAACCAGGATTTTTTTCATATTTTTCAATTTACAATAAAAAATTTTGAAAGGGCAGATAATCATAAATTACATAAAAAATCAACGAGAAATACAGGGACGATCATGCTGCTGCATCGTAACTCTCGGCGCCCATTGACAGTTTGCCGAAATTAATGATAAATACAGCCTAAGTGCTGTGGATGTGCACTGTTTATTTACTTGATAAAATTGGAGGAATTATGATGTTCAGCAGCCAATCACAGTCAAGAATGCTCCCCGTTGTTCTTTTTTCAATTTTTATTTTTTTAACCGCCTGCGCAGGTGGGGGCGGTGCCCCGCAAGCCGAAAGCCAGCCGGCAGCCAGCGACCCACAGCTGACCCAAAAGTATGCCAATGTTATTGTTTATGACTTTGAAACAACGCCTGATATTAAAAGGGATTACCCGGATGCGGCCAGGGAATGTCAGGTAAATGTGATTACCGGCCTGCAAATCAAAAATGTATATAACTCGGTAGCTCCCCACAAGCCTGGCGCCACCTATGGGGCCGGCACCCTGCTGGTCAAGGCAAATATTAAAGAATTGCGACTGGTGAGTACGGGTGCACGTATCTGGGGCGGGGCCTTTGCCGGCAGCTCCTACATCAACATGGACGTTATTTTTATCGACGCAGGTACCAATCAGGAAGTACGTAAAAAGGAAATGAACAGCGCAACCAACGCATATGCGGCAGCCTGGACATCTGGCGCAAGCGATCGCAGCCTCACCGCTGATATGGGTAAAATCATCGCTGCGTATATTGTGTCGGTTGTGCCTAAAAAATAATCCTTGCAACCGGAGGCTGCCGATAGAACCGGAGGGGAGAGGCATGCCCCATTGCGATAAAGCCCCTTATTGTAGGTCGTCGAAAATCCAAGATTGGGAAATGGTATCATGCAGATTGGAGAATCATAATTGAACCATGCACTTTCAATATTTGATATCCAACTGATGATATAGTGGAATGTTTTCTGCTAGGTCTCTGTGATTTAATTTCCCATATCGCTCAATAAAAAGTGACTTCATATCACGCATGATGTCGTACTCCCACCAAAAAGTCCTCATAGCCGTCACTTTGGCGGTCCAGATTGCACTGGTGTTCTAGGGTTGTTATCCGAAACAGGTGGGGCCCATAGGCCCTGATGGCAGGCAGCTGACCTGGTCCGAGATGAACATCGAGAAACGCAAGGTGCACATGCGCAATGTAGTTCTTCCGATTGCGGGCGAATTGTTTCGTACCTGGCGTCCTGTACGCTTTGCCCGGGTGGACTGCACGTTGTGCCACGGGCAAGGGGTGGAAATCGGAAACTTCAACATGCCCACCCGTCACCTTCCCAGGCTAAGCGGAGCATTGCTGCTGGGGCCTGAGTTTGAAAAACATCCGGACACCACCCGGCTGAAGCTGGATCGCCTTGTGCCCGAAATGGCAAAAGCCCTTGGCCTGAAGAGCTTCAGTCTATTCACTCGCACCGGATTCGGTTGCTATTCCTGCCACCTGGGCCCCTCCGGCCCCATGTATGGAAACTGAAGAATTATTCTTTTACCACGAATCTGTATTCTGGCGGTTGGTTTTTCTGAAACAATGAATACAATATATATGAAGGTCAAGCCATGAACAGAAATCGTTTCGTCATTTCCCTTCTGTCAGTTTTTTTAGTGGATGTGCCGGCGTTCCCGACGGAGTGACACGGGTAGCCGGTTTTAGAGTGAAAAGATATCCGGGCAAAAGGGATTTTAGAACGGACAAACTGATTTATTTCGAGCAAGAACAATAAGGAGAATAATATGTCACTGAAAGCGTATTTTGAAAAAACGAAAGGTACGGGGGTGCTGGCCACCGCAAACAAAGACGGTAAAGTCGGCGCGGCCATATACGCGCGGCCCCATTTTCTGGATGACGGATCTCTGGCATTCATTATGTTAGACCGCCTGACTCATGACAACTTGAAAACCAATCCTTCAGCAACCTATCTTTTTATTGAAGACGGCCCAGGCTACAAGGGCAAGCGACTGTTTTTGGAAAAAATCCGAGAAGAAGAAAATTCCGAATTGCTCCAAAAACTCTCGAGAAGAAAATATGCGGGGGAAGTCACAGAACCCCGTTTCCTGGTTTTTTTCACATTAGAAAAAGAACTGCCACTGGTCGGCATCGGCAAATAACCCCTTTGCGATGGTTCTTTGGGCCCGCCCTTTGGGAAAACAACATTTTTATAGAGACATGCCATGGAAAAACATGAAGACATCCGCAAACGGTTGAATGCCCTTTTTCAGCATCAGCACCTGGCGGTATTATCGACACAGCAGCACGGACAACCCTATGCCAGTCTGATCGCTTTTGCCGTAAGCGACGATTTAAAATATCTCTATTTTGTTACCCCCAAGACGACACGGAAATTTGAGAACCTGTCCGCCAACCCCAAGGTCGCCCTGCTGGTTAACGACAGTGAAAATCGGGAAGATGACTTTCACCGGGCGGTTGCGGCTACGATTGTCGGCCTTGCAGAAGAACTGGGTTTACCTGAGCGGGAAAAGGTGCAAGTAAAATACCTTGCCCGTCATCCGCATCTGGCTGATTTTGCTGCATCGCCGACATCCGCACTGATTCGGGTTAAAATCCGCTCTTATTATCTGGTCCGGCGTTTCCAACAGGTCATGGAGTTGCATATCAACCAATGAAATGGATTCTTTCGACAGATGATATCAAGGGTACAGACCGACAACTGGTGGGCGGCAAGGGGCATGTGCTGGCCCGATTGTCTCAAAACGGTTTTGCAATTCCAAGAACGGTGTGTGTCCCCAGTACCGTTTACCGTGAATTCGTCACGCAGTCCGGTCTGAAAGAGCGAATTCTGCTCGAGATTTATCGCAAGGATTTTAAGGAGATGCGCTGGGAAGAAATATGGGATTGTGCCACCCGCATTCGCAACCTTTTTTTAAAAACACCCATGCCTGCATCAATGCTGCAGTCATTGCAGCAGGAAATTGAAATCCACTTTGTCGAACAAGCCGTGGCCGTCCGTTCTTCCGCCCCCGAAGAAGACGATCGCCAGTCTTCTTTTGCCGGGCTGCACGAATCCTATTTGAACATTAGGGGAAGTCACGAAATTTTAAAACATATCCGGAAGGTCTGGGCATCGTTATGGTCGGATGCCGCCCTGCTCTATCGCCAGGAACTTGGCTTGGATGCTGAAAAAAGCACCATGGCCGTGGTCGTCCAGGAAATCGTCAGTGGTGAAAGTTCCGGTGTCGTATTTTCTAAAAACCCAAACGATCCGACCCAGGTCGTGATTGAATCGGTATACGGATTGAACCAGGGGCTTGTCGACGGTACGGTCGAACCGGATCGCTGGATTGTGGATCGTACCCGAGGTTCCGTTCTTGCCCACACACCAGCGGATAGAAAAAACCGAATCATTCCTACCAGAGAAAACGTAAGGCTGTCTGAACTCCCGACCCGCCTGAGTCAAAAACCACCCCTGAACGAACAACAGGTCAAAGCAGTTTTTGACCTTTCACTGAAGGCTGAAATTTTTTTTGATGCGCCCCAGGATGTCGAATGGACCTTTTCGGATGATCGATTGTTTATCCTGCAATCCCGGCCCGTTACCACACTGGCGGGCGAAAAGACGGACGACCCAAGGGGTTGGTATCTGAGCCTGCATCGAAGCTTTGAAAATCTTCGGCAGCTGCGAAACCGGATCGAAAACGAGCTGATCCCCGCCATGATCAAGGATGCCGCTGAACTGGGCGAAATCGAACTGTCGGCTTTTAACGATACAGAGCTGGCTGTAGAAATCGAACGGCGAATGAGTATCAATCAAAAATGGTCCAATATCTATTGGGAAGAGTTCATCCCCTTTGCCCATGGCGTTCGTCTGTTCGGACAGTTTTACAATGATACCATGCAGCCTGAAGACCCATATGCCTTCATGGATCTGCTGACCAAAACCGAAATGGCCAGCCTGCAGCGAAACCGGATGATGGCCGAACTGGCGCAACAGATCCGCGCCGACCGGGGGCTGAACCAGCAATTGACGAACGGGCAAACCGAGGATCTGCCTCGCGACTTTCAGAAAAATGTAGAACGGTTTGTTCAGATGTACGGCGACTTGTCGTGTGCCGTTACCGGAGGAACAGCGTGTACCCAGGACGTCCGGCCGCTGTATCAGATCCTGCTTGAAATGGCCCGGCATCCCGCTGTCGATTACGACGGTCTCGGCAAAAAATCCGTGGCGCAGGAAAAAGATTTTTTAGACCGCTTCCAGGGCCGGCGCAGAGAAGAAGCCGTCCAAATGCTCGAGCTGGCCCGAACCAGTTATCAGCTTCGTGACGACGACAATATTTATTTGGGAAAAATCGAAGCCCACTTGCTGGCATCGGCGCAAGAAGCCCGTCGTCGACTCGACGTACAGGATTCCCCGGATGAAGGCAGCGCCGGGTTAAAGCTATTGGGACAGACGCTGGATGCACTCGACCATCCGCATATTCCTGTTGAATCCGATACGCCGGTAAAAACCGGTTCATTTGAAATAAAGCCGCGTCAGCTGGTCGGACAACCCGCCGGACCCGGTATCGCGAAAGGAAATGCCCGGGTCGTTCACCACCATCTTGATTTAAAAAACTTCAAATACGGAGACATTCTGGTGTGCGACGCCGTTGATCCCAACATGACCTTTGTGGTGCCGCTGGCGGCAGCGGTAGTAGAGCGCCGCGGCGGCATGCTGATTCATGGTGCGATTATCGCGCGCGAATACGGCTTGCCCTGCGTCACGGGTATTCCCGACGCGACCGGCCTGATCAAAACCGGGGATACCGTTACGGTGGATGGCTATCTGGGGATCGTTACGGTGGATACCGGCAAACTTTAGATTACTTAAGGCATTCTTCGTTATGGAAAAAGACAGGATCCAGCAGCCGGTTCTGGTTACCGGTTCGACCGGTTATGTGGGCGGCCGCCTGATACCGGTGCTGCTCGAGGCCGGCCACAAAGTCAGGGCCATGGGACGTTCTATGGACAAGCTTGCCTGTCGCCCATGGGCCCGCCATCCCCGGGTTGAACTGGTAAGCGGCGATGTTTTAAACCTAGAGTCACTGCAAAAAGCGGCGGCCGGCTGTGGCAGCGCCTATTATCTGGTCCACTCCATGATTGCCCGCAAGGATAAGTTTGCCCAAGCCGACCGCAAAGGCGCACAGAACATGGCCGCTGCCGCACATGCGGCTGATTTGAAACAACTGATTTATCTGGGCGGGCTAGCCCGAAGAGATGAAACCGGTATCAGCAAGCATTTGCGTTCCCGGTTTGAAGTGGCAGATATTCTTTCAGCCGGCACTGTTCCGGTAACCCATTTGCAGGCTCCCATGATTCTGGGCTCCGGCAGCGCTTCTTTTGAAATTTTACGATATCTGGTGGAACACCTGCCGGTCATGTTAACCCCGCGCTGGGTCCGTTCCCTGAGCCAGCCCATCGCCATCCGTAATGTGGTCTATTACCTTGTCGGCTGCCTGGACAACCCGGCCACCATCGGCAAGACATTCGATATCGGCGGTCCGGATGTCCTGACTTATCGTGATCTTTTGAATATCTATGCCGAGGAAGCCGGTCTGCTTAAAAGGCTGGTCATTCCGGTGCCGGTTTTGACCCCAACCCTGAGCGCCTATTGGATACACCTGATCAGCCCGGTACCCGCTTCGATCGCCCAGCCCTTGACCGAAGGACTGACCAGCGAATCGGTATGCAGCGACGACCGCATCCGCGAAATCCTGCCCCAGAAACTGTTGACCTGCCGTGAAGCGATTCGTCTCGCCTTAGATAAAGTCAAACAGGAGCAGGTTGAGACGTGCTGGATGGATGCCGGTGAAATGCTCCCGCCCGAGTGGAGCCATTGCGGCGATGCCGAGTGGGCCGGTGGTACGATTTTCAATTGTGCCTACCGGATTCGGATTAAGGCTTCAGGGCCGGACATCTGGCGGCCGCTAGAGAAAATCGGTGGAAAAACGGGCTGGTATTATGCCCAAAACCTTTGGCGTTTACAGGGAATTCTTGATCGTTTCGCCGGTGGGGTGGGGCTTCGAAGAGGCCGGCGACATCCAATCGAAATACAGGTCGGCGACGCTCTCGATTTCTGGCGCGTTTTGATTGTCGAGGAGCCCCAGCGCCTCTTGTTGAAAGCCGAAATGAAGACCCCCGGTGAAGCGCTGCTGGATTTTCAAATCCGCCCATCCGGCAGCAAACAGGTCGATCTTCTGATGATCTCCCGTTTTCTTCCGCGAGGCCTGTTTGGCTTGATTTACTGGTACGTTCTGTTGCCGTTTCACCGGCAGATTTTCGTCGGTATGCTCAAAGCCATCGCTGAGCACTCGGGCAAACCGATTGTTTCAGGCCCTGATCGTTTCGACCCGCACACACCCGGTACGTGCGTTTTCTGACGCGGGCATTTAAACCACCCGCCATACGGACCGGCAATCCCCAACCGACCGCTAGTATTCTTTTTTGCGCCCCCATGCCGCAAAGACCGGATCGGCCCGCTTTATTTGCGGATAATACTTGTCGTTGACCGGTCGCGGCAGCCCCCTGACCGAGTAGGTGTGCAGGTCGTTGAATTTCGCGCTTCTTAAAAAATATTCGAGGACCAAGCCGACCCGCTCAAATTCATGCAGTTCCTGCCAGATTCGAATGACCTTGGGAGGAAACCATCGGTTTGAAAAGGTCAGAACAAAATACCCCTTGGGCGATAAAATCCTCGCAACTTCATCAAAAACCGCAAAAGGATTCGTCAGGTATTCCATCGACACGTTACAGATCACCGCATCGAAATGATTGTCCGCAAACGGCAATGAGGGATTTTGATTCAAATCATGAACCCGGTAATCGGTCAAAAGCCGGTTTAACCTTAATTCTTGCCGGTTGAGTCCTATGCCGACGAGTTCTTTCAATGCCAGTTTGTCGGGAATATAGCTTTTCCAACTGCTCATCAGATCGAGTACACGCATGTGGTCACGCAAAAAACGACCGTTGGTGTCTGAAACGATTCCAATGGCCGTATCGTCTATATGCTGCAACAGACGGGGCTGATTATAAAAAATCGAGTCGGGGCTTTCGTCGGATCGGGCAAACGGGCTGCCGCTGAAAAAATCGGTTTCCGTTTGTTGCTAGCGAGCTTGCATGCCCGGCCCCCGGGTCAGTTCATGTAGCCAGTCAACACTGCTGCCCCCCCTTTCCGTGGATTTCTCCGATATGCTTCCCACAATGACCGATAAGTCTGAATCATTTTTCGCCAGTGGATGATTGAAATCGATCTCAATATGCCCATTGTCGACATTCCCGCACCGAAACGGCGTCTGGTTGCCCCTGAACACATTGGCAACCCCGGATAAAATCCCTTTGGGATAGAAACGCCCACGGCAAGGGCTGATTTCATTCTTTCCGAAAAAGCGCCGGTCGAACTGTGCGTTTTTTATCTTGAAGCATTTATTTTGATCAAATGGTTCCAAGGCTTCGTCTGCCGTTAAACGGGTTGTTATCTGATCCCCCGGCTGTTTACCCATCAGTCGATTTCGCAACTCTTGCGGCAGAAAATCCCGCCAGAAGTTGACGCCGGCAGCATGGAAGCCGTCGGTATGATGGACCGAATCACTTTGCCAGCTTAAATGGAAAAACAGATCGGCGATATTATTCATCTGTATTGAATTCATGGCGGAAACCTTTATTCATGTTTTTAAGTTAGAATATTAGTAATAGAGTAACCAGGATAAGACTCGATACAATAGTTGATATCTAATGGCTTTATAGCAGGTAAAATCTACTATTTGGGTTGCCAGGTCGGTCCATCCTATATATACTGTCAGATATTTGAAATGATCAGGAGATCAACTGATGGAAGAGAAGCCGGAGAAAAGTTTTCTTTATGGAAATAATTTGAGTTTTGACGAAACGCTGGCCCGTACGGTGTTGAACTCGCTTTCCGCCCATATTGCGATTATTGACCACAACGGCATGATACTGGAAACCAACCGGGCCTGGAACCGTTTTGCCCGGGAAAATGGCATGCCCGATAACTACGATCACAGAGGAACCAATTATTTGGCAGTTTGTGACGCCGCCCAGGGCGATGATGCCGATATCGCCCGCCAAATCGCAGCCGGCATCCGCAAAGTCATAGCCGGCAAGATTGAAGAATTCTTGTTTGATTATCCCTGTCATTCCTTAAACAGCCGTCACTGGTATTATATGCGGGCCATTCGTATGTCCGAGCAAAAACCGATTCGTGTGGTGATCAGCCACGAAGACATTACAGACCTGAAACTGACCGATGAAGCCCTCGTTACAAGCCGTGAAGAATTAAATCAACAGAAGCAGAGTCTTGAGGAAACCAATATCGCCCTGAAAGTTCTTTTAAAGCAAAGAGAGAATGACCGGCTGGAACTTGAAAAAAATTTTTTAAGCAACGTCAATAAACTGGTACTGCCATATGTGAAAAAGTTAAAGACGTCCGCTTTGAAACCAAAGGAAAAAACGCTGGTCGGAATCATTGAAGATCATTTGAAGGATATCGTTTCACCGCTGCTGCAGCAACTGACCCATGCCGAAACCGTACTGACACCTCAGGAAATATCCGTGGCCACGTTGGTCAAAGATGGAAAATCCAGCAAAGAAATTTCTGAAATCCTTAACATATCCACGGATACAGTCAGCTTTCATCGCAAGAACATACGGGAAAAATTCGGCTTGAAAAGCAGGCGCTCCAATCTGAGATCTTACCTGTTGTCATTGTCAAAATAAGCTGAACTGCTTTGGCTCTGTTCGAGGCCGAGCAACTGAAAGACGTACTGTCGGAAAGACAGAAAGTATGTTCGATCCCTCATTTTAGAAGCGATGGCGGCAATTGGATTGACTGCTAAATGGTAGGTTTTTACTATTGTTTTGCCCTTAGTTTTCGGTAGTTGATTATCGTTTCGATATGCTTACCTTTGTAAAGGAACTTATGGCTTCCGTGAAATTAGGAATTTCAATTCGCAGCACGGCTGTCTTATTTATAACGTAAAGCAAAATCAAAAATTAAGTGAACCAAAACCCTATTTTATTACAACCCTATGAAAGGAGAAATGTTATGGACGTATTGGATTACTGTAAAGGCATGGAAACCGAGATGGCCACCTGGAAGGTTAAGCTTTATGATGTGACGAGAAAATTCGACAAACTGGGAACGGCCGAAAAAGAAAAGATCCTACCCAACGTTCAAGACCTTCACATGCTGCTCGAAGAAATGGCCGATCGGGTGGGGAAATTAAAAACCGAATGTCCTTCCGACTGGAGCCCGGTCAAAAAGGAAATCGAAGCCGATAGTGTCTCCCTGCGCAGCAAATACGAAGAGACAATGGCGTACGTCGGCAAGGCTTCACCGGTATCGATTCCGGGTTAATCCGGCGACAGTTAATGTTGATACTGCAGCGCAAAAATTCGTCAGAGGCCCGGTATGAAATGAACCGGGCTTCTGACTTTTTGGTCTGATTCAGCTGATCCATTTGGCGATGGCGAAGCTCGAAGCAGCGACCGCGGCACACAGGATCATACCCCATAAAATGTCGACCAGGACGACCTTCATGGGCCACCCTTTGATCAAGGCCAGATTAGTTAAATCATAGGTTGCATAGGTAAAAAAGCCGTAAAGACCGCCCCAAATCAGCGCCCTTAAAAGGGATGTCTTTTCAAAAGCAGGGACGACCGCAAACACCAGTATGCCGACGATGTAAATCAGATAAAAAACAAACGCGGCGGGCCAGTTGACTTCCGGGCTTAATATAGAGGCCAGATGTTGCCGATAGAACCCTTTGGCCACATAACCCAGCCAGAGCATATCGATCAGAAAAAAGATCGGAACCGTCAAAAGATAAAGCTTGATAAAAAACCAGATATTCATTCTCACCCCCTTGGAGTCGTTTTGATATTGGATCTAATGGTTCGTTTTTACGATTGATTATATGATGATCCGTGAAGCAAATTCAAGCATCGATCTGAAAAAAACGGCTAAAGGCCGGCCCGGAGTTCTGGGTTGAATACATGCTATAGCACCCGCAGAACTTACTTCATCATGCTATTGATCATCGCCAGCGGTTTTGGCAGGTATTACCTGTTGGTATATCCCTAATGATAAACCGGTTTTAGTGGGCGGACCATGAAACGGAATTTAAAAATTAAAGGTGTCATTCTGCCCATTTTATTATTGCTGATGGTAACGGGTGTAGCGGGTGCTGTGTTAGACGACATCTTTTTAAGAGACAGCGGTGACGGGGGGGGGATACCCATGAACGGCAATAACAGGCATAATGTCCCCTTCTGGCGCAAGGTAGCCTATTCGTCACCGGCCTATGCGCTGGCAATTATCGGCATCCCCGTGTATGTTTATATTCCCAAATTTTATACGGATGTGGTCGGCATCAATGTGGTACTGCTCGGCTATATTCTGTTCAGCGTGCGGTTGTTCGATGCGGTTAGTGATCCGGTCATCGGTTATCTGTCCGACAGAACGAAGACGCGTTTTGGAAGACGACGGCCGTACATCGCAGTAGGGGCTGTTTTTACTGCGGCGATGATGATCTTTCTGTTTAATCCGCCCATGGCATCGCCAACAGTTGAAACCATCTGGTTTGGTGTATTTATTTATGCGCTTTTCCTTTTCTGGACGATCGTTACGGTTCCCTATGAATCCTTAGGACCTGAAATTACATTCGATTATAACGAGCGAATCGCCCTGTTCGGCATGCGAGACGGTTTTCTGATTGCCGGCACAATGGCGGCCGCCGGTGCACCCGCTTTGATGCAATGGGTTTTTGCCTTGCCGGGCGATGCTGCGGGAGAGAGGATCAAATTTTTCTGGATATCCGTTTTGTACACCCCGCTGCTGATCGGCACCGCCTGGTGGTGCGTGTGGGCCATTAAAGAAGAATACCCACAATCCGAAAAAGATACCGGTATCGTTTCGGGACTCCGTCAGGTTATGCGTAACCGGCCGTTTATCATTCTGCTGGCAGCCTATACGATCAGTGCCATCGGCAACAACCTGCCGGCGACCCTGATACTGTTCTACGTGCAGTATGTGCTGCAATCAGACCTGGCCGACTTCTTCCTGCTGCTATACTTTGTAAGCGGTATTGTGTTTCTGCCGGGTTGGATTTACATCGCACGTCGCACGGGAAAAAAGCGGGCCTGGTTGGCTTCCATGGCCATAAATTCGGGTGCCTTTGTCGGTGTTTTTTTTCTCGGCCCGGGAGACGTTTGGACTTACGGGGTGTTGGTGTTTTTGTCCGGTATCGGTTTTGGTGCCACCCTGGCGATCCCCTCTGCCATCCAGGCCGATGTGATCGACTATGACGAACTGCTGACCGGTGAAAGGCGTGAAGGCCAGTATATCGGATTGTGGTCGATTGCAAAAAAAATGGCCGCTGCCGTCGGCATCGGCGCCGGACTTACCCTTTTGGGGATGGCGGGTTACCAGCCCAATGTCGAGCAGACCGAAACGGTTCGATTGGTGCTGCGCCTGCTCTACGCATTGATACCGTCTTTCTGCAATCTGTTGGGGTTGGTCGTTGCACTGGCGTATCCGATCAATGACAGGATTCATGCGGAGATCCGGCAGGCGATTGCTAAAAAACGTGCCGGGTATAAGGTCGAAAATCCCTTATCGGATCGCGTCTGGACTTTACCGGACGATCGGGTCCGGTAAACTTAGGAGGCATATTATGGATGCAATCACGGTTATGACAGTCAATTTAGCGGCAGTGCTGGCAATGATGCTGATCGGCTGGGTGATCAGTCTGATTTATCGGAATGTCACCATTGTAGACTCGCTCTGGGGCATGGGTTTTGTCCTGGTAGCCTGGCTGACCTTCTGGCTTGCCGAGGGTTATGCCGGACGCAAAGTGTTGATTGCCATTCTGGTCAGTTTGTGGGGCTTGCGTCTGAGCGTTCATTTAACCTGGCGGAACTGGGGGCGCGGTGAAGATCCGCGCTATGGCAGTTGGCGGCAAAAGAGCGGTGAAAGATTCTGGCTGGTCAGTCTATTCAAAGTGTTCATCCTGCAGGCCATATTTTTATGGTCCATTTCACTGGCTTTACAATGGGGCCAGTTGTCACTCCAACCGGCAGAATTCACAGGTTTGGATTATTTGGGCATTGGCGTCTGGTTGATCGGATTCTTTTTTGAAGCGACAGCCGACCGGCAGTTGGCTCGTTTCAAGGCCGATCCCGCCAACAAGGGACGCGTCATGGACCAGGGGCTCTGGGCCTATTCACGTCACCCGAACTACTTCGGCGAGTTTCTTATCTGGTGGGGTATTTTTTTAATCGTTCAGGCGACTCCGGGAAGCTGGTGGACCATTGTCAGCCCGATTTTAATTACTGCCGTTCTTTTGAAAATGACCGGTGTCCCTTTAATGGAAAAGACGATCGTTCATACGCGACCGAACTACAATGACTATATTGCGCGAACCCATGCTTTTTTTCCCTGGTTTCCCCGAAAAAAAGATGTTCGAATCTTAAACAAATATTGAAACGGAGTTTTCCGGCGGCTGAATCGGAACGGAATTAGGAATATTGATCGCGTATTAAAGGGATGTGTCTGTCAACTTCGGCAGTAACGGCGCCCGGCGACACAACGGTTTGGTCAAGAGCATCTGGACATCTCCGATATAGCGTTCGGTAAATCCGCCCTCACAGTAACACAGGTAATATTCCCACATGCGGATGAATGCATCCGGAAAGTTCATGCGGCGGACTTCGTCGATATTGCTGAAAAAGCGTTGGCGCCATTCCCGCAGGGTGCGGGCATAATGGGGCGTGATATCTTCCAGATGAAATATTTTCAGATCGGTTGCACGGGCGATGGTCGTGCTGATGGCAGCGACAGAAGGAACACAGCCGCCCGGAAAGATATAGCGGTTGATAAAATCAACCGAGCGCTTGTAGGGTTCAAATTCCTGATCCTGTATGGTGATGGCCTGCAGTGCCATCATGCCGGTTTGGTGCAATAACCGGCTGCAGGTGGCAAAAAAAGTGTCTAAATATTGATGACCGACGGCCTCGATCATTTCAATCGATACCAGTTTGTCAAACCGGCCTTCGATATGCCGGTAATCTTTTAAAAGCAGTGTGATTTTATGCTCCAGGCCCGCTTGCCGGATGCGTTCGGCGGCCAGCTTGTGTTGGGCCGGTGATAGGGTCGTGGTCGTTATCCTGCAGCCGTAATGTTTTGCGGCAAAGATGGCGAAACCGCCCCATCCGGTGCCTATTTCCACAACCTGATCGTTTGATGTGAGTTCAAGCTTTTCGCAGATGCGCCGGTACTTGGCGCGTGACGCATCGGCCAGGGTGCTTTGCTTTGATTCAAAGATGCCGCAGGAATAGGTCATGGTATCATCCAGAAAAAGCCGGTAAAATTCGTTGCCCAGATCGTAATGGGCGACAATGTTGTCTTGGCTGCCCTGCAATGTGTTGCGACGCAAAAAGTGGTAAAACCGGTGCAGCGGGGCCATAAGTCGCGCCCAGCCACTGTCCATTTCTTTGAATACGGCCTGATTGAGCACCATGATGCGAATGACGGTGGTCAGGTCGTCAGCCGACCATAAGCCGTCTATATAGGCCTCAGCGGCACCGATGCTGCCACCCAGAACGGTGTAGGCATAAAAGCGCGGATGGTGAACGTTTATCGTGGCATGGAGTGGATAATCTTCAGTGGCTTTACCGAAGTTTATCGAATCTTTCTTGTCGATTATCGTGATGGAGCCACGCTGTATCTTCCGCAATTTGCTCAACAGTAACCGCCGCGCAAAGCGATCGATGGGTCGTTCTTTAAATTGCCTTGAAATCGATTTTTCGGTTGGGATGATACTGACTTTCATAGGTGATGACCTCGCTAAGGAATATGCTGCTTGCCGGGATGTTCATAAAACGGGGTTTTTTTAATGATCAGACGCAGTGCCTGCCAGTAAATCATACCGATTACCTTGACCGTCATCAGCGGATATTTAGTCAAAACCTCACTCAATGCACGACGGCTGATGTCGCGACGTTCTAATGCCAGTGTCGCATCGAACAGCCGACGGTCATTTTGGTAATCGATCAGGTGAACGTTCAGTCGATCGCCCGGTTCACGAAAACGCCAGTCGTAATGAATATCCATATCGATGAACGGCGATATGTGAAAGGCTTTATGGAGTTTGTAGCGTCGCCAGTCCGGTTGGGGATGCGTATCGGCATCCGGTCCCAAAACGTAGCAAAAGGATTCGTCCCAGGGGGTGTTGTGAATTTCTGCCACGATGGTTTCGACATGTTGGTCGTTCCCGTCGTAACAATAAAAAAAAGTGACCGGGTTAAAGCAATGCCCCCAATATCGCAGATGGGTCAGCATACGAATGGGTCCTGGCGGTGATGATCCCATCTTGCGATGGACAAGTTCCCGCACGACGTGATCAATGGACAGGGTTGGATCGCCGAAATGATCCCTGCGGCGCAAATAGGCTGCATTGACTTGGCCGATCGACCAGAGGGGATGGCTCTGGAAAACCGTATCCAATTCAGCCAGATCAAGAAACATGAAAAAGATACGGTAGCGGAATTGATTCGTCCGCGGAAAAAAGCGCCGATGACGGATGGTGCCCTCATAGATGCAGCTATTCATGGTACGATGGCTCCTTGTTTTCAGATTTGTTTGTTTGAGATCCCATAACAAATCCCATGCCTTCCGGCTAAAGGTCGGACAAATTTTTTCCGAAATGTCTGCAGACTGCCAATGCACTCTTGACGCCGTCTTCATGAAATCCATAGCCCCAGTATGCGCCGCAAAAATACGTTCGATTGATCCCGTTGATCTCAGCGTGCCGTTTGCGGGCCTGCAATCCTTCAGGATCGTATATCGGATGGTGATAAACCAGCTGTCGTAATACCTTGTCCGGATCGATCCGGCCGGGCCAATTGAGGGTAACGCAGAAATCGGTCTTGGACGACAGACTTTGCAAAATATTCATATTGTAGGTTACGGCTACCCGTCCCAGCTTTGCGGGCGGATTGTAATAATTCCAGCTGGCCCAGACGCTTCGCTGTGGCGGCAGCACCGCCGTGTCTGTGTGTAAAACGGTTTGATTTTCCTGATACGGGATATCGCCCAGAATCAGACGTTCGTTTTCGGAAGGATCAGACAGCAGGGCCAGCGCCTGGTCGCTGTGGGTCGACAAAATGACCTGGTCGAAAGATGCGGTTGCGCCATTGGCCGGTGTAATGTCAACCCGGTCCGGAAGTCGGCGAACTGATGCAATCGGCGTGTTTGTGTGAATCCGGTCTTTATACGGGCGAATCAGCGGTTCGATATACTGGCGGGATCCGCCTTTGATCACCAGCCATTGGGGCTGGTTACGAAGGTCAAGGATACCATGGTTGTTAAAAAACTCGATAAAGTATCGCGCCGGAAAATCTTTGAATTTTTGCGGGTCAGCCGACCAGATGGCGGACCCCATGGGGATGATGAAATGCTCTTTGAACCAACGACTGTATCGATTACGATCGAGATAGTTCTGCAGGGTGATGCTGTCATCTTCACTATCCAGCAAGGCGAGTGATTCGCGACGGAACCTCAGCGCATCCAGAAGCATACGATAAAATGACGGGCGCAGCAAATTGATGCGTTGGGCAAAGAGCGAATTCAACGAGCTGGGGCTGAAGATCAGTCCTATTTTCCGGCACCACAGACTGAAGCTCATGCGGGATGGCTGCCAGGCAACATCCAGTTTTTGCATCAGTTGCATGAAGTTGGGATAGGTCAGGGTATTAAAGACTATAAAACCGGTATCCACCGCATAGCTTCGCTCAGCGGTGTCGACATCGATGGTATGGGTATGGCCGCCGATATAATCATTGGCCTCGAAAACGGTCACATCGTGTTCCGTGCTCAGTAGACGGGCGGTTACCATGCCGGATATGCCGGCGCCGATTACAGCGATACGCATCAGACCGATCCTTTTTGTGTTGTGGGTTCAGATGATTAAGAGATTCGGCTGTTTGAACCCAAACAGCCAGCGCGAACCCGGTAGCGGCTTGAGCTCGTCGACACGTCTTGTCGGAGCGAAGCGGAGATACTGCTTTGCAGGGGAGCGGGGTTCGCTTGCACCGTTAAATTCAGCTTCGCGCACCCGATAGGATTTAACAGGGCGAGCGAATCTATAATCAGATAAGATCCTTTACGGTGGAATCCCACCGGGGCGAGACCGCAGGATCATCAATACAATTGAGCGCTATTTTAGAGTGTTGCATAGAAAACACTTGATGAAATTAACCATGATTGTGAGGAAAAATCAATAGTACGGCTACAATTACCCTAGCTGAATTAGAAGCTATCCCAAAAATGCCTTTTGGCCCAATATCTGCGTTGGGTTCTCGTTTCAAGTCCGCGACATACTTGAGTATGCCTGCGGGTTGAAACTCGGCCCCGCGTTCTTGTCCCGCCAAGCATCGGCGGGAGATCTTGAACCAAAATCCTATTTTTGAGATGACTTATAATGGTTTTACCTGCCATTAGACTTCTGATTATCTCATGTTGCTGTTGTCGCTTTAGTACATAATTTCATTTTAAGGAAAAAATTTATTGTCTGTTTCATAAGGTTTTAAATGAAAAAAGGGAAACTGGAGAAAGGAAATAACAATGGCCAAATTCAATAACAACTCGTACGTTAAGTTAATAGACAAAAACGGCAATGAATACCTGTGTCCCATAGACGCCGTGAAAAGCAGGGATGCCGTCTCTGACCAGGAACTTGATGACTGCGTCGAAAATGATGTGGTCGGCAGATATGCCGGCAATATCGAGATTGAATCGCATTAATCCTATCGATTCTTTTTATGCATTTCTTCCTGCCGCATGGGCATCGAATCGATCAGGCCGAAAATATCTTTCAATTCGGTTCGATCATGGCGCTTCAGCTTGATACCTCCGTCTTTACCGAGGAGAATGACGGTAAATTCTCCTGAGACTACTCTAAATTTTTCACGCAGCGCACGTGTGATCATCGGATCGATGAATTCAGAATTCATGCGGGAGGTACCATATTCGAAAATCTCGAAAATGATAAGATCCCGTTCCAGTGTTTCGGACTTTTGAATGCCGAGCGATTCATGCAGTTGGACAAAAAACGGATGACTGTTATCCGGAGAGAATAGAAATAACAGGCGTTTTTTCCATCGAAATTGAGATAAATCCACTCCGCCCCCTTGTGCACTTCGGCTACTGCCACTCAATATAACCCAACCAAACAAAATGATCAGAAATACCGTTTTGATCATCGTGCTGGAAAAGACTAAGGATCCTGGCTGTGTATGTGCCAATTTGCTTTTACCGTCTAAATGTTTTTCAGTGGTCAGCCTAAATCTGCTAAAGTTTTCTACTGTCATACGCCCAATTCAATAATGCCTGCCGCTGCTTTGGTCGGCAATTGAGATCTTTCTTTTTACAGTGCTTTTTGATCTGAGCAATATGCCGTATCATCGCTTTCCATCTTTTGATCTGACGTTCATCGTCGGCGCATCTTCTGCCCATATAGTACCTGCAATACCACTGAAACCACCCCCGGGGATCTTCATGATAAATCCACCCTTTTTTCCGCCAAACCGACAATGGCTGGGAGGCATTGATTCCAAAGCAATTCAACTTGGGATCATGGTATTCAGGGCAAAGCTTGGCATCCGCATACCAGGCTTTGGGAAACTCATCTCTACAGTCCGTCATATATTTGCCGCCGAAAACTCCCGCTTCCAGCATTTGCTTTGGTGTTACTTCAGGCAAGAAATCCGCATGAAAGTTTTTTCCGATGGGTTCCGTCAGATAATAAACATAATTCTTCTGCATCAAGTCATTTGCGATTACTTTTCGCCTGATCATGCATACCTACCGGACACGTATTGATAAAACTCTAATTAATATCACAATCGTAATGTCATCAGTTCAAAACGGATTGTTTTGTAAAAAAGCAGATTTTTACCGATAGGGTTCAAGAACGAAAATACAACCATCGGCATATTGGGTCAATAAATAAAAGATGCGGGAACATAATCGTTATGATGACCCCATGCATGATTCCTTGCATCAAACGTTGAACAGCTAATGCCGGGCTTCGGGATTACGTTTGCCGATCCTAACTTCTGCAGAATCGTAAAATTAGAAAGCACCTCAATCGGCGTATATCATCTTGCGGGTCATGCCGCCGTCGATGATAAAATTCTGCCCGGTGATGAATGCGGCTTTTTTCGAAATCAGGTATGCGACCATTGCGGCGATGTCGTCCGGGGTGCCCACCCGTCCGGCCGGGTGCTGATCATGGTCGATATCTCTTAAATTCGAATCCTTGCGCAAGTGTTTCTTTTTCCATTCCGTCACGTCTATCCAGCCCGGGCTGATGCAGTTGACGCGGATGTCGGGTCCCAGGCTCAGGGCCAGGGCGTGGGTCAGAGCGACGACCCCGCCCTTGGAAGCCGAGTAGGCTTCGGTGTGGGCTTCCGACTGCAGCGCCCGGGTGGACGCCACATTGACAATGGCCCCCCGGGTCAGGCGAAGATGGGGCGCGGCGTGCTTTGCCGTCAGAAAGCATCCGGTGAGGTTGGTCCGGATCACCCGCTGCCAGTCCGCCAGGGTGGTTTCCTCAATGGGGCGGCGTCCCGGGTCAGCGATGCCGGCATTGTTGACCAGCGCGTCCAGTTTATGGAATTTTGTTAATGTGTTCCGAATACAAGCGGCTACGGACTTTTCATTCGATACGTCCGTCCGGATGAAGAAAAGATGCTTTGGATTTTTAAATTCGGACACACACTCCCGTCCGGCTTCCCGGTCGATATCGGCGATGACGACCCCGGCGCCCTGTCCAAGGAGGTAACGGGCGATGCCTTTTCCGATGCCCTGGGCGCCACCGGTTACGATAACAATCTTATCCTTTAAATCCGGCATAACCCTGCCTCTTCAATATTTTGTTTCACCGCCCATTCGCTTCAGGCTTCGCTCAGCGAGCTTCGACCTGACAAGCCGCTCATTCGAGGCAC
>Ga0180009_10002883_pt1 | contig 19967 bp, 17 predicted proteins | sample OS_PC_MetaG_FD_123537 | JGI IMG/M metagenome (GOLD analysis project Ga0180009, IMG submission 123537) | Groundwater microbial communities from the Aspo Hard Rock Laboratory (HRL) deep subsurface site, Sweden - OS_PC_MetaG | ecosystem: Environmental > Aquatic > Deep subsurface > Groundwater...
AAATATTTTAATATTCCGTTTATCCAGTGGGCCCCGCTCAGGCGAAAACCACCCATAAAGAGAATCATTATAAAGAAAGGCAGGACAAACAACAACATATTTTTCATCAGTTTATATACCGCTAAAGGGGTACCGGAATATTCGATCAGTGGCCCGCCGACGATTTCGGTCTCGGCTTCCGGAATATCAAAAGGAACCAAAGCTAACTTTGCCTGAACGCACATCAGGATAACCAAAAAAGCCAAAAAACCCGACCAACTTCCTAAAATTACGCCGTTCTGAACCTGATAAGTCAAGATCTCGCCTAGGCGCAGAGTAAACCCACCTTGAATAACCGGAACTAAAATAGCCAGTAAAAACGGTAATTCATAACTTAGCACCAGTTTCATCTCCCGTGATGAACCGATACTAGCCAGGGGGTTTGCCGAGGCAAATCCGCCGATAATTATACTTAAGGAAGGTAAGACTAAAAGATAAACTACCACTATGATATCCCCGATAAAGGTCCTCTGAGGATTAAGACAGTTAAACCAGAGTATCGTCGAAACCAAAATAACACTGCCTAAACCCAAAAGCGGCGCCGCTAAAAAACTAAACTTTGAAGCTCCCTTAGGAACCATAGTTTCTTTACCGAGCAGTTTAACTAAATCGATCAACGGTTGTAAAACCGGCGGGCCAACCCGGTATTGAACCCGGGCAGTGACCTTACGGTCAACCCAGCTGGCGAAAAGCCCGATTAACGCCGTTAAAAAAAATCCGAAAATAATCAGATAAATTAAATAAATCATTTATCGCTTAAGCCTTTTGGCGAACCCAATGAGTAGAATGAACTACCAGGTTATCGCCGACTAAAAAAGTATTTTCATTAAGTTCAACATCCGGACCAACCAGCTTCAATGCCCCGTGAGAGCAGGACTTTATACAAAGCGGTTCAGTCGCTTCATTACGCCGATTGAGACAAAAATCACAGTTATGGTTAAGGTAAGGAACATGTTCCGGATAAATAGCCCCGTAAGGACAGGCATAGGAACAGGATTTACAACTCACGCAGCGCATGTTATGTCTGGTCAATAGCTTATCGTTCTCCTTTTGCTGTTCCAAGGCCTCGTAGGGGCAAGAATTAACGCAATGCGGCTCATCGCAGCGGCGGCAGACTAAAGCATAGGTTGCCAGCTCGACCACCGAGATTATACCGTTGTTGATCGGCTCCTGGCTGTGATAAAAATAACTGCATTGGATATCGCAGTCCTGGCATTTTCCGGCGGCGCAGATATCCAAATCCACAAACAGGCGTTTATCTTTAGTCGAATCCATAAATCAATCCCAAATACTAGGAAAATTTTTTATTTTGTCATAGGTAAATACCGGACCATCTTTACAGGCATAATAAGTTCCCAGCCGACAATGCCCGCATTTACCGATTCCACAAGACATGTTTTTTTCCATCGAAAGATAAATATTTTTTTCTTTAAATCCCAATTCCAGCAGTTTTTTAGTTGAAAATTTCATAGCGATCGGCGGGCCGCAGACAACCGCGATAGCCCTGGGGTAATCCATATCTAAATCATCCAGGATCGTAGTGACTACGCCTACGTTACCCTTCCAGGTGGGATCACCCTTATCCACAGTAAGCCTTAAGTTTAAATCATCTCTTTTGGCCCAGCCGTCTATTTCATTTCGGTACAATAATTCCTGGGGGTTTTTGCAGCCGCCGCGAAAGGATAATTTTTTAAACTCACCGCTGCGAGAAAAAAATTCATACATCAAACTGCGCAACGGCGCCAGGCCGCAGCCGCCGCCGACCACAGCGATCTCTTTGCCTTTGAACTCGTCTATCGGGTAACCAGCGCCAAAAGGGCCCCTTACGCCGATAGTGTCGCCTTTTTTCAGCTCATGGATCCGGGCGGTGACTTTACCTACTTTCATCACCGTCACTTCCATTTCCTCGCGCAAAGAAGGCCGTGAAGACGGCGTAAACGGAGCCTCACCGACCCCGGGAACAGTCACCTCGATGAATTGGCCGGTTTTAAAACCAAACGGTTCGGCCGGCCGAAAACGAATAGTCTTGATAGTCGGGGTTTCGGTTATTGCCTCTAAAACTTTTGCTTCGATCGAACGGTAAGGATTATCGACTTTTTGCATTGTCTACTAATTTTTTTAAAACTTTTCTAATATCAATCTTAGCCGGACAGGCTGATATACAACGGCCACATCCAGTGCAGGCAAATTCAGCTGCTACTTTGGGAAAAAAATCAAACTTTTTCTCAAAACGATTGCGCAGGCGCATCCAAAGTTTTTCGCGGGGATTAGCTCCGCCGGCAACCCGGGCGAAATCTTTGATCATACAAGAATCCCAGATTCTTAAACGTTCCATTTGAGCATCGTTTTGCTGGTCATACAAAAGAAAACAATGGCAAGTAGGACAAATCGTATTACAAGCCCCGCACTCAACACAAGCCTCAGCTTCCTCACTCCAGATCTCGCTCTCAAAGCCTTTTTCAACTACCCCTTTAAAAGACTCCTGGTTGGACAGGCCATTGCTTTTTACCTGAACCTCTACCTCACGGAATATTTTTTCCCGTCTGCGGTTACGGGTAGACATCAGGTCTTCCCGGGGCTGACGGAAAAACAAAGTATATTTTTCCACGATCCTCTTGCCTTTGCTCGAGCCGATCTCCACTAAATACCCCTCATCTACCGAAGAAAGGTTAAGGTCAAAATTCATCTGGGGATAAGGTTTTAAACCCAAAGCAGTACAAAAACAACTCTCGATCACTGAAGTACAATCAGCCGAAATGACTAGGTTAGCCTCACGCAGCTTAAGATAGAACGGATCTTGATAATCATGGTTACTAAAAACATAGTCCTGAATCTTAAAACCTTTTAGATCACAGGCTTTTACCCCGACGATGGCAAAAGGTCTTTCAAGCCTTTGGGGGATTTTTTGGCTAAAGCCGGAAGCTACCCGTTCGCGGGCTCTAAAGAAAAAAGACTTTAACGGTTCAAAAGCCCGGACTTCTCCCACCAGATAGTCAGCGCCGGCAGCAGTAAACTTCTGGTAAAAACGCTGCTGACCCTTTTTCACCGGGACAAAAACTTCGTAATCTTTCTTTAAACTTACTAAAAATTTTGAAAAATTTTCCGAAGAGATGTAATACATACCGGTTTTTATTTTCAGCGTATTTTTTCGGTTATCAGCTTACTTTGTGAATAAAATCACAAAGCAAATTAGAGGCTAAATTAACATAAATGCCCCTGGTTGTCAAGAATAATTATTCAGGTTTTGGCTAAAAGCAAAAAGGCTTTTTCGGCCACCTGTTCAGGGGTGATGTTTTGCAAGCAAAGAAAACCTTTTTGACAATTATGGGCAAGACAAACCAAACATCCGGCGTCCCCGTGCAGATAAACCGACGACTTGCCTTGAGGCATCCAGCGTAACGGCGAAAGACCGGGATCTTTACGCCCAAAAATCGAGATTACCGGCACATTCAAGCTGGCAGCAATATGTACTGGTCCAGAATCGTTAGAAATAAACAGGGCCGCCCGCTTAAACAAAGCTCCCAGCTCAGGGATATTGAGTTTTCCCCGAAAATCAATAATTTCATTCTCCTTTACCAACCGGTCAGCAAACCCGCTCTCTTCCTTAGAAGTGACCGCGATCATCGGTAAATCGACCTTTGCTTTAAGGATCTTAACCAACTCCGAAAAATAGTTTTCCGGCCAGCGTTTCGAAGGGCAAGACGCTGAAGGATGAATAACTATAAATCTAGTATTTTTAGCTATTCCAGCCTGATTAAGCCTTTCATCCACCCCTGTTTGGGCCTGGGAAGAAACCGGAAAATAAATCTTTTTATCCTCGACTGGTATATTTAAATAGCGCAAAATATCTAAATTATATTCCAACTCATGTTTCTTGCCTTCCTGTTTGCGATGGGGTATTCGGTCAGTAAGCAGCCAACCCATTTTTTTTATCCAGCCTACCCTTCTGGGTATTCCGGCTAAAAACACAATCAAATGTGCTCGGTCAGTCGGATGAAGAACAATAGCTAAGTCAAATTTTTTGGTTTTTAAAGCCGCGGCGAATCTTAAAATCCCCCAAAGGCCTTTTTCCCGGATCTGCTTATCGCAAACAATGACCTCATCCAAATAAGGATTACCTAAAAGAACATCCTTGGTATAAGGCCGGCAGATAAAAGCGATATGGGCTTTAGGATAAGCCAGCCGTAAATTTTTTATCACCGGAGTAGAAAGAATAACATCTCCTAAACGGTCAGTCCTGACAATCAATATCCGTTTAAACTGGTTATTCATAACTTTTAACAAGCATGGCTTCGGTAGCCTGTAAAACTTCCCCTGGGTCTATCTTCATATACTCAAGACGAGCCTGGTAATCTTTCTCTTTAAGGTCAGCTTGCAGTATATCTTTTCTAGTCAAGACCGAAAAATTTTCTGACCAGGGACCATATCGCTTGGGATTGCTTGGCCCGAAAAGGGCGACTATCGGTAGCTGGAGATAACTGCCCAAGTGCATAATGCTTGAATCAACGCATAAAAGTAACCGGGCATAATTTTTAAGTAAAAAATAAACCTCATCCATCTGAGTCTTTCCCACCAGGTCAACAACTCCCGACAACGACAAAATATCCTTATAGAAAACGCGTTCCTCGGTAAGCCCGAGAATGGCCAAACAATACTTTTTACTCAATGGCTCAATAACCCGGCGCAAGTATTCGTAAGGATACTGTTTAAGACGCTCTTTAGAAGCGCAAGCCACGAATATCGATGGTTTTAAGTTTAGGCTGCGGTATTTTTCTGACTGCTCCTCGCTTAATAAAAATTGGCTGGCTGATTCAGCCGGCCGGGGGGCGATTTTATCGATCAACTCTAAATATTCATCCTTGATATGTTGGGTTTTAGGCCAATAGCGCAAGGATGATGTTTTCCGTTTAACTCCCAGGACAAAAGGAAGCAGAGTATTTTTTAGATCAGCCATTACTGTATATTTCCCCCTTAAACTTAAAGCAAAATTTAGTTTTTGTTTAAACGACCAGGTTTTATCAAAAACCACTACCTCATCAAGACAATTGTTCTTAAGGAGAAAGTCTTTAGTTTTTGAAGAAACGATTGCGGTGATTCTTGCCTGCGGGTAATTTGTTTTCAGGCGGTCCAGGACCGGCAAGCCGATAATCGCATCGCCCAAGTTAGTAGGAAAATTTATCAGGATATCTTCAGACATCTTCAATCCGTTTTTTGATCAGATTTATGACTTCTTCAACAGTAATACTGCTCAGGCAGCGATTATCCCGGCAATCAACCTGATAACAGGGTATCGGACAGACTGAATCCTTCTGGATGACTACAACTTTTTCGCCGCGCGGCCCAGTTACTTCTTTAGCGGTCGGCCCGAATAAAACTATAGTTAAAACTCCTAAACCAGCCGCTAAGTGGGCTGGGCCGGAATCATTGGAAATAAAAATCCGGCTGTTGGTCATCAAAGCGCCAAGCTGTTTAAGGTTGGTGGTTCCCGAGAAATCATAGGCTTTACCTTCCATCCTGGAAATAACTTCCTGAATGACTTTTTTTTCTTTTTCGGTCCCGATAAAAACAACTGCGGCCTTATATTGTTTAATTAAAAAATCAGCCAGGCGGCTAAAATTAGCAGCCGGCCAGCGTTTAGGTTGCCAGTTTGCCGAAGGGTTTATCCCAACAATGAAACTGTGGTTTTGCCTTAAGGGGGCCAACCTCAAGGTTAGCTCATCCTGGACTGACGGCGGTATAAAAAAATCAGGATTTTTTTTATTTATTTCTATGCCTTGAGCCTCAAATAAGTTTAAATAATAATCCTGGCGGTGAATTGGTAAACTTTCAGGCGAAACCATCTCGGTTAAAACTAAATAATTCTTGAGGCGCCGGTAGCCGATGCGCGTTTTCATGCCGGCTAAACAACAGATCAAAGCCCTAGTGAATGAACGATGGATAAGAAATACCGTGTCAAAGTTTCTTTTTTTCAAAAACCGGATAAATCTCAATTTAGCGATCAGTGACTTTTGTTCACCTTTTTCATCAAAAACAATCACCTCGTCGATGTAAGGATTATCCTGGAAAACCCCCTGGACCCTTAAAGGAGCCATTACCGCCAAGTAAGCCGAAGGTATTTTATCCTTGATCGCCCGGAAAACCGGCGTAGCCATAAGTGCATCGCCCAGCCAGTTTACGGTCACTACTAAAATCCGTTTCATTTAATAGGGTTTTTTGGGTTTTCGCAAGGCATTATAAAAACCGCTTAGTTTAGCCCAAAGATTTATACCCAGGTCGCGGTTGGTAATCTTAATTCTTCTTAACGCAAAGCGATCAAGATTTTTGGACAAACCTCTATTGGTAGTACAAGCACAGAGATAGCCAGAAGCCTCCACTTCTTTCAAAGTTTCCTGATCGTAACCACCCATAGTATAAGACATCGTTTCGACATTCCGGGAAAATAAGTTTTCCAAAACTATTTTTGAGTTTCCGACTTCATAGCTAAGTTCTCGGCCTTTCAAACCAGGAAGATAAGCTTCAGTTATGGTGTGGGAACCGATGCTGATTTTGGGATTTCTTAGGGCTTGGCTGATTTCGGCTCTGGATAAATAACCGGGAGAGTTTAATTTATCCACAATAATAAAAAAAGTAGCCGGAAGATCAAGCTCAGCCAATATCGGGAAAGCTACCAAATTATCGCCATGTCCGTCATCAAAAGTTAAAACTATAGTTTTTCTGAAAAGCCGGCGGCCGTCTTTTAATGCTTGGCAATAATCCCTGAGACTGATCACTTTATATCGGTGTTTAGCGATATATTCCATCTGCTTTGAAAAAACTTTCGGGTCAACGGCCACGTAGCTATCGACCCGAGCAGCATCAAGCGAATGATACATTAAGATCGGAGTTTCATAATTCAGGTTGAGATAAACGTAAAAAGAAAGAAACATGGCTAAAAAAATAACAATCAGGACAAGGATCTTTTTCATTCAAGGATCTCCTGGTGTACTTTTAAGGTTTCCAAAGCCATTTGAGTCAAGGAAAATTGGAAAACATCTTCGGCGGCAGCAGTAACGATTTTTTCCCGCAGAGAGTCATCAGACATGACCTCCTCGATCGCCGCGGCCAAAGCATAGGGTTCATAATTGTAAAATAAAATCCCATTTTCCCGGCTGCGGATGATTTCCGGAATTCCTCCGGTGCAATAACCGATAACCGGGACTTTTTTAGCAAAAGCTTCGATTACCGAATAACCAAAACCTTCCTTAGCTGATGGGACTATCAATAAATCGATCAAATCAAGAAACTGTCCTGGCGGCAATACTAAAAACCGTACCTGCTGGCCCAAATTTTCAGCCGCCAGGAGTTTTTCCAACTTTTCTTTCAGCTTTCCTTCTCCGGAAATTACTAGATAAATATTTTTGTAACGGTCCAGGAGTTTTTTCATTGCTTCTACGGCCAGAAAATGGCCCTTTTCCTGAGAAACTCTGCCGAGGATCCCGATCAGAAAATCTCCGGCTGAAAAACCCTGGTCTTGTTTACGGCATTGGCCGGGAAAAAACTCATCAAGATCGACCCCGTTGTAAACCACCCGGATCTTCTTTTCCGAAATCCATAGATCCCGAATCAGGTGGCGCCTGACTTTTTTGCTGACCGCGATTGATAAAACTCCTGAAAAGGGAAAAAATCTTCTAAACAGGCCGGGCCGGTAAAAACCGTGATAAACCGAAAGATAAGGAACTTTTAAAAAACAATAGATCAATCCCCCTAAAAATTGAGTCACCCGGGTGTTACTATGGACAATATCGATTTTCTCCTCAAGGATCATTTTCTTAATAAACAAAAAAGAAACCCAAACTTTCATGCTGGCAATTGATTTTGTTTTTATCGGGATAGTTTTATGTACTGCCCCGGAATTTTCCAGGATTTCTACCCAGTCGCCGCCGCTGGAAGCTACCAAAACCCGATGGCCCTGCTTGATCAATCCCTTGGACAAATTTAAAACATAGCGGGAAATTCCACCGGGATTCAGATGCGTAGCTAAAATCAATACGTTCATTATTTCAATATTTCCTTAATCTTGTTAAAAACTGCCTGAGGGGTTATTTTTCCCAGACAAAGACTTTGGTCAGAAAACTTACATTTTGGTTTATAACAAAAAGAACAGGGCAGATTTTCGGAAAATACAGTAAGACTAGGGTCAGGAACTGTGTGCCGTTTAGGGTCAGTCGGCCCAAAAAGAGCGATCACCTTAAGGCCCAGGCTTTGAGCCAGGTGCAAAGTAGCTGTATCTGGAGTAATAAAAATCTTAAGTTTAGCTAAAACTCCTGCTATTTCCCCCAGGGCAGTCTTACCGCAAAGATTGATCAGACGCAAACCGGCTGATTTTTCAATCGCTTCAGCCACTATCTTCGCTGCCGGTTCACCGATCAGAACGACCTTTGCCTCCGGGAGATTTTTCTGAATCAAATTTACTAAATGTTTTATCTGATCGGGAGACCAGTTTTTAGAACTCCAGCGGGCAGAAGCCGACAGATTTATTCCGATTAATTCTCCTTGCTCAAGCAGGCCTTTAGCTGGCTCTTTACGTTCCCAAAAAACCAGTTTTTTCTCGCTGATCCTGACTCCCAACAATTGCAGGATCTTTTCCTGCGAATCGAGTGGTCCTATTTTTCGATCATAGGCAATACTCTTAGTCAAAAGCCTTCCCCAACGCAGACGATAGCCGAAAGAAAAACGGCTAAAACTCAGGAAAGCTATCAGGTGTGAGCTGCGGTTATTTTGTAAATCAATAATATAATCAAAACTCGCCCGGCGTAAAGCTTTGGAAATCTTATTAATATTGCCTATTCTCTTATAACCGTCATCCATAGCGACAATTTCGTCAATATACGGGCAATCGCATAAAAAAGAATAGTATTTCTTTAAAGTCAAAAGGGTGATTTTGGCCTGCGGATACGCCTCACGTAACGCCTTCAAAGAAGGTAAGCTTAAAATAATATCCCCCAGGGAAGAAAACTTGATCACCAGAATATTTAGACTCTCGATCGTTTCCTGATAAACTTTCTTAGTTAAATCCAAACAGCACTGAAGATTATAGCTCTGCTCGACTTTGCGACGGGCCTTAAGGGTCAATTCAGTGGCATATTGGGGATTTTTTATTATTTTTAGCATAGCTTCGGCAATGCCGCCAGGATTTTTAGGCTCGACCAAGATCCCATCCTTACCGTTTTCGATTATTTCTTTAAAACCTCCGAGATTACTGGCAATCACCGGAACCCCACAGGCAAAGCCTTCGATAGCCACCCTGCCGAAAGACTCCTCGATCACCGAAGGAGCAACTAAGATCCGGGCATCGCTTAAAACATTCTCCACGTCTTTATGGAAACCGCAAAATTCAACATTGTAATTCAGGGAAAAACGCCGAACCATACTTTTTAAATAATCCAAATAACGTAATTTTGACTTGTCGGCTGAACCGATTATTTTCAATTTAAAATAGGGATTAAACCTTACTACTTTTTTAAACGCCTCAATTAAAAATTCATAACCCTTAGTCGGCGAAATCCGGCCCATACTGACGATCAGATTACTCTCCTGGCGTTTAGAGTAATCACGAAAAGTAAACTTATCCAAATCCACCCAACGCTGGACAATCCTGATCTTTTTTTCAGGAACTCCAAAACTATCCTTCATGTGCCGAGCCACCAGTTTGGAAGGACAAATCACGTATTTACCCCAACCCATGACCTCGCTGGAAAGCGGGCTCTTATAAACTCCGTGGGCAGTAGTGACAAACTGAGTATTCGTTTTACGGGTTGCAAAAAAACTCAGCCAGGCCGGCACCCGGCTGCGGGCATGGACAATATCGATATTTTCCTTAGCAATAATCGCTTTCAGGCTTTTGATATGCAACAAGCTTAAAGGTGACTTACGGTGTACGGCAAGCTGGTAATGCTTGATCCCCAATTTTTCCAATTCTTCAGTAAGCCGGCCGCCGGAACTGACTACGATATTTTCAATACCCCGGGATTTAAAAAACTTGACCAAGTCCATAACCCCTCTCTCGGTACCGCCGATATTCATAGCCGGAAGGATCTGCATTACCCTCATAGTTAAATTAGCTCCTCTATGGCTTTACCAACCTTTTCTTTATTCTTAGCAAAAATCTGGCAAGAACGTAAAACGATCGACTCAAAATCATAGGGTTTTTCTAAAAAACTGACTTCATTGCCTATCGATTCAAGAAATACCTTATGTTTGTCGCCTTCCTGGCCTAAGCTGACACAAACTGTCGATGGATTAATAGCTATACTTTCGGAAATCATTGAAATGCTGTCAGTGGTAATAAAAGCTACTTCAGCCAAAGCCACAAACCCTTCAAAAACAAAATCAAAATTTTGCCGGTTGGCCAAAACACAAGCTGCAGTTTGCTTAAAATCCTTAAGTTCTTTTTCGATCAACTTCTCGGCCGCAGGCGGCGTGCGCCGCGAGCTGCTCAAGAGTATTTGATAATTATTTTTTTCGGCAAAGTCTTTTACTTTGGAAATAAAAACTTTTAGGTTTTCAAAAAATTCCTGTTTATTCAGTAATGGCCCGCCGATAAAAAATGAAATCTTTTTACCTTCGGGCAGGCCGAAAAGATCTTTGCATTGGCTTATTTTTTCTTCCAAATTTTCCGGATAACAAAGAGCACCTTTGATCGCTACAGCCCGGGGCCCGGGAATCCGGTCATGTTCAGGAATAACCGCTAAGTCAAATTTTCGCAACGGTACATTCGGCCGTAAGATAACCACTGATTTTGCGCCCAAATAAGAAGCCAATAATTTATTTGCCGGTGCGGCAATGCTGCCGGCACTGATCACTAAATCAGCACAAACGCTATCCAGAGCCCGCCAGGTTTTCTTATCTACCACCCAGGAAAGCAGTCTTCCTGAAAATAAACAGTGACGGCTAACGCAGGTTGCAAAAAGGTCAGCCAAAAAACGGTGGAATTGACTACGATATCTGATTTCGATGGTCCGGCTGCGGATCAGCTTCTTTCTTTCCGACAATAACCGCAACAGCGAACGCGATTGTTTAAAGTGGCCGAGTTTTCGATCGGTCAGGATCACGATATCACGGTTCAATTTACGTTTAAAACGTTTGTAATACCAAAAATATTCCCAGGGATACTTCCTTAAATAATCTTCGTAAATCTTATTCAACGACTGAAGGATCTCTTCGTCGCTCTTTCCCGAAGGGTCTATCGGCTTTCCGATCTCGCTGACGTGATGAGTCAGGTTTTTCCGGTAACAAAAATCCGGATATATTTTTTTATTGAATTTTTTTGCCAGGTAGACCGAACCGCGCGGAGTAGGGACTAAATGCGAGAAAAACTCGACTACTGGTGCGTCTTTTTCAGCGCCATGATCGATGACTATGCCGATCAAGTGATCGTTCTTTAAATAACGGATCAACTCCTTGATCGAAAAAACCACATTGATCTTTCCCTCGACCCTCACTTCGTTTAAAAACCGGTCGAGTTCCTTGTTTTTCTGTTCCTTGGCGAAAATAGCAAAAGTCCGGCGATGGGCAAAAAGAGATATCGCAGTTTCCCAATTACCGGCATGGATCCCGACAAAAATCCCGCCGTCGGGAGTGATGTTTTCTTCCCCCTTGATAGTCACAAAGGGATAGATCCTCGGTGCGATAAGGTTTTCAATGACATCCAAAACCAGGTAATGGAAACTTCGCTTCAAAATAGCGTGCAGTTCCTGATAAGACTTTTCAGGAAAAGCCAGCTTAATGTTGCGGAAAGCCACCCGGCGCTTACGGCGATGATAATAAAAAATCAGCCCGATAAACTTTGCCAAAGCATAGATGACCCAAAAAGGAGCTTTAAGCAACATTCGCTGAAGTAACTTACAAAAATTATACATCGTAGTTATAGTTTTCCGGCTAACTTAGTTTGTAAAACTTCAATAAAGCCTTTACTATTTTCGATCTCGACAGTTATTTCCATGACTATGATATTCAAACGTTTTTCTCCTAAAGGAAAATGATATTTGTCTTTAGCGGTAATTATCAGATCGGAAATCCCCGCTGACAACAATCCATCCTCTAACTTAAGGTATTCGGCAGCCTTCAACTGGTAATGATCAGGGTAGACGATTTTACGGGAAATATCCAGCCCAGATTGCTGCAACTTGTTGAAAAATCCCTCCGGGTATCCGATGGCGGTAAAAGCAGCTGTTTCTTTACCCTTAAGCCAGTTTAGGTCAACCGGGTTGGCCGCTAAATCAAAAAACCCTTTAACTTGATAACCGGAAAAAAACAACCGACTTTGCGGTGAAAACTTATTGATCAAGTCCGAAATCTGCGCCCGGTCGAAGAGCTCATCAGAGTAGTTGACTACGATGATGTCGGCTCGCTTAAGCGAACTTAAAGGTTCCCGAAAAATCCAAGCCGGTATCAGCCGGGGTTTATTCCTAAATTCACGCGCGCCCATGACCACCAAATCAACGGTCCTCTTTAAACGGCGGTATTGAAATCCATCGTCAAGAATAAACAATTCAAAATCAGAGTCCAGTTTCCTGGCTAAGCCCAAACGGTCAGGCGAAGAAAAAACTTTAGAACCGGCCTCTAGGAGCAGTTTTCCTTCATCTTCACCGTAACCCCGCCGCAAAATCGCGGTTTTAAACTGTTGGCAAAATTGCTCTCTTAACCAGATGACTAAAGAAGTCTTTCCCGAACCGGCCCAGGAAATATTGCCCACACTGATAACTTTACTTTGAGCCCACCAGGACGGAAAGATTCCCCAATCGTAAAAAAAGTTGCGCAAGTAAACTGCCAGCCAGTAAAGCCCGGAAAGAAGACAAAGAAAACCGTAGGCGATCCGCCGGGGAAGATTTCTTGGATTGGCTTCCAGTAAGTTAAGATAGCTCTGTTTTATTCTAAGCATCATGAGTGCTTTTTTTTAACGACTGTAAAACTATTCCTAAGTTCTTCTCCAGGCTTTTCCTTTCCTGCTGAAAAACTTCCTGGCATTTATGGTTTAGATTCTTACGTAATGCCTCATCCTTGACCAGGCGCATCAACGCCTGGCGTAATTCCTGGCGGTCAGCTACTTTAAGCCCGGCGCCTTTTTCCAGGACTACTTCTTCGACATCCAAAAAATTATCCATATGCGGCCCGAAAATCGTGGGTTTACCAAAATAAATCGGCTCCAGAATATTATGCCCACCGTTGGCTGAAAGGCTTCCACCGACAAAACAAATATCAGCCAGGCCGTAAAAATAGATCAACTCTCCGATAGTATCCAGGATAAAAACGATCTTTCGCTTTTTAGTGATGTCTTCAGAAAAATATTCCGGCACCTGGCTGATCTTAAACGGTAGAAAACCTTTGGAGCGGATGAGCCGGGCAACCTGGTTTACTCTTTCCGGATGCCGGGGAGCGATCAGGAATTTAAAATCACCCGAAGATTCTGTAATATCCTGATAAACTTGAAGCAGGATTTCCTCCTCGGCCGGATGGGTGCAACCGGCAACAAAAAGAAGGCTCCCCCCAGGCTTAAGCACCGGTTCATAACTATTCTTGATCGTTAAAGCTATCTGCTGGTCGATTATAATACTTTCAAATTTCATGTTGCCGCTGACGATGATCTTTTCTTTATCAGCCCCCAGGTAAGTAAAACGCTTTTTATACATCTGGTTTTGAACCGCAATATAATCGCATTTATTGATTATTTTGGCCAGAAACGGTTTGATCAACTTGTAACGCTTAAAAGCCCGGTCAGAGATCCTGCCGTTAATGATCAGGATCGGTATCTTCTTTTTTTGCAGCTGGGAAAAAAGATTCGGCCAAATCTCAGTTTCCACGGCAATAAAGATTATCGGTCGGAAAACTTTTATAAAATGCCTCACGATCCAGGATGTATCCAGGGGGAAAAATACGATTTGCGCGCAATGAGAATATTTTTGCCGGGCGACTTTGTTGCCGGTCAAAGTAGTAGTTGAGATCACAATCGGTGCAAGGTAGTTTTCTTTGATCTTACGGATCAAATTTCCAATCGCATTAGCCTCGCCTACGCTGACTACCTGGATCCAGATAACTTCTTTACCGACGGTATTTTTTATCCAACCCAATTTCTGGCCTAAAGCTTTCAAAGTTGTTTTCCGGCGCCAGATATAAACCGGTAAATAGGCCAGAAACCCTAAAAAAAACAAACAATCATATAAAAAAAGTAAGATCTTCATTTTGCCCGCGGATGTGCTTTTAAATATACGTTTTTTAATGAATCAATGGTCAAATGGGTATAGATTTGAGTCGAGGATATCGTCGAATGCCCCAAGAGTTCCTGCACACTTCGCAGATCTGCCCCCCGGTTTAAAAGATGAGTAGCAAAGGAATGCCGAAAGGTGTGCGGTGAAACATGAAGGGTTAAAGCTGCTTTTTTCATATATTTAGTAATAATCCCTCTGACCCCCCGGTCAGTTAAAGCCTGAGAGCGCTTATTGATAAATAAAGCCTGGGAATTATCCAAACGGGCATCCAAGTATTGCTTAAGACAGTTTATTGCCGGTTCACCCAGAGGCAGAAGGCGTTCTTTACGGCCCTTACCCTTGACTTTTACCATGCCGCCGATCAGATCGACCCCGTCTCTTTTTAAAGCCATCATCTCCGAGATCCGGGCGCCGGTGGAATAAAGGAATTCCAACATTGCCTTATCCCTTAAAACCAATACTCCGTCACCTTTAGGCAGATCTAAAACTTGTCCGACCTCTTTTTCGGTTAAAAACTTAGGCAGGGGCTTATCCAGGCGCGGATAAATCAAAGAAGCCGCCGGATTATTTTTAGCGATACCCTCCCGAACAATGAATTTAAAAAAACTTTTTAAAGTCGAGATCTTTCGGGAAAGAGTCCGTTTATTCAGTTTTTTTTCGCTTAAAACCCCTAGGAATTTACGCAGAATAAAATAGTCGATATTCTTAATATCCTGGCAGGTGCGTGAATCAAGAAACCCTGAAAATTCCCGTAGATCCCGCTGATAGTTAGAAATAGTATGCGGAGAATAATTTTTCTCGATTTCCAGATAATTTAAAAACTTATCGATATAGTATGAAAATGAATCCATGTTCTTAACTTCTCTTGACCTATTCCTGATCCTCTTCTGAAGTATTCTCAACCCCGGGAAGATTACGGCTGGTATAGGTGCATTTGGGAAAACTACTGCAGCCAAAGAAAACCTGGCCGCGTTTATTGCGCCGCTCGACCAATTTACCCTCTTTACATTGCGGACAAACTACATCGGTAGTTATACTTTCAGCGTATTTACATTTTGGAAAATGCTCGCAACTTAAAAAGCGGCCCTTTCGCGACCATTTAATGATCATCCGGCCGCTGCATTTGGTACAATGTTTGTCCGAGTACTCGATTTCCTTTTGGGCCTGGCTTAAAGAATCCTCAACCCGCTGTTTAAACTGGGGGTAAAAATCTGTTAAGATCTTGTGCCACTCAATACTGCCGCGCTCGACTTCATCCAGTTTCTCTTCCATTAAAGCGGTAAAACCGTCATTCATCACCTGGGGAAAAAACTCCTCCAGCAGTTTGATCACCTTTATCCCCAGGTCAGTGGGGATAAAACTGCGCCTTTCCCGGCGGGCATAATTTCGCTTGATCAAAGTGAAGATTATCGGAGCATAAGTCGACGGCCGGCCAATACCTTTTTCTTCAAGCAAGCGCACCAGTGATGCGTCATTGTAGCGGGCCGGAGGCTTAGTGGTATGTTCGGTCAGTTGAAAATCTTCATTAACCAGCTTCTGGCCTTCTTGAAGTTTAGGCAAGGGGTTGTCGGACTCAGAATCAAAAACTTTAAGATAGCCAGGAAAAACCACCCTTCGGCCGTCAGCCGAGAATTCGGAATTATCAGAAACAATGACCGCTTTCTGCTGTTCCAAAAGCGCTTCTTTCATTGTAGTCGCCAGGAAACGGCGCCAGATCAACTCATAGAGTTTTAACTCATCTTCGGAAAGATGTGCTGCCAAGTCCTGAGGTTTTCGGTAAATGCTGGTGGGCCGGATCGCTTCATGAGCCAGCTGGGCGCCTTTTTTCTTTTTATAATGGTATTCTTTTTCAGCCAGATATTCTTTTCCGAAATTTTCAGTAATAAACTCTTTGGCTTCGCTGCGGGCCTTAGGGCTGACATGAAAAGAATCAGTACGCATATAAGTGATCAAACCAGTGCTTTCCTCGTTGACCTGGATACCTTCATAAAGCTTTTGAGCCAGCATCATGGTCTTTTGGGCTGAAAACCTAAGTTTATTAAAGGCGTCTTGCTGTAAAAGCGAAGTTATATAAGGTGACGGCGGTTTGCGGGAGATATTACGCCAGGTCAAGGCCTTGACTGTAAATTCCTGGCCACGAATATCGGAAATACATTTTTCAGCTTCCTGACGGTGGTCAAAAATTCCCTTTTTGCCTTTATATTTAGTAAGTTTAGCTTTAAGGCTTTCCTGGGCAGCTTTAAACTGAGCCAGGACCGAATAAGTAGTCTGGGGCAAAAACAGCCCGATCTCTTTTTCCCGTTCAACAACAAATTTTAAAGCGATCGACTGGACTCTTCCGGCCGAAAGCCCCCGGACGATCTTCTTCCATAACAACGGTGAAAGATTGTAGCCGACAATCCTATCCAGGACCCGTCGGGCGATCTGGGAGTTAACTTTATCCAAATCCAGGCTTCCCGGATGTTTGAAAGCAACCTTTAAAGCCTCGGAAGTTATTTCATGAAAAACTACCCGGCTGAATTTTGAATTTTTGTCGGCGATCTGTTCCTTGATGTGCCAGCTTATGGCCTCGCCTTCCCGGTCAGGGTCGGTAGCCAGATAGATGATTTTTTTATTCTTGGCTTTTTTCTTTAATTGGCTGACTACTTTTTCTTTTCCCGAGATCACCCGGTACTTTGGCTCAAAGTTATTTTCCACATCTACCGAGATCTTATTGGCCGGTAAATCCACCAGATGGCCCATCGAAGATACCACTTCATAATCCGGGCCGAGAATCGAAGAAATAGTCTTTGCTTTTGTCGGTGACTCAACAATAACCAAGTATTTGCTCATTATATTTAGTTTACCTCCAATTGGGCAAAATTCAGGTTTAGCTCTTCGATAATGTCCTCCAAACAATCCACTAATTTAGCGCCTTGTTTGATCAACTGATGAGTTCCCTTGCTCATCAAAGAATCAGCTCCTCCAGGCAAAGCAAACACTTCCCGGTTCTGTTCGCAGGCTAAACGGGCGGTGATTAAAGCCCCGCTTCTCTGGGCAGCTTCCACCACTAAAACTCCCCTGGTCAGCCCGCTGACAATCCGGTTTCTCCGGGGAAAATTATCCGGATGAGGCAAAACCCCCAAGGGAAATTCTGAAACTACTGCTCCGGACTCGACGATCTGGTTAAACAACCGGGTATTTTCTTTAGGATAAACATTCAGCAATCCGCTGCCTAAAACCGCAACTGTCCGGCCGTTTTTTAAGGCCGCCTGGTGAGCAGCAGTATCAATACCCCGGGCTAAACCGGAAACAATGCCGATCCCCAACTTGGAAAGTTCAGTTGAATATTTTCCGGCTAAACTCAACCCATAGGCACTGGCTTTACGGCTGCCGACAATCGCCAGAAGATATTTATTTAAAACTGAGAGATCTCCTTTAACATATAAGACTAACGGCGGATGGCTGATCTCTTTGAGCAAATCCGGATATTGCGCATCAAAAATATCTAAACAGTTGACTTTGTGTTTTTCAATTAAGCCCATTTCTTGATCTAGGCGACGCAGGATTTTAGGGCTTAGGACGGCTTCGATGTCAGCGGCAGTCAAAGAACCCACCCGGCTTAAATCAGAATAACCAGCTTCTAAGATCAGGTCAGGGTCAGGAAAAACCTTGATTACATCAATAATCTTTTTTCCTGAAAAGTTTAAAAGATTTAATAACAGCGATCCTTTCTTAGGCATTATTCATCCAGGATCTTTTTGATCTTAACCGCCACTTCCTCAGGCTTAAGGCCATCAGTATTGACCTGATGCTCTGCCTGTTCATAACAGAACTTTCTTTTTTCTAATAACTCTTTGATTGTTTTTAACCGATTGTTAACCTTAAGCAGCGGACGACAAATATGTTTTTCAGTCCGTTGTTCGATGACCTCCGGCGATGCCGTAAGACAGATCAACAACCCGCTGTTTTTAAGCAAAGTCAGATTAGCCGGATCGCAAACCAGGCCGCCGCCGCAGCTAACTACTAAATCAGCCTTTAAGGCTAGCTTTCTAAGCAGCTCCTGTTCAAGGCTCCGAAAATATACTTCGCCTTCTTCAGCGAAGATCTGGAGAATGGTTTTCCCCTGGCTTTTTTCGATCAAAGCATCCATCTCCACAAACTCCCGGCCCAGTTGCTCAGCCAGAAGCCTGCCGACCAGGCTCTTGCCAGTCCCCATAAACCCCACTATATATATGTTTTTCATAGGCTTAGCGCTCCTAAATACGATGTGCTATATAGGTAAGTAGTATTATCAGAGATTTAAGAAAATTGTCAAGGCAGGATTATAAAAGACTTGAAAAGGCTGGGGTGATTTGAGTGGGACCTGTCCCCAATTTATTTGCCGTACTTTTTGATCAGTTCTAAGCCGATGATGTTGCGCTGGATTTGGTTAGTGCCTTCATAGATCTGGGTGATTTTTGCATCACGCATGAATTTTTCAATCGGGTAATCGCGCATATAACCGTAACCGCCGTAGATCTGAACGGCATTAGTAGTCACTTCCATGGCCACATCCGAAGCAAACATCTTAGCCGCGGCTGAAGCAGTTCCAACATCTTTTAAGCCCCGGTCGACCATTCCAGCACAGGCATAGACTAAGCTGCGGGCAGCTTCAGTCTTGGTCGCCATATCCGCCAGCATCCACTGAATGCCCTGAAAAGAGCTTATCGGCTTACCGAACTGCACTCTTTGGTGAGCATACTGGGTAGCCAACTCCAAAGCTCCTTGAGCAATACCCACTGCCTGAGCTGCCACTCCCGGACGAGACTGGTCAAATGTCTTCATCGTAGCAATAAAACCGATACCTTCACGATTACCCAAAAGATTCTCCTTGGGCACTTTAGCATCATTAAAAATCAGTTCTCCGGTCGATGAAGCCCGGATACCTAATTTTTCTTCCTTTTTCCCGAAAGTAAATCCCGGGGTCCCTTTCTCTACGATAAAGGCCGAAACTCCCCGGGGGCCTCTGGCTTTATTAGTAACGGCGATTATAGTATAGATCTGAGCATCTCCGCCATTGGTAATAAAATGTTTAGTCCCGTTTAAAATGTAGTGATCACCGTCTTTTTTAGCCGTAGTCTTGACTGCTGCCGCATCAGAACCAGCTTCCGGTTCAGTCAGGCCAAAGGCAGCCAGATGTTTTCCTGAAGCAATATCCGGCAAATACTTTTTCTTCTGCTCTTCGGTCCCGAACAAAAGGATCGGAAACATACCTAAAAACGATGCAGCATAAGCAGTAGCCACGCCTCCATCGACCCGGGATATCTCCTCGGTAGCAATGCACAATTCGAGCAACCCTGTGCCCATGCCTCCGTAGGCCTCAGGAATACAGAGTGAAAAAAGGTCTGACTTGCCAAGAGTCTTGATAATCTCAGCCGGAAATTCTTCCTTTTCATCCAACTCCCGCGAAAACGGACGGATCTTTTCTTCAGCTATCTGACGGCACAACTGGCGTAACATTTTCTGATCTTCAGTATGATTGTAATCAACAAGAAACATAGTTTTCCTCCTATCGGTAAATTTTATTTAACCTTTAAAATGACCGCATGCTCGCAGCAGTTAGGGAAAGATAAACAATTAATACAGTCACTCCAGATCTTATGCGGTAACTCTTTACGGTCTATCTCTTTAAACCCGAGTTTCTTAAAAAACTCTGGAACAAAA
>Ga0180009_10002884_pt1 | contig 19966 bp, 18 predicted proteins | sample OS_PC_MetaG_FD_123537 | JGI IMG/M metagenome (GOLD analysis project Ga0180009, IMG submission 123537) | Groundwater microbial communities from the Aspo Hard Rock Laboratory (HRL) deep subsurface site, Sweden - OS_PC_MetaG | ecosystem: Environmental > Aquatic > Deep subsurface > Groundwater...
CACGCTTTCCCCCCTATCCACCCGCAAGGTTTTCGGCGGCGAAGGTCCAGTTGGCGAGGTGGTTGAGGAAGTTTTGGACGTATTCGGCGCGTCGGTTTTGGTAGTCCAGGTAGTAGGCGTGTTCCCAGACGTCCAGGGTGAGGAGGGGGGTCTGGTTGCGGGTCAGCGGGGTGTCGGCGTTGGAGGTGGTCACCACGCTCAGGACGCCCGCGTCCGCCACCAGCCAGGCCCAGCCTGATCCGAACTGGCCGTTGGCGGCCTGGGCGAACTGGTCCGCGAAGTTTTCGAAGCCCCCGAAGGCGGCGTCCATGGCCATGGCCAGGGCGCTGCCTTCCGGGGGTTTGCCTCCTCCTCCGGGCTTCATGGACTTCCACAGGAAGTTGTGGTTCCACGCCTGGGCCGCGTTTTGGAACAGGGCCAGGCTATCCGGGGCGGCGGCGGCGTGGGCGATTATGGCTTCCAGGGGCTGGCTTTCCAGGGAGGTTCCCTGGATGGCCTTTTGGGTCCTGGCCACGTAGCCCGCGTGGTGCTTGCCGTAATGGAGGGAAAGGGTGTTGGCCGAGAGGTACGGCTCCAGGGCGTTTTCCCGGTACGGCAGGGGGGGAAGCTCCAGGCTGGTGGGCTTTTCCGGCTTTTCCCCCAGGGTCCAGCCCGGCCCGGCCAGGGCCGCCGTCCCCGCCAGGGCCACGGCTCCGGCCAAAAAGGTCCTGCGGTCCATCAGGTTGTCGCTCATGGTCGGCTCCTTTCGCTCCAGGGTTGGTTTGGCTGATCCCAAAAATTCGATGTTGGGAAAGAATCCCCACTGCCCCCCTTTTCAAAGGGAGGTTCTCGTTGGGCTGGGTCCGCCTGTTTCGTGAAGCGGTATCAGTCCGCCCGGTTGCCCATGCGGGTGGTGAGGACGTAGCCGAAGGCCGTGGTCTGGCCGGGGGACAGGGACAGGTTGAAGCGCACGGTGTCCCGGTCCACCTTTTCAAACCCCGGCGCGCCCTTGTCCGGGACGAGATCGAAGCGCGGCGCGTGCACGTTCCGGGTGATGCGGACCCGTACGGGCACGTCCCGGGTGTTTTTCACGGTGATCTGGAACCGCCGGGTCTCGTCCCAGCCGGACACGTCGCCATTCTTGTCGAAAAGAAAATGGTCCGTGGAGAAGTCCATGAGCACGGGCGTGACCAGCACGTCTTCCACAGCCCCCAGGTTCAGGCGAACCTTCTGGTCCACGGGGATGTAGTCGAACTGGCTCCGGCCCTCGTAGGCCTCGCCGCCCTTTTCATCCACGGACCGGAAGACCCGGATGTCCCCGCCGGGGATGGGGGTTTCGCCCAGTTTGTGTTTCCTGTCGTTGGCAAAGGACAGGAACCGCATCACGGATGCCCCCCAGCGCTCCTCCTCGAACTCGTAGAGGTTCTCCACGGGCACGCCCCGGGTTTCAAAGGACAGAAGCCGCTTGGACCAGCTGTCCGGGATGGTCTCCGTGCCTTGGATGGAATAGACGAAATACTCGGAAAGCCCCTCCTTGACGATCTCCTTGGGCGCGGACTGGGCCATGGGGGCCATCATGGCCATTTCGCGCCGGGCCATCTTGACCATGCCCGCGGACTCGTCCATGGCCATGGGCCTGACCATGCCGGGCCGGCCGTAGGGATGCTCCCGCCGGGCCAGGGCCGCGATCTCGTCCAGGAGGTGGACCTTGCCCACGATGAGGCGCACGTGGGCCCCGGGGTAGTCCTCGCCCGAGCGGTTGTCCACCCGGACGTAGCCGGAGAGATCCATGGTCTTTTCGTCGGCCGAGAGGCTGCCCAGGTAGAACGCGCGCCAGGACAGGCCGCTGGTGAGGTAGGAGATCTCCATGGGCACGTCGGCCGCCACGCGGCTTTCCATGTCCCATACCCCGGAGTCGGGCGCGGCCGGAGGATAGACGAGGTCCGTCACATCCACCTCGGTTGCGTGCTCCCTGGGGAAAAGCTCCAGGCTGGTGGGGTCGATCAGGGTCCCGGCCCAGGCGAACTGGAGGCGGTTTTCGCCCTTGGCCAGGGTGAGCCGGCGGATGTCCCGCACCAGGGTGAGGTCTGCGGAATTGTAGATGGTGACGTACACCTCGGCCGGTTCGGGCAGGGTAACGAGGTCCACCCGGGCCCAGGCGGGAAGCGCGAGGAGGAGGATGGCCGCCGTGGCGAAAATCTTTTTCATGGCCGCCCCCCTAATTCCGAATGTTCTTTTGGACATAGCGCATGTTCCAGTCCAGCGTTCCGTGGGCCGGGAGGTCCAGCACGAACTCCAGCGTGCCGGCGTCCTTCCTTTCATGGGGATGGCTCGCCTCCTTCATCTCCCAGTCCCCTTCCACATGCTGGATCAGGGAAAGCCGGACAGCGGAATCCTTGAAGTTCTCCACCTTGGCTGCGAGCAGAACATCCTGGTCGTGGAGCACCACCCTTCCGCTCTGGTTCCGGCGGATGTTCAAGCTCTCGTCCTTCATCTTGCGCTGGGTCACCACCACGTCCCGGGAATCCCCGATGGTAAGCGACGCCTCTTCGCCCACGGGCAGGGTGGCCAGCCGGTCCTCCCCCAGGAAGATCGCCTCGCCCCCGGAGGTCGTGGAAAACACCCGGGCCTTGCCCTGCCACAGGGCGAACGTCCCCAGGCTCGCGGCGGCGTTGTTGGCGATCCGGTAGGAAACCGGGACTCCCACGTTGCCGGAGACCCTCTCCGGGTCCCAGGGAAGTTCGCCCGCATCGAAGGTCCAGGTCTTATCCACAGGCACCCGGGCCTGGGAGAAGATCATGCGCTTTTCCGTCTGGCCGTCATAAAGCGAGGAGCCGAAAGGCGGAACCCGGCCGGGGTGCACCGTGGCGTCCGGGAGGTCTTCGCCCGAAAAATTCCGCACCACCAGGTAGGCATGCAGGGAAAGGGACTTCTCGTCCGGTGCGGCTACGGCCTTGTATTCCACCAGGCGGTCCAGGTCGGCCAGAAGGTACGAAATGCGGGCCCGGACGTTTTGGGCCCCGGACGCCCAGATCTCCCACACCAGGGCGTTTTCGGCCGGGGGATAGGAGAGGGAGATGAGCCGGGCCTTGTCGGTCGGCGCGTCCAGGGAAAGGCGGATGGAATCCGGGTCGATGTTTACGCCCTTCCAGGAAAAATCCACCTGGTTCGAGCCCTGCTGGAGGGTCAGGACCCGCTCTTCCCGGATGAGGGTGGCCTGGGGATTCTCCATCCGGACCACGGTGGCCTCCCGGGCGGGGAGGGCCGAAAGCTTGGTGCGGCAAAACCCGGGCGGGGCCGGGGCAATGGCAAAAACAAGGGCCAGGGCCAGGGGGACGGAGAAGGCGGAACAGGGGCGCATGGGTCCTCCGGTTGCGGGTTCGGCGCGGACGCCGCTTTTCCGGGTTGTTCAGGCTGGGGGTATCAGACCGCCACCACGCAGTTGGCTTCGCCAAAGGGGCCGGGGACGTATCCGTCGGCCCCGGGGTCGTTCACCCATCGGACGCCGTCCAGGAGGAACCGGTACTGGTAGTCCTGGCCGGTGGGAAGCGGTACGGTAACCTTGAACTCCCCGCCTTTCAACCGCTTCATGGGCGTGGCCGAGACGTCCCAGGCGTTGAAGTCCCCCACCAGGGCCGCCGAAGAAGCCTCCCCGGCCGTCGCCTTGTCCAGGCTGAAGGTGGTCTTGCAAACAGATTTTTTCTTCAGGAACTCTTTCTTGATGGCCATGGCATCCTCCCGGAAAAAGACCAGTCTTTTCACCCATTGGACGGCTACTAGGAGAATATAATGCCGCCGGGGCCGGATGTCGAAGGCCCCGGGCGGGAAAAAGCGGATTTGGGCCAGGGCTGCTTCCAAAAAGGATTTCGTTATGAGATGGAGCGAAAAATTCCAGGGCGATAGAAATTTTGTTGAAAACAGCCCTATTCAGGAGGCACTTTGGATCTCGGCGCGCCGGAAGCAGGAGAGGACGTGGTCATTGACGAGCCCCACGGCCTGCATGAATGCGTAGCACACCACGGGACCCACGAAGCTGAAGCCCCGTTTCTTCAGGTCAGCGGAAAAGGCCCGGGACTCGGGGGTCTCGGCCGGGATGCCGCTCGTGCTCTCCCAGCGGCCCACCAGGGGGCGTCCCCCCACGAACTCCCAGGCGTAGGCGGAAAAGCTCCCGAATTCCCCGGCCACGGCCAGGAATGCCTGGGCGTTTCCCACGGCCGAGGCGATCTTTCTCCGGTTGCGCACGATGCCGGAGTCGTTCTCCAGCCTATGGAGGTCCCGCTCTCCGAAGGCGGCCACCCGGGCCGGATCGAAATCGGCGAAAGCCCGGCGAAACGCCTCCCTCTTCCTTAGAATAGTGATCCAGGAAAGCCCGGCCTGGGCGCCTTCCAGGACCAGGAATTCGAAAAGCGTCCGGTCGTCCGTCACCGGGACGCCCCACTCCCGGTCATGATAGACCACGTACAGGGGGTCGTCCCCGGCCCAGGCGCACCGGGACCTCAATATTCCGGCTCCTCGCCCGGGTTTCCCGAAAGGACCGAGCAGGCGCTGCTCCGCCCTTCGTAAAGCCGGAAGACCCGGTCCAGGCGGGTGAGCTTGAACACGTTCACCACGGGCTCCCGTATCCCGCAGATGGCCAGGCTTCCCACCCCCCCCAGGGCCTTCAGGGCGCTCACCATGGCCCCCAGGGCCGAGGAGTCCAGGAAATCCACGTGGGAGAGGTCCAACACGATGCGGCGGGCGCCGTTTTCGATTTCCTCCAGCATCCGTGCCTTGAAGTCAGCGGAAATCGAGGCGTCTATGCTTTTTTCCATGGGGGTGACGATCAGGATGTCCCCGGTCTTTTCTGCTTCGATGCGCATAAGCGTCTCCGGCATAGGAAGGATGGTCGGGCTTCGGCTTTGGCAAAAGCCCGTCAGGGTTTGGGAACGGGCTTTAAGCCCCAGATTTCCTCGCTGTACTCCCGCACGGTGCGGTCGCTGGAGAAATATCCCATGCGGGCCGTGTTCAGGATGGCCTTTTTGGCCCATCCGGTGCGGTTCTCATAGTCCTGGCCCGCCCGGGCCCGGGTTTCGGTGTAGTCCGGGAAGTCCGCCAGGTGCATGTAGCGGTCCTGGGGACTCAAAAGGTAGCGGTCCACCCATGCGAAGAGGCCCGGATCGTCCGGGCAGAACCGGTTGTCCCGGATGGCGTTCAGCACCCGGCGCACCCCGGCGTGCCCGCGGTAGATCTCAAATGGGCGGTAGGTTCCCTCAGCCGTTATCCGGGCGATGTCCTTTTCCAGGAGGCCGAAGATGTAGATGTTCTCCTCCCCCACCTCGTCCTTGATTTCGATGTTGGCCCCGTCCAGGGTCCCGATGGTCACGGCGCCGTTTAGCGCGAACTTCATGTTCCCCGTGCCCGAGGCTTCGAACCCGGCGGTGGAGATCTGCTCCGAGAGATCAGCGGCCGGGATCATGGCCTCTGCGAGGGTCACCCGGTAGTCCGGGGCGAAACATACCCGGATGAGGTCCCGGGCCTTCCGGTCCCGGTTCACCACATCCGCCACGCAGTGGATGAGCTTGATGATGTTCTTGGCGGTCCGGTAACCCGGCGCGGCCTTGCCCGCGAACACGTAGGTCTTGGAAACGGGAGGCTCCATCCCCTCGTCCACCAGGGCCAGGTACTCGTCCACAATGGCGAGCACGTTCAAAAGCTGGCGCTTGTATTCGTGGATGCGTTTGGCCTGGATGTCGAAGAGCGAATCCGGGTCCACCCGCACCAGGGCCGAGTCGAAGAGCACCCGGGCCAGGCCCTCCTTGTTTTTCTTTTTTACGGCCAGGAACTTTTCGCAGAAGGCCGGGTCGTCCGCCAGGGGCTCGATTTTTCTCAAAAGGTTCAGGTCCGTGATGAACCCCGGGCCGATGGCCTCCTCCAGCAGGTCGTTCAGGTCCGGGTTGGCGGCCAGCAGCCACCGCCGGGGAGTGATGCCGTTGGTCTTGTTGTTGAACTTGCCGGGCGAAAGCTCGTAAAAGTCCGGCACCAGGGTGTGCTTCACCAGCTCCGTATGGAGCGCCGACACCCCGTTCACCGAATGGGAGCCCACCATGGCCAGGTGCGCCATACGGACCTTTTTGTCCTCCCCTTCCTCGATGAGCGACATGCGCCGAGCCCGGTCCTCGTCCCCGGGCCAGAGTTCCCCGAGGTGGTTCAGGAACCGCTGGTTGATCTCGTGGATGATCTGGAGGTGCCGGGGCAGGACTTTTTCCAGGAGGGAAACAGACCATTTTTCCAGAGCCTCGGGTAGCAGGGTGTGGTTCGTGTAGGCGATGGTGCGGGTGGTGATGTCCCAGGCCGTCTCCCAGGTGAGCCACTGCTCGTCCACCAGGATGCGCATGAGTTCGGCCACGGAAAGGGATGGGTGGGTGTCGTTCAGCTGGATGGCCGCCTTGTCGGGCAGGAGGGTGAAGTTCTCGTGGGCGGCCGAAAATTGGCGAATGATGTCCTTCAACGCACAGGACACCAGGAAGTACTCCTGGATGAGCCTCAGCTCCCGGCCGCTCTGGAAGGTGTCGGACGGGTAGAGGATCTTGGAGATCTTCTCGGATTCGATCTTGCCTTCCACGGCGGCGAAATAGTCGCCCTGGTTGAAGATGCGGATGTCGAAGTCCTGGGAGGGCCTGGCCTTGTAGAGCCTGAGGTAGTTCACCGTGTTGCCGCCGTAGCCCGGAACGGGGATGTCGTAGGGCACGCCGATGACCACCTGCCAGTCCATCCACATGGGGTTGTACTGGCCCCAGAAGTCCTGGGCATGCTCGATGCGGCCGTACAGGGGCACGATGTGGGCCAGATCCATGCGCTCCATCTGGAGAGGCGCAGCCTCCTCCACCCAGGTGTCGGGCTTCTCCCGTTGAAAGCCGTTGTTGATCTCCTGCTTGAACAGGCCGTAGTCGTAGTGGATGCCGTAGCCGAAGCCCGGGAGGTCCAGGGCGGCCATGGAGTCCAGGAAACAGGCCGCGAGCCGTCCCAGGCCGCCGTTGCCCAGCCCCGCGTCCCGCTCGTACTCCAGGGTCTCCTCCAGGCCGCCCCCCAGGCTTTCCACCGCCTCCCGGGCCTGGTCCCAGATGCGGAGGCCATGGAGGTTGTTGCCCAGAAGCCGGCCCATGAGAAATTCCATGGACAGGTAGTACAGCCGTTTGGCCCCGGCTTTGCGGTACCGCTCCATGGTCTCCAGCTGCCGGTCCAGGAGCCGGTCCCGCACCGAAAAGGCCAGGGCCATGTACAGGTCCCGGGTGACCACCTGGTCCGGGGATTTTCCCAGGGTGTAGCGCAGGTGGCCCCGCATGGAAGCCGCCAGGGCCTCTGGGGTGTTCTCCAGGAAAGCGGGCTCCGGGGTATCGATTCTTCCGGGGGTCTTCTTCGCTGTCTTTTTGGCCACGGTCCAGCCGCCTTTCCCCATGTACCCGGATACGGGACGTCCCGGCGCAGTTTGGGATGAATACCTTTATATGCTTTTTTGCGGCACGATGCAAAACAGGATTTTACCCCCAAAACCGCCCCCGGCCTTCGGCCCGCAGACAGAAACCAGGGCAGGGCGGGTGGTTTTCGTGCCGGTTGCCAGGACCTTTCCGTCCTGGTATAGCTCTGCCCCGTGCGGCCAAAGCCGGGAAAGCCCGAGGCCCTGACAAGCCCGGCCCCCGACCCTGCCAGGCTGCCCGGAAAAACGATCTGCCGCGTTGCGCCTTGCCGTTCATTTTTTTTGAACAGCCGGATAAAGCCTATTTTTTTTGAAAGGAGATGTTTCCATGAAAGACGTTGTCATCGTATCGGGATGCCGGACGGCCATCGGAACCTTCGGCGGGACCCTGAAGGACATGAACGCCGCCACCATCGGCAAGGTCACCATGGCCGAGGCCATCCGCCGGGCGGGCATCGATCCGGCGCTCATCGACGACGTGCGCTACGGCTGCTGCATGGAGCCCGAGGACAGCCTGAACGTGGCCCGGGTGGCCTCCCTCATGGCTGGCGTTCCCGAAACCCAGACCGCCGTCACCATCAACCGCGTGTGCATCTCCGGCATGGAGGCCACCATCTCCGGCATGGCCATGATCCAGGCCGGCATGGCCGACATCATCCTGTCCGGCGGCGTGGAGCACATGTCCGGCGCGCGCTACGTGGTGCCCGAGGCCCGGTGGGGCTGCCGCCTCCAGGACGTCACCTTTGTGGACTCCATGATCCGGGCGCTCCACTGCGGCTCCCACCTCATGCCCGATGCGGGCGACGGCCCGGTGGACGCCACCCAGCCGCCCCTGTCCTACTTCGTGGGCAAGCCCTACATCATGGGCCACACCGCCGAGTTCATCGCCCAGCACATGGGTATTTCCCGGGAGGAAATGGACGAGGTGGCGCTCCGGAGCCACAACAACGCCGAGCGGGCCACCAGGGACGGCGACTTCGCCGAGGAGATCGTGCCCATCGAGGTGCCCCAGCGCAAGAAGGCCCCCCTCATCTTTGACAAGGACGAGCATTTCCGCCCGGGCATGACCGCGGAAAAACTCGCCTCCCTGCCCGCGGCCTTCGTGCCCAAGATCGGCAAGGTCACGGCCGGCAACTCCAGCGGCCTGAACGACGGCTCCACGGGCCTCATCATCATGAGCGCCGACAAGGCCAAGGAACTGGGTCTCACCCCCATCGCCCGCATCAAGGCCACCGGCCGGGGCGGCGTGCATCCCTCCGTCATGGGCCTGGGGCCCGTGCCCGCCGTGCGCGACCTCATGAAGCGCAGCGGACTCAAGATTTCCGACTTCGACCTCGTGGAAGTGAACGAAGCCTTCGCCGCCCAGTATATCGGCTGCGAAAGGGAACTGGGCCTGAACCGCGAGATCACCAACGTCAACGGCTCGGGCATCGGCCTGGGACACCCCGTGGGCTCCACCGGCGCCCGGGTCATCCTCACCCTCATGTACGCCATGAAAAAACGCGGCAACACCCTCGGCCTCGCCACCCTCTGCGGCGGCGGCGGCGTAGCCATGGCCTGCGCGATCGAGATGCTGTAACAGGCTGCCCAAAAACGCGATCCGCGGCGTTGCACTTCACCGGGAAAGGGCTCAACGTACAAAAGTACGCCTCGCCTTTTCCCGGCTAGTGCGCCTTGCATATCACGTTTTTGACCAGCCTGTTTTCAATAGGCTGGTAAGGATTCAAGGGTAGAAAAAAAATTGGGGGGACCTCTTTTTTCGAACGCGGGGTCCCCGCGTGGCCGCAGGCCGCGTGGGGTGCAAATAAAGAGGTCCCCCCAAACCCCCTCCAGAAAAAACCTGCCTCACGGGGCCGGAGCGGCCTTCATTCCAATTGTCCCGACATCTCATCCTTCTTGATAAAAACCGCGCTTCCCGGGCAATGAAAAGTCAGGACCCAATCGGGACGTTTCACCATGGCCTCAAAAAGGGGAGTGGTATCATTGATCAGGAGGATCTGGTGGGGGAATTCGTCCAAAAAGGATTCCCATCCCGGCTCCATCTGGAAAAAGCGGGCTTCCTTTTCCAGGATTTCTCCCGGGAACGCGGATTCCCAGCGGTTGTCCACGCCGGTTCTGACCCTGCCGTTCAAGCGCCAGATCGCGTATCCCGGCCATGGCAGCCCCACCTGGAGGTTTCCGGTTATCCGGTTGTCCTCCAGAAAATCCATCGCCTCCACCGGGTAGTACATGAGGCCAAAAGGCAACTCTCGAGAGGATAGGGCCCGGAAGGTGAACGGCCCGCCCAAAGTCGCGGAGAATGCGGCATGGGATGCCGCCAGGAACAGGCTGGAGGACAGGCCCATGAAAAGGAGGAATGCGGCTACCGGCCGCTTTTTGATGGCCTGTCCGAGGGGCCGGACAGCCGGAACCGGCTGGAAAGCCGCCTCGATCCACGCTGGAAGGTACACGGCCGTGGCCATGACAAAGAAGGTCATGTGCCGGATGCTCTTGAGCCCCATAAGAAACGTGACCCCAAGGACCAGCCAGGCGCAGGGTGCGGTTCGGACCTCGCGGCGGCCCAAAGCGAACGCCAGAATGGCATAAAGGAGAAAGAGGACCCCGTAACGGGTGTACGCCGGGTGGGGGAATACGGCGAAAAGCGGCCGCCACTCCACCGGCCACAAAGGGGCGTGGGCGGTCAGCCGGACCACGTTCAGGTACAGGCCCGGGCCATAGGGGTTTGCCAGGGCGGCCAGAGCCCCCAAGACCGCAAGGGCGAGATGGGGCCATGGACTTTCCTTTCGAATCGCCCGGCCCAAGGCGTAAAGGAGAACAACGCCCAGGCCGGAAACGAAGCCCGCGTGAAAATTGGCCCACAGGGTAAAGACCGGCGCAAACCACAGGACCCACCATGGCGCCCGGTCCTTCCGGCTCCTTTCCAGGACCCAGAGGGCCAGGGCGAAGAAGAAACAAGTATAGTCCCGGGCCTCCAGCATGGGGAAGGCCAGGTCAAAAAAATAGGACACAAGGATCAGGGCCAGCAAACGGGGGGGGGGCGGAGGCCCCCCTTTTTCCGGCCGCGAGAAAAAGGAAAAAGGCCGCGCCCAGGCCCAACAGGTATTTGAAAGCCGGAAGGCTCCACGGTCCCAACCCCTGGTGCAGGACATACTGGGCCGCGCAGGCAAGCCACTCATGGGAGGCCCAGGGGTCCAGGGTGGGCAGGTAGGAGAACGTGTCGTGATGGAAAACGGAAAAGCCCTGGTGGAAAAACTCCCTTCCCAGGGACAGATACATCCACGTATCGGGCGACGGCACGGGAAAGTATAACGAAAAAAACAGGCTTGAGCCTGCGAGAACCGCAAGGATGAAGGTGAACAGCCGACGCTTTCCGTTCCGGTTTCCCGAGATGGCGGGGTTCGCAGGCCGCCCGGCACCCTTGCCGCTTCCGTGAACCCCCTCATCGAACAGTCCCTCGCCCATGCCGCCCCTTTCGATTTGATTGCAGGAAATACATGCCATGCTGGAAAGAACCATGGCAAACGCGGATGGATTGCGCAAGTCTTGCAAGCCCCAGCCTGCCAACAGGTACTCCCCTCCCTCCCATACAAGTGGCCGGGTGCCACTGGCAGCCCATTCCAAGGAGCCTAAGGCGAGGGTGGCCCGGGCAACTCGTTGGCCGGGTGCGGAGCACAATAGGTAGGGGAAGCGGGTTGAGGCGGCTTATCGCTTTTTGGTCGTCCTGCCATTTCCACCGAATCCCCCCCCGCCCCCCTTTGGAAAAGGGGGGAAATGGCCCCGGTGCTCCTGCGCGCCCCAACATTTTGTGATCCCCCTGATTTCCTGAATTCGCGTATTCCTGCCACCTATCCACAACACCCCCGCCAGCATCCCGCCCCGGGGAAACTTCCCCGGGGCCGCTTTTTTGTGGATCACCTCCGCTCTCTTTCTCCGTTGGCCCGCAGCCTTCATCCGTGGTATTCTCGCCACCGCAAGAGCCTGGACGATTTCGCAAACTCCGGCCCCATGGCCGGACAGACATTTATAGGAGGTCGCAATGGCAAAGCCCGTGGTGGCGGTGGGACGGTACGAGGAGCCTGGGGAATCGGTGCGCAAGGTGGTGGAGCTGGCCGGGGGGATTCCCGGGGCGGGTCCCGGGGCCAAGGTGTTCATCAAGCCCAACATCGTGTTCTGGACCAAGGCGGTCGCCTTTCCCAAGTGGGGGGTGCTCACCACCAGCCGGGTCATGGAGGACATGGTGAAGCTCCTTGTCGACCTGGGCGTCACGGACATCACCATCGGCGAGGGCATTGTGGCCGATCCCAAGGACAAGGAGACCCCTCCCCACGCCTTCGAGACCCTGGGCTACCAGAAGCTGGCCCAGCGCTATGGCGTGAAGGTGAAAAACGTCATGGAGGGGCCGTTCAAAAAGGCGGAAATGGCTGACGGCCAGACCTTGCGCTTCCATGAGGACATCCTGGCGGCGGACCTGGTGGTGGACCTCCCGGCCATGAAGACCCACAACCAGACCGTGGTCTCCCTGGGCATCAAGAACCTCAAGGGCACCATAGACATCCCCTCCCGGAAAAAATGCCACAACGCGGACCCGGAAAAGGACCTCCACTGGTGGGTCTCCCAGCTGGCCGACCCCATGAAGTCCGTGTTCACCCTGGCCGACGGTATCTACACCCTGGAGCGGGGCCCGGCCTTTGACGGCCGCATCCACCGGTCGAACCTCCTGGTGGCCTCGGCGGATGTCCTGGCCGCGGACATGGTGGGCGCGCGCCTTCTGGGCTGGCCCCCGGACCAGGTGCCCTATCTCCAACATGCCGCCAAGCGCCGCGGCCGGTCCCTGGATCTGGCTAGCCTGGAAATCCGTGGCGAGGACCCCGAGGCCGTGGCCGTGCCCCACGATTTCGACTTTGCTTACAAAAGCGATGAAACCGGCGAGATGCCCGGCCCCCTGGCCAAGCAGGGCATCACCGGACTTTTCTACCGCAAATTCGACACCTCCATGTGCACCTACTGCTCGGCCTTGAACGGCCTGGTCCTCACCGCCATCCGGGCCGCGTACAAGGGCACGCCCTTTGATAAGGTGGAGGTCCTGACCGGCAAGAAGATGGAGCCCGCGCCGGGCATGAACCACACCATCCTTTTGGGCAAGTGCATCTGTGACAAGAACAAGAATCACCCGGACATCCAAAACGCCCTGCCCATCAAGGGCTGCCCCCCCAAGGCCGAAGACATCATGGGTGCCCTGGCGGGCGCGGGCATCCAGGCGGACCCGGCTCTCTTTGCCAACATTGACCTGCTCCCGGGGTTCTTCATGGCCCGCTACGCGGGAAAACCCGAGTTCGACGAGAGTTTCTTTACGGTGGACTGAGGCGGGCATGGGGAAAACGGCCCCGGCAGAACGGCCCCGGGTGTACACCATCGGCCATTCCAACCATTCCCGGGAACGCTTTTGGGAGCTTCTTTCCGCCGCCGGGGTGAAGGCCGTGGCGGACGTGCGGTCCCGGCCCATGTCCCGCCGGGCGCCCTGGACCGGAAAGCACAAGCTGGCGGCTTTTTTGGACGGACAGGGGGCGGAATACCTCTTCCTGGGGGACCGCCTGGGGGGCATGCCCGCTGACCCCGCGTTCTACGACGAGGAGGGTTATGCCCTTTACGGCCTCATGGCAGAATCCCCGGCCTTTGCCCAGGGCCTGGCCGCCCTGGAGGACCTGGCCCGGCGCAGCCCCACGGTCCTCATGTGCGCCGAGGAATCCCCGGAGGACTGCCACCGGGGCCGGCTCATCGCCCGGGTTCTTGCCACACGGGGCTGGGAGGTGATCCACCTCCGGGCCGGTGGCCAGGCCGAGGCTCACGGAGAGGCCCTCCAGGGGAGCCTGTTCCCCGGGGAAGAGGATTGGAAGTCCCCAAGGCCGGTCGTAAAGCGCAAATAGTCCTACCAGCCCCAGGGGTTCCCGGCCGCCGGGGAGGCCTCTATTCCGCGCCCGGGCGGGAGCCTCGTTTCCGGCCCCTTGTTTGAACCATTTTTTCTCTTGAAATCCTGGCATGCTAAGTGCTAAAGTATAAGGCACTTGGAAATCCATAGGCCTCCCCCCGCAGGACCCCAAAGCCGGAAAAGCAGGCTATTGGCGGCTTTCGGCTACCGGGGAGCGGTCCATGGATGACCCATTTGTACCCCACCCGGGGCATTGTGCCCCATTGGCGTCCAACACATCCGTCACCGCTGATCCCGGCCCCCGGGCCTTTCATGTTTGCCGAAGAAAGGCAAGGCATGCGACGTTTTCTCATTCCGGCCGTTCTGGTCGTCCTTCTGGCGGCGTCCCTCGCCCCGGCCATGGAGATCATGGAGGACACCGGCCTGTCCGAGGTTTCGGCCCAGACGGGGATCACCATCAACTCCTCCAACTTCCAGGGCACGGCCACCAGCGCCTACTGGTACGACTCCGACGGCTACCCCGGCGACGCAACGCCGGGCTACCTTTCCTGGCTGGGCCTCTCCGCAGGGCCCATTTCCCTGGATATGGACATCAACGCGGGCACGGACGGAAGCCGGAGCTACCTGCGCCTGGATATCGCCAGCATGACCAACCTGGGCGTGGGCATCAATGAGGTCCACGTGGGCAACGCGGTGGGAGCCAATGCCTCCGCCGGTTCCCTGCGCTCGTCCCTGGACCTTGGCCCGAGCTACCTGAACATCTCCGGCCTTGACGCCGGAGGCACGGGCGTCAGGATCGGCGGCCAGGTGAACATCTACGGGCCGGGCAACGGCGGAGACAGCTTCCTGGCCTATGGCGACTCCGACGGAGCCGTAGGCTTCGCAGGGCCCGGCTACCTCACCCTCATGGGCCTGGATGCGTCCATCACCTTCGACGGCCTGAAGGTGGACGCGGGCACGGACGCCATCTACTACTGGCTGAACCTGGATTTCCCCGCCACCACCCTCCTGGCCCAGGCCACCAACGTCACCATTTCCAACGTGGAAGCCGGGGACGCGGCCAAGTCTCTTGGCCAGGTCTGGGCCCGGGCTGATATCGGAAGCGACTTTTACCTGAAGATCCGGGGCGGGGGGCAGTCCGGGTCCGGGCTGTCCATGTTGGGGGACATCAGCCTGGTGGGCGGCACCAGCTACCTGGGCTGGTACGACACCAACGATGCCGCTTGGTTTGGTTTGCTCGGCATCAACCTGACCTATGCCGCCACGGACGAGTTCCACCTGGACTTTTCCCAGACCTGGGTGCGTTGGCGGTGGCCGGAATTCACAGCAGACGTCACCGTCAACCAAGTGGTCACCGGTGCGGGGGCCAACGAGGTCCTTTTCGGCCTCAGGGCCCGCATACACATGCCGGAGGTCGAACCCGGCCAGTCGCCGACCCTCGGCAACGTGGGCATGAGGTTCTACCAGGAACTGGAATTCCTTGCTGACAGCGACATCGGTATCGCGGACTCGGACGGATTCACCACCTATGCCACCAGCCCGGCCACCACAGCCGGCTGGTTCACCCTGCACAACCTCCATTTATACACCAGCGGTGGAGCGGCCCCTCCCCTGCTCGTCCTTGATCCCGTCAGCATCAACGTGGGCAACGGCGGCGTTGTGGTGAGCATTCCGCCCATCGATGTCCGCCTGGACGTGCAGGACCTGCTTCTGGGCAGCAGCTTCGACAACGGCGGGTCGAACCTGGATTCCTGCGCAGGCCTGGCCTCCCGCTGGGCCATGCCGGGCATCACCATGAACATCACCACGCACTAGTGAAAAAGGACGGCACCATGATTCCTGCCCTGTCCAAAAAAAACCGATCAGCCCTCATCCTCCCGGTCCTTCTGGCCGTCCTGATGGCATGGGCTCTCCCGGTCGCGGCCATGGAGGTCATGGAGAATACCGGCCTGTCCGAGGTGTCCGCCCAGACCGGCGTCACCATCAACATCCCCGTGGCCAGCGGAGTCCGGCTGGACTCCTCCAGCTTCCTGGCGTTCTATTCCAGCACCGGCGTCCCCGGCTATACCGGTCCCGCCTATATCACCCTGGATGACATTCAGCTTTACCAGTACTACGCCGCGGACCCCACCGTCCGGAGCAACAAGCTCCCCGTCACCCTCACCTTGGACGCCACGCCCAACGGGCTCCGGATCGGGCTCCCGGCCTTCAACCCCGGAATCTCCCTCAGCCTGGGCGCCCTGAGGGTAGGCGCCACCGCCGAGGGGGGGAGCAGTTTCGGCCGGTTTGAGCTGGGCAACGTGGTCATGCCCGCAGGCGCCCTGACCCTCCGCGGCGGCGGATACACGGACTCCACCGTGGGCATCGAGGCCCACATCGAGACCGCCATCGGCGCCTCCGGCAACATGGCCTACCTCGGCTACGAGGACACCACCGGACTCGATATAACTTACCCAACCCCAGGCTGGCTGGGCCTGGGCGGCCTGACCGTGGACCGGGGAACCGGCTACGCCGACTACGCGCCCGTGGACATCTACTGCTACATGGACCTGGGCACCGACACCGTCCCCGACCCCGACAAGACCTACTGGCGGGTCATGCTTCCCCAGGTCGGCGGCGCCCAGCAGCAGTTTCGCCTCCGGTCCTCCGTCATCGGGATAGGATCGAGCGCGGGCTCCTCTAACAAGCTCATGGAAGCGGGCCTCTTCCTGAAGGGCAGCATCCAGCTCAATGTCACCAATTACACCGTCGGGGCCACCCGCTACGAGACCTTTTACCTCGGCAACGGCTCCGGGGGCCGCTTCGGCGTGACCGACGCCGGGGTCAAGAACGGCTCGTACCTGTACATCTGCGACTCCGACGGCGACAATATCGTCGGCAGGACCTCCGGCGCGACCGGGCCGGGCTACATCGTCTTCAACGACGCCTACCTGACGGGTTCAGGCGGTCCGGGCACCGACGGAAGCCTGGACGGCATCACCTTCGGCGCGGGCAACAACGGCGGGGTCTACATATTCGGCGGCAACCGGCCGACCGCCAGCGTCATCGACGTGGGCTTCGACCTGCACCTCACCAATTCCAGCACCTTTGCCACCTCCTGCGTCGCCACCAACAGGCTGTTCACCTTTGAGGGGGACAACGTCACCTTCCCGGCCATGCAGATGTACTTCAACCCCGTCAACAACACAGGCATCCGGCTGACGGGAAGCCCCTTCTTCCGCCTGGGGGACAAGACCCTGACCAACCGCTACGGCGGCATCTACGATGGAGACACCGGCTCCATCAAGGGAGAAGCCGGCTTTACGCCCGGCTACATGGTGCTGGACCAGTTCGACATGGGCTTCTACGGCACCATTGACCTGAACGTCACCGGCAACTATTTCGGCGCTCCTGCGGCAAGGCTCACCGGGACCAACGTGGAGTTCAAATTCTTCTCCAACGCCTTTTTCAACAACGCCATCAACAAGGCCGGCCTGGCGAAGGAACTGGGCACCCTGGAGTTCAGCATCCCCTTCAACACGCTCCAGGCCACCATCCGCAACCACTAGGCCACCGAAATTTCCAGAAATCCCCGGGCCGGGCTCCTGAAAGACTTCGGGAGCCCGGCCCTTTTTTTGCCCCCGGCCAGCCGGAAACCCGGCGGCCTGCCCCCTTTTTTGAAAAAGAAGCAGAACCCCCCTTTGAAAAAGGGGGGCAGGGGGGATTTCTTTTTACTTTTAGCCTCTTATCTCTTTTTGCCCCATCCGGTTTCCGGGGGCCTGGTCTTCGCCGGGGTGACGGTTGAGATTGGTTTCAGGACTTTTTGCATGACCACCATTTTTCGAAAAGACCTTTTTTTGGGCAATCGCCCTCAATCCCGCAGGGTCCGCAGGGAAAAAAAGGCGTCGTCCAGGTCCAGGCCGAAGTCCAGGCTCTCGTAGGTCATGGAGGTCTTTTCCCCGGGCTTGTCCTGGGGGGTGATGGTCATTTGAGCCGGCAGGTTCCGGCCGCCCAGGTCGCGGATGTCGGAAAACTCCATGGTCCGGGCGAGGTCCATGTCCTCGTCAAAGTAGAGCGACCGGGTGGGCAGGTAGTCCTCCCGGCGCACCTCCACCACCACCTTGCCCCACACCACGGCCGCGTCCGGCTTGGGGATGCAGGTGATCTCCACGACCTCCAGCCCCTCCCGCTCCCCCTGGAAGGTGATGGAGAAGTCATAGTCCTGGGTCATGCGGCTTTCCTTCACCAGGTCGTCGTTGGTGAAGTGGGAGCCCATCCACGACGCGCTCATCATGGACGACGGCAGCTTGATGACCCGGTTCACCTTGGGCAGAAAGTTCCAGATCTCGTTTTCCCGGCGCAGGGTGGCGGTGCCCTTTTCCTTTTCCGGGGCCAGGATGCGGATCAGGGTCATGTCCTTGCCCTTGGCCCAGAACTCCAGGGTGAGCGCCCGGGTCCAGTGCTCGGTGACGATGCGCATGGTCATGATCCCCTTGGCCGAATCCCCCCGGTACAGGTCGTCCACCCTGTCCAGGATCTCCCGGCCCGTAAGCTCATATTCCTGGCTCGCGCCGGGAGCCGGGGCCAGGGCCAAAACCAGGATGACCGCCAAAGCCGCCGCCCATATCGCCGTGCTTTTCATGTCCTCCTCCGTGTCCGCCCGGAAAAACCGGGCCTTTCGGGTTGTCCGGCCCCCAGGGTACCCCACGGGCCCGGGCGGGTCAACGAAAGCCCCCACCCCATAAAACGCTCCGAATTTTGGCCCCGGGAACGGTGGTGCTTGATTTTTCCGGGCAGCATGCGCAATTTGTAGGAAAACGAGGGAGCAATCCCCCCACCCACCCCGAAAGGAGCAGCGTATGTCCCCTGTCAAAATGTTCACCCTGAGCACCTGCAGCCACTGCCGGGACACCAAGTCCTTCATGAAATCCTGCGACGTGAAGTACGACGCCGTGGACGTGGACCTCCTCACGGGCGACGACCGGGAAAAAGCCATCGCCGCCGTCAAGGAGGTCAACCCCCGGATGTCGTTTCCCACCATCGTCATAGGCGATACGGTGATCATCGGATTCAAGGAGGACGAGATCCGGAAGGCGTTGGGGATATGAACGCCAGGGAGCTTTACGACCGGCTGAAACCCACCCAGGAGGGCAAGGGCTACTTCTTCAACCAGGACAGGGAACACGTCCTGGCCCTGATGGAGGCCCTTCTCGTCAACAAGGAGCGCTACGGGTACATGGGTTGTCCCTGCCGCCTGGCCGCCAGCGACCGGGAAAAGGACCGGGACATCCTCTGCCCCTGCGCGTACCGGGAAGCGGACGTGGCCGAGTACGGAAGCTGCTACTGCAACCTGTACGTGTCCCGGGAGTGGAGCGAGGGCAAGATCCCCCATGCCTACGTCCCCGAGCGCCGGCCGCCGGAGAAGATGTTTTAGGAGAGGATCGTTTTGTGGGGGAAACCCTTTTTGAAAAAAGGGTTTCCCCCACGCCCCCTTCCCAAAAACTTTTCGCGTTTTCCAGTAGTTAGGTTTTGCCCGCCCCGATAGGATTGGGGGCTTTTGCCAAGCCGCGCCCAATCCCTTGCCGTTTGATCGGTCGCTCGGAACAGGATCGAAAAAGAAAGCGTTCCCGGCAGGGTTCCCCCCTTGGATAAAGGGGGGCCAGGGGGGGGTTTTTTAGCGATTCAGATTGTTGGCCAAGTTTCCTTCTGTCTCCAGGGAAGAATGGCAAATAACAAGGGCCGCCGGAGAAAGTCCCCTGTATGGGCAACCGCTCCAACCCAATGATTTCCGTTTTCCCCCAAAGGACCCACGCCATGGACGACACCCGCGCCAATCCCCTGGACCTCCCGGAGGTGAACCGGGTCCTGTTCCACCCCCGGAGGCAGTACGGACCGCCCCCGGGCGGGGCCGAGGACCTGCTTTTTCCCGCCTACGACGGCACCCCCCTGGGGGCGCGGTTCCACCCGGCGGACCCCCGGGGCGTCCATGTCCTGTATTTCCACGGCAACGGCGAGATCGCCGAGGATTACGACGATGTGGCCCCGGTGTGGAACCAGATGGGCATGAGTCTTGTGGCTGCGGACTTCCGGGGCTACGGGGCTTCCGGCGGTCGCCCGTCGGTGTCCAGCCTGCTGCAGGACGCCCTGGCCGTGTACAACGAAGCCCGGCGGTTCCTCGCGGACCGGGGCCGCACCGGGCCGCTGTGGGTCATGGGACGTTCCCTGGGCAGCGCCCCGGCCCTGGAGATCGCGGAAAACGGCGGTCCGGGCCTGGCGGGCCTTGTCATCGAGAGCGGGTTTTCCCGAACCCTCCCCCTCCTGGAGGTCCTGGGCCTGGACCCGTCCAGCCTGGGCCTTTCCCCCGGAGCGGACCCCGTGGGCAACCTGGACAAGATGTCCCGGGTCCAGGTCCCCTGCCTGGTGATCCACGCCGAAAACGACCCCATCATCCCCTTTGCCCAGGGCCAGGAGCTTTTTGAGGCTTGCCCGGCAGCGCACAAGCGGTTCTTCCCCGTGCCCCGGGCCGGTCACAACGACATCCTCCTCCGGGCCGGTCTGGCCTACTTCCAGACCATCCGGGATTTCGCGGCGGGAAAACAGGTGGCGGAATAGGTGGCGGGAAAAGGCCC
>Ga0180009_10002885_pt1 | contig 19963 bp, 13 predicted proteins | sample OS_PC_MetaG_FD_123537 | JGI IMG/M metagenome (GOLD analysis project Ga0180009, IMG submission 123537) | Groundwater microbial communities from the Aspo Hard Rock Laboratory (HRL) deep subsurface site, Sweden - OS_PC_MetaG | ecosystem: Environmental > Aquatic > Deep subsurface > Groundwater...
CGGGGTGGTCCGGCACGAGCGCCAGCGCCCTGTCCAGCAGCTCGGCGCGCCCGGTCAGAGAGCCGATCTGCCGCGCCTGCCCCACGAGGCGATCTGCCACGCGCTGCGACAGATCCACGCGGTAGCCCGGATCCCTGCCCCACAGATCGATCTCGCTCTCCACCCTGTCGATCCCGGCCTCCTGCAGCGCGGACTCAAGGGCCGGAGCCAGCTCTCCCCCGTCTGAGTAGCGCGCCGCGGGATCGACCGCGAGGCAGCGCCGCAGGACCGCGGCCAGGCCGGCACAGACCAGCTCGCGGTTGGGCAGCTCCGCCAGGGGATCGTCTTCGGGCCGTCGCTCGAGGATGCGGGCCACGAGCTGGCCGACGGTGCCGCTCCCCTGTGGGGCACGGCCGCCGATCAGCTCGTAGAGCGTGACACCCGCCGACCAGATGTCGGAGGCCGGTGAGGTCTCTCCGGTTCGGAGCTGCTCCGGTGCCATGTAGACCACCGATCCACTCAGGCCCCCGTCGGTCGTGATCCGCGGCTCGTCCGCCGACAGCGCGACGCCGAAGTCGGCCAGCTTCACCACCACTGCCGCCGCGCTGCTGTCGATCAGGATATTGTCCGGCTTGACGTCGCGGTGCACGACGCCCAGCGCGTGGGCCGCCGCCAGCGCCCGGGCCACCGGCAGCATGACGAGCGCCGCCTCCTCGGGCAGCATCGGTCCCCGCTCGATCCACTGCCGCAGGCTCCCCCCCTCCACCAGCTCGGTGACCAGGTACAGCGTCTCGTCGCCGGGCTCCGAGCAGTCGTGCACCGTCACGACGTTGGGGTGATGCAGGGCCGCGGCGAGTCGGGCCTCGCGGTGGAAACGGGCCGCCGCCTTGGGGCTGGCGGCCACGTGCTCGTGCAGCACCTTGAGCGCCACGTGCCGCCCCAGCCGGGTGTCGAGGGCACGAAACACCCGGGCCATGCCCCCCTGACCCAGCAGCTCCTCGAGCTGGTAGTGACCGAGTCGCTCCATCGCGTCAGGGCGAGCTGGGGTTGGCGCACACCAGCCCCCCGTTGTCCGGGGGCACCATACAGGAATAGCCCGCCCGGCCGCAGTCCTCGTGGCGGTTGCAGGTGCGCCAACAGCTGGCATCCTTCAGTCCAAAAAAAACCATGGTCACGCAGCGGGACCCCGCGGGACACGGCTGGCCGCCCAGACAGCCCATGGTGCAGTAGCCGCCGGGCTGGCTGGTGAGGCAGGCCCCGACCGGGCAGTCCAGGTCTGTCTGGCACGGCTGCCCCACCACCGACTGCTCGTCGGCGGGCTCGATCGTCAGCGGACAGGCCGGCAGCCCGCCGAAGATCGCGACCAGTGCCAGGTAGCGCGTCACGATGCGCCCCCGCCGGGCTGCGGCCCGTCCAGCTTGAGGTAGCGGTAGAGGCTGCGAAGACCGACCCCGAGCAGCCGAGCAGCCTCCGCGCGATCCCCGCCGCAGCGGTCCAGGGTCTCGCGTACGTGCTGCGCCACGAAGCGATCCCTCGCCGCGGCGAGCGGTTCGGGCGGCCCTTCTCCCTCGCTGGCGAACCCCAGATCCTCCGGTTCGATCCTGCCCTGCTCCGCCATGAGCACCGCCCGTCGCATGCGGTTCTCCAGCTCCCGAATGTTACCCGACCACTGGTGGCGCCGCACCCGCTCCCACGCCGCCTGGCTCAGACGGGGCACGGCCCGCTCGAATTCAGCGGCGAAACGCCCGAGGAACAGCCGGACCAGCAGGTCCAGGTCCCCGGTCCGCTCCCGCAGCGGCGGCAGCGCCAGCACCAGACCCGCCAGACGATAGTACAGATCGGCGCGGAAGCACTCCGCACCCTCCAGCTCGCGATTCGAGGCCGCCACCAGCCGCAGATCGAGCGGTCGGTCGACGTTCTCGCCCAGCCGGCGGACCGACCGCTCCTGTAGCACCCTGAGCAGCTTGGCCTGCAACGGCAGCGGCATCTCCCCCACCTCGTCCAGCAGCAATGTCCCCGGGCATGCCTGCTCCAGCAGTCCGGTCCGATCCCGGTCGGCACCGGTGAACGCACCGCGGGCGTGTCCGAACAGCTCGCTCTCCAGCAAGGTCTCGGGGATCGCCGCGCAGTTCACCGCGACGAACGGGCCTGAGGCCCGTCTCGAGCGCTCGTGGATCAACCGTGCGACCAGCTCCTTGCCGGTGCCGGTCTCGCCCAGCAGCAGTATGCTGATGTCAGTCGGTGCCGCCCGATCCACCAGCGCCAGCACCTGCTGCATCCTGGGGCTCTGGCACACCAGCTCGCGCCCCGCTGCGATCTCGACCCGACGCCGCAGGTCGGCCACCGTGCCGCGCAGCGACTCCACGTGCCGGGCGCTTCTGAGCAGCAGCGCCGCCTGGGCACAGAAGATACGTCCCGCCGCCTGCATCCGCGCGTCGAACAGCCCCGGCCGGCGCCGGTGCCCGAGATAGAGCGCACCATCGACGCCGGCGGCCGCACCGAGGGGCAGGCACATCACCGAGCTGAGCTTGAGCCTCACCACGCTGGGAGCCGCCGCGTAGGTCGGATCGTGTCCCGCGTCGTCCAGCACCACCCCCTGTCCGTCGTGCAGCACCTGGCGCACGATGCTGTCCGACAGGAGATCGAGCGCCTCTCCCGGCTGGTCGAGGACCGGACGCGCCGCCACGACCCGGGGCTCGCCGCCCTCCCGCAGCAGCAGGAAGCCATGCTCTGCGCCGGTGACCTCCAGCAGCGCATCGAGCAGGACCTCTGCCGGCCGGGGCCACGCCTCGTCCTCGAGCACGCAGCGGCTGAAGAGATCGAGCACGCGGACCAGCGCCCTGGCGGTGTCGGCGGTCGGGACATCGGCGCCCGGTGTCTGTCCGACCACGGGATCCGGCGCCGTCCCGGCGGCCTCCGGTGCCACCTCGAGACGGGCCCCTCCCACCACGATGAGGTCCCCGGGCTCCAGCAGGTGAGCCTCGGCCGGCTGGCCGTTCACCAGCAGCGACAGGCTGCTGTCTGCACGGGAGATACGAAACCCGGCCGGGTCGCGGTAGATCACGGCGTGCACGTCGGCCACGCCATCCGATCGCAGACGCAGATGGCAGTCTCCGGCGCGACCCACTGTCGCCACCCGGCGAGACAGCTCCACCTCTCGCTCGCCGTCGGCGTCCCGGATCCGCAGGATCATGGCGCAACAGTGCCCGATCCGGTGGTGTGGAGCAAGCGCGCGCCGGTGGTTCCACCTCGGCGCAGCCTGTGCGACACTCGCTGGTCGAGGAGCCAGACATGACGAGCCGATCCTGCCAGGCGGTGTGCCTGGTCTCAGTGATGCTCTCGACCCTGTGTCAGGGCGGGTGCGGCCTCTGGCCGCGGGACAACCCCACGGATCCCGTGCGATGCGACCCCCGCTGCCCGACAGGGCTGGTCTGCTTCGAGGGCCAGTGCACGGGGGTCGACAACGACATCGGCCCGGGGCTCGACATCGCCCTCGACGCCGGCGACAGCGGCCCCTCGCCCGACCACTCGCCGTCGGACCAGACGCCATCGGAACAGACCTCGGACCAGGCGACGCCGCCCGACCAGACACCGCTAGACCTGGGACCGCCCTGCACCAAGACGCTGTGCGGGACGACCTGCGTCGACACCCAGACCAGCCAGAACCACTGCGGCCAGTGCGACCGCTCCTGCGGCGGCGGCAGCTGCACCGCCGGGGTCTGTCAGCCGATCGTCATCGCCTCCGGCCTCGACGCACCCTACGCGCTCGCCGTCTCGGGCAACGGCGTGTTCTGGGCCCGCAACCTGGTGCTGCAGAGCTGTCCCAAGGCCAGCTGCGTCACGCCGACGAGCCTCACCCAGGGAGGCGAGGTCACGCCGCCGAGCATGGGCTCGCTCGGCTTCTACGGCAACATGATGGTGGCCGACGGGGCGAACGTGTTCTGGATCAACAAGGGATCCGCCAGCAACTACACGACGATCCGCAAGTGCGCAGCCTCCGGGTGCACGGCCGCCGGCGCCAAGACCCTCGTCGACAACTACACCCCGATCCGCCAGCTGACCGCCGATGCCACCAACCTCTACTGGGTCGAGCACCAGGGAGGCGCGCACAAGATCGCGCTGTCGGCCAGCTCCGGCGGGCAGGGCATCAGCGGCACCACGACGGACTCGGAGGTCTCGATCGCCGTCGACGCGACCAAGGTCTACGTGGCGTCGTCGCTGATCCCGGCCGCGGGGGGCGGAGCCTACGACTGCGCGCTGACCGGCTGCAGCGGGCCGAAGAACATCCTGTTCTCGCCCGCCAAGCTACTCGCGATCACCGGTACGACCCTGGTCGGCACCTCCAGCGACAAGGTCATCGCCTGCACCAGCAGCGGGTGCGGCGCCGTCCCCGTCGAGCTCGCCGCGGGGCAGACCGGAGTCTCGGCGATCACGGCCGACAGCGTGGGTGTCTACTGGGCCATCCGCGGCTCCGGCACCGCGGCCGACGGGTCGATACGCATGTGCAAGCTGCCGACCTGCGCGGGCGGCGTGCGGGCGCTGGCGGCGAGCCAGGCCGCGCCCGTCGGGATCGTGGTCGACGGCGACTTCGTCTACTGGGTCAACAACGGGATCACCGGCAGCGCCAGCTCGGGGTCCGTGCTCCGCGTCCGCCGCTGACGGAACGACGCGTCCGTCCGGCTTCAGCTGTTGCCGAGGTGTTGCCTGGCTGCCTGCTCCTTTCTGATGACGGTGTCCGTGGCCGGATCACGGCAGGTGCCTGCAACACCTGAAGCCCACGTGGTCGTCGGGGAATGCCGGGCCGCACTGGCCACGAGCCGCGGCCCGCAGATCGAAGTGGAAGCCGTCAAAAGCTCCACCACGACACGCGTGCAAGCCATCGCTGCTCTCGAACCAGGGATCGGTCACCGGCGCGGATCCCAGGTCCTGCTCAACCCCGTCATGGCACCATTCCCACACGTTGCCGGCCATATCATACAGACCCCACGCGTTGGCGTCTTTCCCGCCCACGACGTGCGGCCGTTCTTTCGCATTGTGTATGTACCAGGCAATGCGGTCGAGATCTGGATCGTCGATCTCGCACCCGTTGTATCCGCTATGAAACGCGGCGGTTTCGCCTGCCCGGTAGGCGTACTCCCACTCGGCCTCGGTGGGCAGGCGAAAGCCTGGACAGCCGTAGATCGCGCCATGGGCGTATTCTGATGCCACCGTGCACGTGATGGACTTGCCGCTGCCGGTGCACGTGTAGCACTGGGTCAGCTCCGCCTGTTTGGACAGAGCGTTGCAGTATGCCACTGCTTCGTGCCAGCTCACATCCTCCACTGGGCAATCGGGGCCACACGATGAGAAGTCGGATGGGTTGTAGCCCATGGTCGCCTCGTATTTCCGTTGGGTCACCTCGGTGCGCATGATCTCGAAGCGCCGCGTCAGCGTGACGTCGTGCTGCGTTTCGTGATCGCCCCAGCACTTCTGCTTGGGCTCTGGCGAGCCCATCTTGAACGTGCCTGCAGCGATGGTCTTCCACTGGTCCACGCATTCGCCGTCGACGCAGATCTTGCCCATCCCGCAGTGGGGGTCGCAAAGAGGCCAGACCCAGTCACACGACCCCGCGCCCAGCAGCAGCAGGACCATCATCGTCGCGCAACGCCCTCTCATCTGCGTCACCTCAAAACCTGCCGCTGACCGCGACGCTGTTTCCGCAAACATCCAGGCGCAAGGCGCTGAGGAATTCCGCTGCTTCATCCCGGAGCGCCCCGCTGGGGCGCGAGGACCGGAATTCCGCTGCTTCATCCCGGAGCGCCCCGAATTCCTCGCGCTTTGGACCCTCGGGCACGCGGGCGCGAACCTTGAACAGATAGAGCGAGGCAACCAGCGCCGCGACCGCCGTGCCGGTCAGCACGTGACCGACGACGAGCTTGGTGCGAGCCGCCGACACATCGTCAGCGTATCTCTGCTGCGCCTCCGGGTCCTCGGAATACGAGTAGCTCTCGTGCGCGTCGGCACCCTGGATCGCGCCCAGCACGTACAGCACGGCCGCGGTCCCGGCCAGCGCTGCGCTGGCCCCCAGCGTGGTGTAGGCCCAGATCGACGTCGTCTTTCGCGATCTCGCCACCTTCTCCCCGTGGAGCGCCACCGCCGCCTGAAAACGCTGTTCAGCAGCCGCGAGGCGGGCCACCTCCTCGCGCCTGCGCGCCTCGGCTTGAGCCTGGCGCTGCTTCTCGGCGGGCGTGAAGTCGAGCGTCACTGACAGATTGGCGAGCTCGCCTGCCTTGACCACCACCTGCCGTGACACCGTCACCCGATTCATCATCTCCATACGAATGGTGTGTGGTCCGGGAGCAAGCTCCGCGGTCGTCGGTGAGGTGCCAGCCCGGTTGCCGTCGACGAATACCGATGCACCCGAAGGCGTCGAGTGCGCCGCGAGCCTCCCGGCCTGCTGCAGGGTGATGCGCTCGGTGTGCTTGCTGGCGCCCGGCGCCACCTCGATGGTCCTGCGGGTCGACAGATAGCCGTCCTTGTGCAGTGTGATGGTGTGACTTCCTGCCTCGATACCGATGAGCATCTTGGGTGTCTGGCCCACCTCGCGACCGTCCAGGAGGATCCTGGCCTCGGGCGGGGTGCTGAGCACTTCGAGGTGGCCGCGGGCTTTTTCGAGCGTCAGCGACACCGTGGTGAAGCGATCGGGTTGGACCTCCACCTTGCCGCCGTAGTGGAATTCCCCCTTGCTCAGCACCAGCTGATGCTCTCCTGCCACGAGGCCCGACAGCGTCAACGGAGTGGTCCCCTTCATCTTGGTTTGGTCGAGCCATACCTCCGCTCCCGAGGGTTGGCTCTTGATGAGCAGGCCGCCGCGCTTGCCGCTCGGTGGGGGCGGGGCGATCTTCGGTGGCGTCTGCTTGATGCCCTTGAGCTTTTCCACCGCCCTGTCCAACGCGTCGACGAGCTCGTCACGACTGCAGCCCCCTCTGATGGTTGCCGAGCGCTCGGTCGCCGCACGCTTCAGGTCATACAGGGTGATCACCACAGCGCAGCGGGTACCGACCTTGAGGATCTGCGAGGCGAGAGACTTCTGGGCGGCGAGCTCGCGGCCGATCTCGATCTGACACTTTTCGTCCACGCAAGCGCGGTAGGACTTGCGCTTCTCTTGCACCAACCTCGCGCTGAGCTGAGAACTCGGGATCACCTGGAACGCGGCGCCTTCGGCCATCCGCCCCGTCAGGTATTGCGTGAGCTGTTGAAGCGCCTTGCGCGGCATCGCCCCCGTCTTGTCCTCGATATCGAACACGGCGACCAGCGGGGCCTTGGACTGTGCCGAGGCTGTGGACAGCACGCAGCAGACGACCAACGCCGCGCAGAGGAACACACCAACCCGTGATGACCTCATTTTCCCGCTCATGTCCGAAGGAAAGGTTATCAAACCTTCGGGGTCAATCCATGGTTGTTCCGCGTCGCAATGTCGCGCTGCACCTATCCAACCCTTGACTGACGCCGTGGAAAAAATGGTACTCCCGAGACAACCCGCACGCAAGGCGTTGCCCGATAGCCCGATAGCGCGCGGCTGGGTCGGTCCCGGTCCCTGGCTACGACCTCGGCCCGTTGTGGCCAGGTCCGCCGCCCCACATGTGCCAGCCGTCCAGACCGGCGCCGCCGGCCTCGATCGCGATCACCGAGCCGTCGTTGGAGGAGAGGTAGAGCCAGCCGTGAGCGACAACCGGCGAGGAGGTGATCCGCCGCTTCAGGTCGTAGGCGAAGACCGTCATGCCGGTGTCGACGTCGAGCGCGTAGACCGCCCCCTCCCGCGTGGCGAACACCACCTGGGATCCGGCCACCACCGGCGGGGTCAGGGTCCGCCGCGCCGCCGTGCCCCCGTGCCGGCGACGCCACAGGCTCTGCCCGCTGACCGGGTGGGTCGCGCTGACCGCGCCGGCCATGGTATCCAGCAGGCGGCCCTGGACCAGCAGCGGGCGTGATCCCTCGAAGGCCCACACCTTGGGCCAGCTGTCGAGGCTGCGGGGCACATCGCGCAGGTAGGGGGCGCGTGCCTGCCTGAGCACCGCCACCGTGGCGCCGGTCTCGGCGTCGAGCACGACCTGGGCCTCCGATCGCGTCCTCCCCTCGCGCAGGTCGCGGCCGAGGTAGACCTTCCCCCCCTCGACCCACGGCGCGCTGGTGGCGCGGATGCGGCTGCGCCAGCGCCGCTTGCCGCGGGTGGCCTCGAAGCGGTAGACCGAGCCGCGGATCGTGGTGGCGTAGACCGAGTCCCCCGAGACCACCGGAGCGGTGAGCAGCTCGCCGTCGACGACCCGGCTCCAGACGGTGCGGCCGTCCTTCAGCCGCAACCCCGCCAGCCGCTGCCCCCCCGCGTCGGAGGGGTAGGAGGCGAAGATCAACCCGAAGTTGACGGCCGGCTGGGCCAGGGTCGGATCGCCCAGCCACCGGCTCCAGCGCGTCCGGCCGGTGCGCGCGTCGAGCACGAACAGCGTGCAGCTCTCGGTGTTGAAGATCACCTCCTCGTCGAGGTAGGAGGGCGCCGTGGGCCCGTTGTCCGCCAGGGCCTGCCGGGTCCAGAGCATCTTGCCGCTCCTGGCGTCGAGCGCGTAGAAGGCGGTCGTCTCGAAGCCGCCGCCGACGTAGACGCGACCGCCGCCGTAGGCCACCGAGGGGATCACCCCGCCCATCGGCAGGCGCGTGATCCAGCCCCGCCGGGCGTCGCCGAAGGTGAAGCTGGTCGTCGTCATCCGGGCCACCCGGGGCACGTCGATCGCGAGCAGCGGCCGGTCGGCCCCGAGCTCCAGGTCCACTCCGGTCGCCGCGGAGGCGGACGACACCTGGTCCAGCGCGAGCTGCTGCAGCACGGCCGGATCGATGTCGGCACCATCGGAGGGCTGGATCCGCTCCGGCCGGGCGGTCTGCCCTTCCCGATGCGACTGCGGGCTGGTGGCCACGGGCGGCGGCGACGAGCAGGCCGCCAGCAGCACGAGGAGCGCGAGGTTGATGCGTGACATGGCTACCTCCGAGGCGGCACGGGCCTGCTGGGCTGGAAGCTGAAGGGGTACTGCACCACAACCGTCCTGGTCAGTCCGGGAAACGTGAACCGCCTGACCTCCTCGACCACGCAGCGCTCCACCGCCAGGTTGTTCAGCGTGGTGCTGCTGACCCGGGCCTCGCTCACCCTGCCCCCCGCGTCGACAGTGATGCGGACGTTCACCCGGCCGGCGAGCGTCGGGTCCTTGTCCAGCGCACGCCGGTAGCAGCCGTTGACCCGGGCCAGGTGCCCCCTGATCACGCGCCGGAGCAGGTCCCGGTCCAGCACCGCGCGCGAGGCGGGGAGCCTCCCCCGGACTGCAGGCCGAGCGTGCGGAACAGACCCCACACGTCGCGGCTCGGGGAGATCGGCAACCGGGACCCGCTGGACAGGTCGGTGGACGGCGGCCGGCCGGCTGATCGCAGCCTCCATCAGGTCGTCGGTTCGCGCACTGGGTCGGGCCCGGAAGGCGCCCATGACCCGGGGTCGGGCCCCGGAGCCGCCGACGAACTGGGGTCGGTCCACCGGCACCCTGACCTTGACCAGACTGTCGCCGCTGGTGGAGGAGTCCTCGTCCACCGCGACGAAGGCGGTGAAGCGGGTCAGCAGGCCGTGCTCGAGAGCGAGCTCGATGATGCGCCGCCGGGTCTGCTCGTCATCGCTCCGGATCAGCCGGCGCTCCAGGTCGGCGATGGTGGCCCGGGCCCAGGCCAGGGACACCGCCCGGTGGGCCTGCTGCCGCCGAGGCAGCGTCACCGGCAGCTCGATCTTCACCGGTACGCCCTGGCGCTGCCCGCGCAGCACGACGCTGCCCGACCCCGCGGCGGTATACCGGCCGTGCAGCAGCAGCGGCTGCCCCGCGAACAGGTCCGGCAATCGTCGGGGGCTGAGGTCGGAGACCTTCAACCCACGGAGCTCAACGGTGATGTCGGTGAGCAGCGGCCTCGAGATCCGCCGATGGAGCTCGTCCGCGATCTTGTCCGCCGGCTCGTCGGGCCGGACCACCCGCACCAGGCCGCGACCCGCCAGGGCCATCTCCTCCAGCAGGTACCGGTTGACCGCGCTGCCGACGCCGAGCGCGAAGATCCGGGCCTTGCCCAGCCGCTCTCTGGTTAGCTGCAGGACCTCGTCCTCGTTGCCGATGTATCCGTCGGAGACGAAGATCACCTGCCGCTGCCGGGCCGGGTCGTGGGGCAACGCCAGCGCGTCCCCGATCCCGCTCGCCATCTGGGTGCCACCTGCCGCCCGCACCCGGTCGAGCCAGGCCAGCGCCAGCTTCCGGTTCGAGGACCGGTTGGCGATCATCTTTGGGCCGAGGCTCGATGCGTTGTCAGCGAAGCGGACGATCTGGAACGTGTCTTGCGGGCCCAGCCGCTTCAGGAAGTGCCTGACCAGCGTCTTGGCCGTGCGCAGCGGAGCGCCGTTCATCGAGGACGATGCATCCAGCACGAAGATCAGCTCCCTCGGGACCGGCGAGAGCCGGCCCGCCTCGGGAGGCTGCACCATCAGCAGCAGCGCCCCCGGCTTGTCCTCGGCGGCACGGTGGGCCACCAGGGCGGCCCGCGGCCGGCGCCCTGCGACCTTGTAGCGCAGGACGAAGTCCCGGTTGGGGATGCTGTCCGCCTCGTCGATCACCACGCTGGCCGCCGACGGCGACCGCCGTCGGGTGCGGATCTGGTGCGACGTGGAGCCGATCTTGTCGACCGGTACTCCTGCCTCGATCTCCAGCGCGAGATCGATATCGTGGGCCGATCTCATCTGTGGTGGAAGCACCGGCGGGGAGAGCAGCTGAGGACGGCCATGTGCGCCCTTCTTGCGCGCTACGAACCGTGGTCCCACCACCATGGGGAAGACCAGCTCGTAGCTCCCTGCGTCGTAGCGCAGCTGGCTGACGTAGCGCAGCGTCACCTGTACGCTCTTGCCCGGCTCGAGGTTGGCGACCTTCTGGGTGAAGAGGTTGGGCCGCTCCTGCGTCAGCAGAGCAGCGACCTGGCCGGCGAGGGTGGCCCTGCGGTAGATCGCCCGCGCTTGGGCGCGCTGCATGATCCGGCCCCGGATGACGCGGTCGCCGCTCTCCAGCGCGAAGTCCCAGATCGCAGAGCTGGTGGGCAGTGGGAAGACATAGATCGCCTCGATCTTGTCCGGGTAGGGGTTCTCGAACGTCTGCTTCACCGTGGCCTCGGCGAGCTGCCCTGTGACCTGGATCCGCACCTCGGTATGCTTGAGCGGAACCTTGACCACGTTGCCCTCGCGGTTCACCAGCAGACTGCCCTGGCTGACGAAGCCCGCGGGGGAAGCCGCCGTGGCCACAGCCGGAAGCACGAGCACCAACAGGCCGGTTGCACCAAGCGATCTCATGACGACTCCGATGTTGTTCAGATATCTGATGAAAACGTCCGGGCCAGCAAAAGGGTCTGCGACAAAGCACCACAGGTGTGACCCGCCGCATGGAAAAGGCAGGTCGGGGCAGGTATGCTCCTACGCATGCATGCGCCAAATTCGCCAAATTCCGCTGCTTCATCCCGCGCCCCGCAGGGGAAGATCTTGCTTACCCTCGCCTTCCTCGCTGCCTCCGGCTGCGGGACCACGGCTGACGAGCAACCAATCATCCCGGAGAAGACCAACCAGCTGGACAGCGGCACGGCTGACACCGTCACCGACGTCGGCAAGCCCCCCGTGGACATGGGCAGCAAGCCCGACAAGTGCATACCCAAGTGCCCCGGGAACTTCTGCGGGGAAAACGGCTGCGGCGGCCTCTGCAGCTGCCCCAACGACCGGTATGCCTGCTGCAACGAGGCCTGCGTGGCGCCGCCGGACAAGTGCACCTGCACCTGCTCCTGCAGCTCCTCCAACCCCAACTGCCAGTCGGTGACGGCGACGAGCTCCTCGGCGAAGGCCACCTGCAGCGACGTGTGCGCCAACGCCTGCATGGGCTGCGGCGCGGTGACCTCCGCCTCGGGTGACTGCCCGCCCACCGCGAAGTGCAACTGATCGGACCGCGCTCGGGCCCCTACGCAGACATCGACCTTCGCAGCCCAGACTGACTACTACCTGGTCCCAGCCAGCCTGACTCGGGCAGCCCGGACGCCGTCCAGCCCACGCAACCCGACATCACGGACCAGCCGCCGACGGACCTGAGCACCAAGCCCGACCTGGGGCCTGTCCCGGACGTGGGTTCCGCCAGCACGCTCGAGGCCGGGGCGACCGACGGGGGGGCAGCGACCGAGAGCGGCAAGCCGCCGCCGGCGCAGCCCTTCCCCCCCTAGTACCTCTTGCCAGGGGTTTTGATCGATTGGGTTGGGCGAGGGCGACGCCCCAAGCGCGAGTGTCGTTCCGAGGTCGCCCCTGCGAAGCAGGGGCTTGGCCAGGCGAGCGCCAGGGGCGTTGCCGGAGCCCAACCGGTCACAACCCGTGGCATGGGCACCTGGTCAGAACGCGCTCTTGCGGATCGACACGTTCATCAGCAGCCCCACCGCGCACATCATGGTCAGCACGCTGGAGCCGCCGTAGCTCATCAGCGGCAGGGTGACCCCGACGACCGGCATCATCCCGGTGACCATGCCTATGTTGATCACCGTGTGCCAGAAGAAGAGAGCGGCCACCCCGACGCACAACACCGCGCCGAATCGGTCTCGCGCCTGGCTGGCCAGCTTCACCGCCCACAGGATGATGAAGAGGTAGATACCGAGCAGCGCAGCGCTGCCGGCGAACCCCCACTCCTCGGCCCACACCGCGAAGGGGAAATCGGTCCACCGCTCGGGCAAGAAGTGCAGCTGGTTCTGCGTGCCCTCCATGTAGCCCTTGCCGATCATGCGCCCCGATCCGATGGCGTACTGGGATTGTCTGGCGTGCCAGCCCGCCCCCGACGGGTCGGAGTTCGGGTTGAGGTAGGTGAAGATGCGCTGCTTCTGGTAGTCCTTGAGCAGATAGCTCCAGGTGATCGGCAGCGACAGCACCGCGACCAGAAACAGGGTGATGACGGAGCGCAGCTTCAGCTTGGTCAGCAGCATCACCGACAGAAAGATCAGGAAGAACATCATCGCCGTGCCCAGGTCCGGCTGGCGCAGGATCAGCAGCACCGGCAATCCAACCACCAGAAAGGGGATCGCCATGTGCTTGAGGCTGCGGCCCTCGACGACCGGGTCGTCGTGCAGGTACTTGGCCAGCGCGATGATCATCAGCACCTTCATCGGCTCGGAGGGCTGAAACCCGATGATGCCGAGCTGCAGCCAGCGCTGGGCGCCGTTGACGCTCCGGCCCACGATCAGCACCAGGATCAACCCGACCAGGCCCGCGCCGTAGAGCAGATAGGCCAGCCGGTTGTAGATGCGGTAGTCCAGCGCCGTCACCGCGAGGAAGACCAGCGTCCCCAGACCCAGCCAGTAGACCTGCTGCCGCGCCAGGGTCATCGTGGTGGACGCGGTGGCAGAGTACAGGTTCACCACGCCGAGGACCGACAGCACCAGGACGGCGCCGAACAGGGGCCAGTCGAAGTGCTGGCGTAGCTTGGCGGCGAGCGCCTTCACCTTGCCCTCTCCCGCTCTCTCGCAGTGCTGGATTCGCGCGCTCGGCCCGCTCTCCAGGGGAGACCACCCGCCTCGCGCGCGGTGTTGGGTTCGCGCGCTCGGCCCGCTCTCCAGGGGAGGCCCCCCGCCTCGCGCGCGGCGTGCGGGCCCGGGGCGATGTACTTGAAGTAGCCACGCAGGATCTCCATCGCCACCGGCGCCGCCACCTTGGCCGCACGGCCGCCGTGCTCGATCATCACCGCGACGGCGACCTGGGGCCGGTCGCTGGGGGCGTAGGCCGCTAACCAGGAGTGATCCTGGAGCCAGATGGTCTGGCCCTTGCGAGCCCGCCGGCTGACCTGCGCGGTGCCGGTCTTGCCCGACGCCAGCAGGGTCTCGGGCCGGGCGGGGAACGCCGTCCCCTTCTCCTCGTTGACAACACCCCTGAGGGCGCTGCGAATCAGCTCCAGCGTCCGCGGCCTGACCTGGATCTTGCGCCGCACCCTGGGCCTGAATCGCTGCACCGGCGCGCCGGCGGACGTGTCGATCCGCTCGACGAGTTGCGGCAGGTACAGCGTCCCGCCGTTGGCGATGGTGGCGTAGAGGTGGGCGATCTGGATCGGGGTGGCCTTGGTGTTGCCCTGGCCGATGGCGGCGTTGAGGGTGAACCCGATGCGAAAGGACTGCTTGCGCCGGGCATACCACGCCTTGGTCGGGATGAAGCCACCGACCTCGCCGTTGATCCCGATGCCGGTGGGCGCCCCGAGGCCGAACATCTGCGCATAGCGGGCCATGGTGTCCATCCCGACCCGCTCCGCCAGTGTGTAGAAGTAGACGTTGCACGACTCCACGATTGCCTGGTGCAGGTCGACCTTGCCGTGGGCATGGCTGCAGCGGAAATTGCGGCGCCCGAAGCTATGCCAACCCTTGCACAGGATCTTCTCCTCGGGGTCGACCAGCCCCTCCTCGAGGGCGGCGATGGCCGGGATCACCTTGTAGGTCGATCCGGGGAAGTAGTGCTCGCGATAGACCTTGTCCAGCAGCGGCCGGTGCGGGTTCTGCACCAGCCGTCTGGCGTCCCCTGGGCTGAGCCGGCCAGTGAGCAGGTTGGGATCGAAGGAAGGCTTGGAGGCGCTGGCCAGCACCCGGCCCGTCTCGACCTCGAGCACCACCGCCGCGCCGGACGGGTAGCTCCTCAGGGCGCGCTCCACCAGCCGCTGCACCTCGAGGTCGATGGTCAGGATCAGGTTCTGACCCGGCTGGGGCTCGACCCGATGCTCCCCCCTCAGCAGCTCCGCGGCCTCCACGCCCCGCTTCTGACGCCCCCGAGCGTCGACCACGATGCGGCGGCGGCCTACGACGCCGCGCAGATGGGTCTCGTACATGCGCTCGATGCCGAAGCGCCCGATCATGTCGCCGGGCACGTAGCAGTCGCTCTGGTCCCGGGCCAGATCGTCCGCCGACACCTCGTTCATGTAGCCCAGAACATGCGCGGCCAGATTGCCATGGACGTAGTTGCGGTGGGGCCTCGAGACGATGGAGATGCCGTCGAGCTGGGCGCGATTGGTCTCCAGTCGGGCGAGCTGGTCTCGTGTGATGTCACGGGCCACGAGCTGCGGACGCCACCGCCGCTGACCGGTGCACTCCTGGGCCGCCTGCTTGATCGCCTGGGCCCGTTTCGGGGGGAACGCCAGCTCCTCCGCCACGCGCTCGAGCACCGCGGTGTTGCTGAAGCGGGGCGTGACGTAGACATCGTGGGACGGCAGGTTCGTCACCATCTCCCGCCGGTTGCGGTCGTAGACCACCCCGCGCACGGTGGGGATCCTGACCTCCTGCACGAAGTTGTCCTCGGACTTGTGCAGGTAGTCCTCGCCCCTCACCACCTGCATCTGGCACAGTCGGCCCAGCAGCACGCAGAAGGAGATCCCGACCACGGCGACTAGGTAGCGATAGCGCCGCCGGAACTCGGGGATCTCGCCGTGGGGGTTCATCTACAGCATCCTGTGCTCGGCCGAGGCTCTGGCCAGCCGTGCATCAACCACGCGACACAGGTGCATCAGCCAGGGGGCGCAGACAGCGCAGAGCACGGCCTGGGCCAGCAGCACGGTCAGGCTGCCGAGAGTCGGCGGTATGCCGCTCATCCAGCGGATGCACAGGCCGGTCATCGAGCTGACCAGAGATGCCATGAGGGTGACCACCATGACCGGCAGCGTCCCGGCGAGGTAGACCTTGCGCGCGGCCCGCTGGGCCAGCAGGAACACGATGATCAGCGTGAGGCAGTGAAGCCCCTTCATGCCTCCGCCGAGCACGTCGCTGATGTACCCCAGCACCACCGCGACCAGGCCTCCCGTCCAGTCGATGCCCCCTGTGGCGAGGCTGAAGCGTGTGCCCCCGAGCCCGCCCCCCTTGCCCGCCATCGCCAGGTAGAGCACCAGCACCAGCGGGGCATCGAGCACCACCATGTCCATGCGCAGCAGGTGCTGCAGTGGTCCGAGGAGCGCCAGCAGCAGATAGCCCAGGAGCGAGAAGACCAACACCCGGCTCATGGCAGCAGTCCCCTTGCCGGCTGTGCCCTCTGCTTCGATTTCAGCGCCGGAGGAGGAGGCGGCGCAAGGATCACCAGCATCTCGCGCAGCGACGAGAACTCGACCACCGGTGTGACCTCGACCTCCTGGTACAGCCCGTGGGTTCGACGGCTGACGCGGGAGATCCGTCCCACCGGCAGGTCCCGGGGAAACACCCCTGCCACACCGCTCGTCACCACCAGGTCCCCTCCCTTCACCTCTTCCTGGCGCAGGAGGTAGTCGATGCGGCAGGTGTAGCGGTTTGCGCCGTCGATGCCCCGCAGCATCCCCCTGCCCCCGGTGCGCTGGATCACGACGTCGACCGCGCTCTTCGGGTCCACCGCGAGCACGACATCGGAGTAGGCGCCGTAGACCTGGCCGATGCGGCCCACGAGCCCCTCGGCGGTCACCACCGGGAGCCCGGTTCTGAGCAGCTTGTCCCCGCGGTCGACCTTGACCCGCAGTACGCGGACGAAGGGGGACGCATCGCGTCCGATGACACGCAGGCCCACCGTCTCGACGCCCCGGTTGGTGCGGAACCGTAGCAACTCCTCGAGGTGATGCATGCGTCCGAGGTTGCGCCGGGCATCCTGGAGCCGGGCCTTCAGCTCGCGGTTCTCCCGCATCAGCTTCTCGTTCTCGGTCTCGACATCGACGAGGTAGACATAGCGCCGCCAGCCACGATGGATGCCGGAGAATACCCCGGTGACCGCCGCCTGTATCGGCGCGGTGACCCGCAGCAGCACCCGGTCCAGCGGATTGAGCTGTGAGTCCGACTTGAGGCTGGACTGCAGGAACAGGACCGGCACGGCCAGCAGCGCCAAGCACAACACGATGTCACGGGATTTGCGTGGTACTACCATCGTCCGGCTTCATCTCGATGAGCCTGCTGCCCCCCGTTGCCGACCAGCCTCAGCGAATCGTGACCTCTCGCAGCAGGTTCAGCTCGTCGAGGGCCTTCCCGGTGCCCAGCACCACGGCGCACTCGGGATTGTCGGACAGCATCACAGGCAACCCGGTCTCCTCACGCAGCAGGATGTCAAGGTTCCTCAGCTGTGCGCCGCCACCAGTGAGGACGATGCCCTTGTCCACGATGTCGGCGCTCAGCTCGGGGGGCGTCCGCTCCAGCACCACTCGCACCGCCTCCACGATCGAACCGATCGGCTCGGCGAGCGCCTCGCGGATCTCATCCGAGTTGGTGGTGATGGTCTTCGGCACGCCGGCCACCAGATCCCGCCCCTTGACCTCCATCGTCAACGTCTCTTCCATGGGGTAGGCGTTGCCCAGGGTCTTCTTGATCTGCTCAGCTGTCCGCTCGCCGATGAGGAGATTGTACTTGCGCTTCATGTGCTGGATGATGGCTTCATCCATCTTGTCGCCCGCGACCCGGACGGATTTGCTGAAGACGATCCCGGCCAGTGAGATCACCGCCACCTCGGTTGTGCCGCCCCCGATATCCACGATCATGTTTCCGCTGGGCTCGGTGATCGGCAGCCCGGCGCCTATCGCGGCCGCCATCGGCTCCTCGATCAGGTAGACCTCGCGCGCGCTGGCAGCCAGCGCGGAGTCGCGGACCGCCCGCTTCTCCACCTCGGTGATCCCGGAGGGGACGCAGATGATGATCCGCGGCCGAACCAGGGTCTTACGGTTGTGCGCCCGGGTGATGAAGTAGCGCAGCATCGCCTCCGTGACCTCGAAGTCCGCGATGACCCCGTCCTTCATCGGGCGGATCGCCACGATGTTGCCCGGTGTCCGGCCCAGCATCTCCTTGGCCTCTCGACCCACCGCCAGCACCCGGCTCGACCCGCTGCCGTTCTTCTGCACGGCGACAACCGACGGCTCGTGGCTGACGATGCCCCTGCCCTTGACATATGTCAGGGTGGTGGCCGTACCGAGATCGATGGCCATGTCGTTGGAGAAGAGCCCGTAGACCCAGTCGAACAGCATGCTGAACCTGCGAAGGCAAGCGACTTTCGATCAACTTGCACTCCGATAGTGTGCTCAATCCGCGAAGATGGCCGATTGAGCATTTTCATCTTGAATTTGTCACTCTTATCATTTACCCACAGGGCTGGCAAGGGGCGGCGGGATCGCCGATACCGCCTCGGATTCTCAGGGCATTCAAAGTACGAAGCCCTCAGATGCTCGGGACGCCTGCCACCTCGATCTCTAGCTGGATCCCAAATGGATCCGGGAGCGGTGTGTCATGGGACTGGATGTGATGCGCAAGCATTCTCGATCGTTCATCATCTATGTCCTGTTCGGGATCATCATCGCGGTGTTCATAGTCAACTTTGGTCCCCAGTCCGCCGGGTGCACCGCGGCCACCAGCCACGCCGGCAAGGTGGAGGGCAACGGCCTCAGCCCCAAGCTGCTGGCCTACGCCTTCACCGTCTCGGGCATCCGGTCCCAGCAGGTGCCCGAGGTGCAGATGGTGATGCTGCGGGGACGCGTGATCGACCAGTTGCTGTTCCGGGAGCTGCTGGCCGAGGACGCGTTGAAGCTCGGGTTTCGCATCCCCGAAAAGGAGATCAACGACATGATCGTCAAGGGGCGCTACCTCGCCCTCGGGCAGCCCCGACCGCTGATCCGCAACGACGACGACAAGTTCGACTACGATCTCTTCAGCCGCTACGTGCGGTACTCCTGGGGACTGACCGTGAAGAAGTTCAAGGAGGACCAGCGCCGCGAGCTGCTGGCCGAGAAGTACCGCGAGCTGTTCCGCTCCTCGATCAAGGTCTCCGAGGCCGAGGTTCGAGCCAACTTCATCCAGAAGAACACCCAGGTGGAACTGGAGTACGTCCGCTTCACGCCGGGCGAGTTCCGCCAGCAGGTCAAGGTCGACGAGGCCAGGGTCAAGGCCTTCGTCGCCGAAAACAAGAAGAAGATCAAGCAGCACTTCGAGGACAACAAGACTGCCTACCAGAAGCTGCCCAAACAGGTCCGGATCCAGTTGATCCAGATCAAGGGGGCACAGGCCGACGCCAGGGCCAGGGCCGACGCCAAGGTCAGGGCCAACGCCGCGCTCCAGCGCCTCGACGCGGGCGAGGCGCTGGACAAGGTTGCGCTGCAGGTCTCGGACGATCCGGAGAGCCGGGCGGCGGGCGGTGTGGTCGGCTGGCGCAACGAGGACAGCCCGGGCACCTGGTCCGAGGCGACCAAGGAGATCGCCAGGCTCAAGCAGGGCGCGCGGTCGAAGGTGGTGGCCGACAAGCAGGGCTTCACCATCGTCAAGGTCCTCGGACGGCGCCAGGGCGACCTGAGCCTGGAGCAGGCGCAGCAGGAGATCGCCGAGGAGATGGTGCGGGAGAACGAGGCGATCGGGCTGGCGCGGCAGGCTGCCGGGTCGTTCATCAAGCGTGTGCGGGCGGGCGAGAAGCCGGCCGACCTGTTCTCGTCCGACTCTGGCGACGACGAGAGCACGGAGGACAAGGACAAGGACAAGGACAAGGACAAGGCCGAGGCCGAGGCCGAGGGCAAGCAGAAGGCTCCCTATGAGCTGGCCACCACCGCCACCTTTCCTCGAAGCGCCCAGGGCCTGGTCCCTGGCATCGGCCTGTCGAAAGAGCTGATGGACACCGTGTTCAAGCTGAAGAAGGGAGAGGCCGCTCCCAAGGTGTACACCGTGGACGGCAACGTCTACCTGGTGGTTGCGAAGGACAGGACCAGCCCCGACTGGGGCGACTGGACCAAGCGCAAGCACGACATCATCGAGGAGTACCAGAGTCAGAAGTACGTGCGCGAGATGACCGCCTACGCCTTCCAGCGCTGCGAGGCTGCCTACAAGAACAAGGACATCGCCATCAACCCCGGCGCGCTGGTCACCCCGGGCTACGCGACGCCGAAGGGCGAGCCCCCCCTGCCGACCTACGTGCCCTGCACCAGCCTGA
>Ga0180009_10002886_pt1 | contig 19963 bp, 18 predicted proteins | sample OS_PC_MetaG_FD_123537 | JGI IMG/M metagenome (GOLD analysis project Ga0180009, IMG submission 123537) | Groundwater microbial communities from the Aspo Hard Rock Laboratory (HRL) deep subsurface site, Sweden - OS_PC_MetaG | ecosystem: Environmental > Aquatic > Deep subsurface > Groundwater...
AAAGAAAGACGTGGATGACCCGGACGAGCCGGGTCATGACGGAAATAAGGTAAAACAAAGTGCCACAAGCTGTTTGAGCTAAAACCCGCTCCGCTTAACCGGACAGCAGTGGGTCAAGCCCGGGCATGACATTCTGTTTGAAGAGGAGAACAGCCGCCCTCCTCTGCGTCTCTGCGTCTCTGCGTGAGGAACCTTCTTCCCCCGCGCCATGCTATCCTCCGCAAAAAAAGGAGCCCTCATGCGCATCGGCATCGACCTCGGCGGCACCAAGATCGAAGGCATCGCCCTCGACAGCACCGGCCATGAACGCGCCCGCAAGCGCATCGCCTCGCCGCGCAGCTACGACGCCACCATCGCCGCCATTCGCGATCTCGTCGCCGCCCTCGAAGCAGAAACAAATGAACAAGGCACCGTCGGCATCGGCATGCCGGGCGCCGTCTCCCCCGCCACCGGCCTCGTGAAGAACGCAAATAGTACCTGGCTCATCGGCCATCCCTTCGGCCGCGATCTCGAAGCCTCCCTCGGCCGCGAAGTCCGCCTCGCCAACGACGCCGACTGCTTCGCGCTCTCCGAGGCGACGGACGGCGCGGCGGCGGGCGCGACATCCGTCTTCGGCGTCATCCTCGGCACCGGCGTCGGCGGCGGCATCGTCGTCAACGGCGCACTCCTGTCGGGGCCGAACGCTATTGCCGGCGAATGGGGCCACAACTCGCTCCCCTTCGTCCTTGCCGATGAAATGCCGGGCCCCGATTGCTATTGCGGCAAGAAAGGCTGCATCGAAACCTGGCTCTCGGGTCCGGGCTTCGCGGCGGACTATATGCGCGACACGCGCGAGGCCCTCTCGCCCGAGGCGATCGTCGCCGCGGCGGAAGCCGGCAACCGCCCCGCCCGCCTCGCGCTGCGCCGCTACGCCGACCGCCTCGCCCGCGCGCTCGCCCACGTGATCAACATCCTCGACCCGCACGCCATCGTGCTCGGCGGCGGCATGTCGAACATCGCCGCGCTCTACGACGAAGTGCCGTCCCGCTGGGGCGCCTATATTTTTTCGGACTGCGTCTCGACACCCCTCCTCCGCCACAAGCACGGCGATGCGAGCGGCGTCCGCGGCGCGGCCTGGTTGTGGCCCAACAAATAAAACACGTCACCCCCGGGCTTGACCCGGGGGTCCAGAAGCCGCCGGCAGGCGGCGTCTCTCTTCGCAAAATCTTTTCCGGGAGCAAGCGGCTCCGGATCGCCACACCCGCTTGCACCCGCCTCGCGATGACACAGTCAGGCAAAGCTTCCACCAAAAATAAAAATGTCATCCCGGCACTCGTTGCCGGGACCTACTCGCATGTCCACTTGCCGCAGCACTTGAGAACCGGGGCGCGAGAAATTCAGCAACCTCGTCAACATCACTCAGCCGCCGGTGCGAGCCGGATCGTTTCCGCCTTCGCCTTCTTCCCCTTCTCTTGAATCACGATATCGACATCGCAACCGAACGCCGTCAGAAAGCGCATCAGCCGTTCCACGGAAAAGTCGCGGAAATGCCCCCGCAACATCCTCGACACATCTGGTTGACCGACCCTCATGATCTCCGCGGCTTGTGTTTGCGTCAGTCCGCGCCCTTCGATAATTGTCTGCAGGCGGCTCACAAGCTTCGCCTTGAGAAGATGCGTCTCCGCATCGGCAATGCCGAGGTCCGCGAAGATGTTGCCCGAGCCGCGCCGCACTGCTTCCTTGGCTTTTCCACTCATCCGGCACTCCCTTTCGACTGCTTGTAATCTTCCTCGGCCACCCTCAGCCGACGCCGCACAATGTCCATTTCCGTATCGGGCGTCTTGCCGCCCCTTTTCGATTTCTTCTGAAATACATGAAGCACATAGACTGCACCGCGAAACTTCACGGTATAGATGGCGCGATACGTATCCGTGTTATGATCCTCGACGATTTCGACCACACCGGCACCGCCGAAACCCTTTAGCGGCTTGGCGCTCTCATGTTTCTCGCCCTGTTGCGCACGAAACAGCGCATACCCCATTCCATCCTGCACAGCGTCCGGGAACGACCGGAAATCGCGGTAGCTCGACCCGACCCAGGCAACTGGCTTGGTGTCCACTTCCCCCATGACCGTAAAAATATGGTATTTTCACCATATTTGTCAATGGTATGGCATGTGGGGGAAAACGCCCCCACCCCGGCCCACCCATGACCGCCACCACAGGCTTCTGCCGCGACTGCTTCTCTCCCGTGCCGGAAGGCACGGAGCGGTGCCCTGCCTGCCGCCGGCCGCGCCTTCTCTTCCACCCGGAGCTGCACGCCCTCTCCGTCGCCCACATGGATTGCGACGCCTTCTACGCCGCCGTCGAGAAACGTGACAATCCGGAGCTTCGCGACAAGCCCCTCATCGTCGGAGGGGGCACGCGCGGCGTCGTCTCGACCTGCTGCTACATCGCGCGCATCCGCGGCGTGCGCTCTGCCATGCCCATGTTCAAGGCGCTCGCCGCCTGCCCGGAAGCCGTCGTCGTGAAACCCGACATGCGAAAATACGCGGCGGTCGCGCGCGATGTCCGCGCGCTGATGCGCGACCTGACGCCCCTCGTCGAACCGGTCTCCATCGACGAGGCTTTTCTCGATCTCTCCGGCACCGAACGCCTGCATCACGCAAGCCCCGCCGTCAGCATGGGCCGCCTCGCCAAGCGCATCGAGGAGGAAATCGGCATCACCGTTTCCGTCGGCCTCTCCCACAACAAGTTCCTCGCCAAGATCGCCTCCGATCTCGACAAGCCTCGCGGCTTCGCCGTCATCGGCCGCGAGGAAACCATGTCCTTCCTCGCCTCGAAACCCGTCTCCATGATCTGGGGTGTCGGCAAGGCGCTCGAAACGAAACTCACGCGCGACGGCATCACGCGCATCGCCCAGCTCCAGAAGATGGAGGAAAACGATCTCATGGCGCGCTTCGGCTCCATGGGAAGCCGCCTCTATCGTCTGTCGCGCGGGCTGGACAGCCGCCATGTCGAGCCCGCCCACGAAGCAAAAAGCATTTCCGCCGAAACGACCTTCATGCGCGACATAAGGGACAAGGCCGAGCTCGATCGCATTCTCTGGCCGCTCTGCGAGAAGGTCGCCACCCGTGCCAAGGCGGCGGGGCTTTCGGGTTCGACCGTCGTGCTGAAGCTGAAGACGAGTGATTTTAAACTCCGTACACGGAATCAAACGCTGCCCGACCCGACCCAGCTTGCCGAGGTGATCTACCGCACCGCTTCCCCTCTCCTCGCGCGCGAGGCCACGGGGACAAGTTTTCGTCTGTTGGGGGTGGGGATTTCCGGTCTCGCCGACGGCGATCTTGCCGACCCGCCGGACATGCTCGACCCCGCTGCGACGCGGCGCGCGGATGCCGAACGCGCGATGGACCGTCTGCGCGCGAAATTCGGGGACAAATCCATCGTCAAGGGACGTGGCATGGACGAAAAACGGAAAAAATGAGAAGCGGGCATAAGTCCGTCTACGGACTTTTATGACAGTTCGATGTCATTACGATGACAGTCGCGAGCCGCCCGCGAAAAACGGCGGAAATCCGCCACCTCGAATTGTGACAGTCAGCAGGCATCCGGCTCGAAATAGGTGACCTCGCTCAAGCGCCCTTTCACCTCCACATCGAGGTAGTCGAGCGACAGCGTGGCCGATATCCCATTGGGAAATAAGAGATATCCCATCTCGAAGCTGGGCACGCCTTCCTTCTCCGCCGGGTCGAAATAACTGATCCGCACCGGCCAGGGCTCCATCTCGCCAAGCGCCTTGCCCTCGCCATCCACCTTGGCATCAAGCCTTTGATCTGAAACGGTTTTTCCGATAAAGGCCGTGGTCGGATTTTCCAGCTCCTCCGTCCCGTCGAACAGCGGACGGCTGAAAACACGTTGCCCTTCTTGCGCTTTTTCGATCAGCGCCAGGTTGAATGCCATCGGAAAAAGCGTCTCGGACGGCATGGTCACGGGCTCCCCTCCCTCCCGCGACACTTTGATTTCACCTGATTTTTCGCGTTTGGCCGTGCCGTCCTGGCTGTCCGTCAATTCACCATTCGTATATTCGGTCCGCGTGAAACGGAACTCGCTGCCATCGGCCGCTTCCCAATAGCTCAGGCGCACATCGTTGCTCACAAGTCCTTGATCCAGAACGTCAATTCGCGTCACAACGCGCTGCAGCGAGGTATAGCCACCGCAGGCCAGCCCCCCTCGCCACTCCACGACCATACGCCCCTCGATGCCCGTCACATCGCTCACCGGTTGCGTGTGACCAAGCGAAAGATCGTAGACCGCGCGATGCATCTGAAGCGCCGGGGTAGCGGAGACCGCACCGCTGCCCGCGGCAAAAAACACTGCAATTACAGGGACTAACCGCTTAAACCGCATTGCTTGCCTTCCGCTGCCGCTTCCCGTGTCGAAGCTCTTTTGCGAGCTTACACCATCGGGTAAACCGGATAACCCGTTCCTTCTCAAGGTCATCCATGTCCCGCCCCCGCATTCTCGTCACGCGAAAATTACCTGCCGATGTCGAAGCCCGCGCGCTAAGTCGTTTCGAGGCAACGCTAAATCCGGATGACCGCCTGCCCACACGCGAGAGCATCGCGGCCGGCGCGCAAGGCAAGGACGGCCTCCTCGTCACCGTGACGGACAGGATCGACGCCACGCTGATCGCCGCCCTGCCGGCAAGCATCCGGATTATCTCAACCTTTTCAGTCGGTTACGATCACATTGATGTCGCCGCCGCGCAGGCCCGCGGCATCGCCGTCACCAACACACCCGACGTCCTCACCGATGCCACGGCCGAGATCGCGCTCCTGCTTATCCTCGGCGCGGCCCGCAATGCGGCCTCCGGCATGGCCACGATCCGCGAGGGCCGCTGGAAAAACTGGGCGCCCACGGGAATGCTGGGTACGGAGCTTTCCGGCAAGCGCCTCGGCATTCTGGGCCTCGGCCGCATTGGCCGCGCCACGGCGCATCGCGCCCGCGCCTTCGGCATGGAAATCCACTATCACAGCCGCCATCGCCTGCCGCCGGAGCTCGAAGCCGGCGCCTGTTATCACGCTGATATTGCTTCGCTTTTCGGCGCGTCGGACGTGCTCTCCATCCATTGCGCCTCGACGCCTGAGACGCGGGGCCTCGTCAATCGCGAGGCCATCGCCCTCCTGCCTCAAGGCGCCATCGTCGTGAACACGGCGCGCGGCGACATCGTCGACGACGAAGCCTTGATCGAGGCGCTGGCCTCCGGGCGCATCGGCGCGGCAGGCCTCGACGTCTACAACAATGAGCCGAACCTCCATCCCGGATATCTCAATCTTTCCAATGCCTTCCTGCTTCCGCACCTCGGCAGCGCCACGCTCGAAACGCGCAATGCCATGGGCTTCCGCGCGCTCGAAAACCTCGAAGCCTTCTTCGCCGGCAAGACGCCCCGCGATCTCGTGACCGCATGATGCGCCTCGCCCAGCTCGCAATCGCTGCTTTTGTCCTCCTGTGCAGCGTCGGCATGACGCCCGCCGGCACGCGCGACTGTCCCGATTGTCCGGACCTCGTGATTGTCGAAGCCGGAAGCTTCATGCGCGGTGCCGAAGCGGACGATCCGGCAGCGGATGAAAGCGAATTCCCGCGCCATGAAATCGGGATCGAAAGACCCTTCGCAATCTCCACGAGTCTGGTAACCCGCAGTGAGTACAAAGCTTTTTCCCTCGCAACGGAACGCGTGGCAGCGCCGGGTTGCTACACGCTGACCGATGAGGGCTGGCGCATGGATGAGCACGCGGACTGGCGTTCGCCGGGCTTCCCGCAGACGGAATCGGATCCCGTGGTCTGCGTTTCCTGGAACGATGCCACCGCCTATGCGGCGTGGATGGCGGAAAGGACGGGGCAGCCCTATCGCCTCCCGAGCGAGGCTGAATGGGAGTACGCGGCCCGCGCAGGGACAGCGGAGACCAATTTCTGGGGCGAGGACCCGGCCCTCGCCTGCAACTACGCAAACGTCAACGACCTGACCGCCAAGAACAAGACAGCGAAGGTCGCCGAGCCATGCACGGATGGTTACCTGTTCACGAGCCCTGTCGCGAGCTTCCGGCCAAACCCGTTCGGCCTGTACGACGCGGTCGGAAACGTATGGGTCTGGCTCGCGGATTGCTGGCAGGGAGACTACCGGACGACGCCGCGCAATGGCGAACCGGCCATCGGCGGCGAATGCACCTCCCGCGTCCTGCGCGGCGGTTCATGGACCGACACGCCCGGTCCGTTTCGCATCGCCGCCCGCGAGAACAGGGCCCACGGGGAGCGCCTGTCGTTCGCGGGCTTCCGTCTCGCCCGCGATGTCCGTTAGGCACCCATTACCGTTAAGCGGCAAACTTTGCCGGGCGCAACGCCGTCAATCCAGCCCAAGCCATTGATTTCACACACTTTGCGCGTTGGCAACACGTTTGCATCCTCAGCATCGCTCACACGCCTGAAGGGGGATCGCCGTAGGCAGCGATAAGGAACATGGGGTACGCAAAAAGAACTTTGGGGAATGGAGACGGTGCCGCCGGTGCGGTTGGGAATGGCATCCTGCCGTCCGATCCGCAGACGGAGCAGTTCCGGCGCAACCTCGGATTGGAGGCCCGCGCGGTGGCGGCACGTCATATCGTCACGCAGGCGCTGGCCTTCGCAGATGAAGCCGAAAGCCGCATCGTTGCTCTGAACGAACGCATCCGGCACCTCGAGGCGCTCGCACAGACGGACGAACTCACCGGCTTGCTCAACAGGCGCGGCTTTCATGACGTCCTTCACCGCAACCTCCTGAGCGCCGCGCGCTATGATGAAACAGGCCTCCTCGCCTATATCGATCTGGACAACTTCAAGTCGGTCAATGACTGCTGCGGTCACGCGGCAGGTGACGAGGTTCTGCGCACCGTCGGCACCTTCCTGAGCCGGAGCATACGGGCTACCGATTATGCCGCTCGCCTGGGAGGCGATGAATTCGCGGTCCTGTTCGTCCGTGCGGACCATCGGCCCGCGCGTGAGCGCGCCCGTGAGATGTTGCGTGGCCTCGGCAAACTCAGAATAGCCTGCAAAACGCACCATATCTCCGTGTGCGCGAGCCTCGGTCTTGCCGCGTACAATGGCGAAACGCAGATCGAGCATCTGATCGAGCACGCCGACCGCGCCATGTATGCCGACAAAAAGAACGGCAGTCGCGCCACGCGTCTGACGACGCTCGGCTGACCGCTACGCGAGTGCCGTGCCTTTCGGCTGCTGTTGCGTGATGCAGTGGATCGAGCCGCCGCCAGCGGCAATTTCAAGCGCCGGCACCCGGACTATTTTTCGGTCGGTGAAAACCTCCGCCATTATTCCAGCCGCAACGTCGTCATTCGGATCGTCATAGACCGGCATGATGACAGCGCCATTTGCGATGTAGGAATTCACGTAGGACGTGCAGAGCCGCCGCCCGTCCGGCCGCCGGAACTGCCGGCGCGGCTGTGGAATTTCGATCACTTCGAGCCGGCGTCCTCTCGCATCCCGCGCCTCTTCCAGCCTCTGCCTGTTGTCCTGCATGCGAGCGTAGTTCGGATCGTCCCTGTCCTTCGGCATGTGCAACAGCACACGCCCCTCCGCTACGAAAGAAGCGATCATGTCGACATGGCCGCTCGTCTCGTCATCCTTCAGCCCGCGGTCGAGCCAGATAATGCGCGCAACGCCAAGCGTGAGCGCAAGCGCCTCCTCAATTTGCTGCCGCGTCATCTCCGGATTGCGATTGTCGTTCAGCAGACATTCCTCGGTTGTCATGAGCGTTCCATAGCCATCGACGGAGATGGATCCACCCTCAAGCACCATATTGTTCGAATAATTGCGCATGCCGAGGCGGCCGAGGATAAGTCCGGCAATGGCAGCGTCGTTTTCATAGCCGTGATAGGCGTTGCCCCATGCATTGAAGCGCCATTGCGAGCCTGTGACATGCCCCCTCCCGTCCACGAGAAAGATCGGCCCGGAATCCCGGCACCAGCTATCGTCGATCGGCAAGGGCACGATCTCGATGTCGCGCCCGCATGCGAGCCGAGCTTGCGCTTCGTCTTCGGGCCTGCAGACCATGCTCACGGGTTCGAATGCGGCGATCGCACGCGCAACACCGGCATAGGCTGCATAGGCTTGCGGCAGGCGCTCGCCCCAGACCTCTGCCCGGCTCGGCCACTGCATCCAGCAGCGCTCATGCGGCTCCCATTCGGCCGGCATGAACAGGCCATCGTCTGCCGGCATCCGCCGCTCGCTCATGATCGCTTCCCCACTCTTTCGCCATGCCGTATTAGGCGCTAGGTATAACCCGCCAGCACAACGCGGCAACCGCGGGAAAGGGAGAAAACGTCATGGCCGGAAAAATCGAAGCACGCCTGAAGGAGATCGGCATCGAATTGCCCTCCCCCTCCCAGCCCGCAGGCACCTATGTGCCTTATGTCCTCAGCGGCAATCTTGTTTTCATTTCCGGCCAGGGCCCTGTCGGGCCGAACGGGCTCGAATTCACCGGAAAAGTGGGCAAGGAGCAGGATGTCGAGGCCGGCAAGGCGGCCGCACGCCTGACGATGATCAATGTCCTCGCCCAGCTGAAAGCGGCGTGTGGCGGCGACCTCGACCGCGTCAAGCGTTGCGTGAAACTTCTCGGCTTCGTGAACGCCACCCCCGACTTCGATCAACAGCCCGCCGTCATAAACGGCGGCTCCGATCTGCTGGTCGAGATATTCGGTGAAGCAGGCCGCCACGCCCGTTCCGCCGTCGCGGCCGCGTCGCTCCCCTTCCAGATGACGGTCGAGATCGAGGCTATTTTCGAGATCGCCTAGTCCATGCCGGTTCAATAGGATTGGGGCATGGGCGAGAGCGAAGCAGCCATCATCAGGGTCGTGGACAGCCTCTCGGGCGTCGACAGCGCAAGCTGGGACGCCTGTGCCAATCCGCATGGCGAACCTGCAAATCCATTCGTGTCTCACAGATTCCTGAGCGCCCTTGAGGAAAGCGGAGCCGCGACGCACCGCACCGGATGGCTGCCGCAACATATCCTGCTTGAGGACGAGCAAGGGCGGATCGCCGGCTGCATGCCCATGTACCTCAAGAACCACAGCCGGGGCGAATATGTCTTCGATCACGGCTGGGCCAACGCGTTCGAGAATGCCGGCGGACATTATTATCCGAAGCTTCAATGCTCGGTGCCGTTCACACCCGCGACGGGCCCGCGCCTCCTGACGCCAAATATCCCCGCTCGCGAAGCCGTTGAGGACAGGTTGATCGCCGGTGCTATCGAGGTCGGCAAGAGAATGGGCGTTTCCTCGCTTCACGTCACTTTCCTGCCGGAGCGGCAGTGGAACCGTCTCGGCTCGCTCGGTCTCCTTCAACGAACGGACCAGCAGTTCCACTGGCACAATCGCGGGTACAACAGCTTCGAGGATTTTCTGTCTGACCTCTCGTCTCGCAAGCGCAAGATGATCCGCAAGGAACGCGAGCGCGCAACGGAAAACGGCATTTCGATCGAGTGGGTTACAGGCAGCGACCTCACGGAAGATCACTGGGACGCTTTCTTCGCTTTCTACATGGATACCGGCGCGCGCAAATGGGGGGCACCCTATTTGACGCGCGAATTCTTCAGCCTCATCGGCGAGCGCATGGCCGGCGAAACGCTTCTGGTGATGGCACGCCGCGAAGGACGGCTGATCGCCGGTGCGCTGAATTTCATCGGCGGCGACGCGCTCTATGGCCGGAACTGGGGCGCCGTGGAACATCACCCCTTCCTGCATTTCGAGTGCTGTTATTACCAAGCCATCGAATTCGCCATCGAGAAGGGATTGGCGCGCGTCGAAGCCGGCGCGCAGGGCGAACACAAGCTCGCGCGCGGCTACCTGCCGTCGCGCACCCACAGCGCGCACTGGATCGCCAATTCCTCGTTCCGGGAGGCGGTGGCCGAATATCTTTCGCGCGAACGCCAATATGTCGACAGGGACATCGCGGCACTTGGCGAATATGCGCCGTTCCGGCACGATGCGACCGGGGGAGAACATCAGGAGGACGATTTCTGACCGTGGCTTACGATCCAAACAACATCTTCGCGAAGATACTCCGTGGCGAGGCGCCCTGCTTCAAGGTCTATGAAGACGACATGACACTTGCCTTCATGGATGTCATGCCGCAGGCAGAAGGCCACACGCTTGTCATTCCAAAATACCCGGCAGAGGACATTTTCGATCTCGATCCAGACTATGCGGCCGCCATGGCAAAGACGGTAAAACGCATTGCTCCAGCCGTAAGGAAAGCGTTCGACGCTCCCGGTATTCTCGTCGCTCAGTTGAACGGGTCGGCGGCAGGGCAGACGGTCTTTCATATTCACACACACATCATTCCGCGGACGAATGGCATCGACCTCAAACTCCATGCTCGCGAAATGGCCGACTTCAAACTGCTCGAAAAACACGCCGAGATGGTAAAGGCCGCACTCCAATAGGAAACGCCGATGAATTCCCTGCCTGTGAGGAAGCAAAGGCCGTGGTTCATCCAAGGGGAGGAAAGAATGAAAGTCCTGAAACGCACGGCGGCCGTTGCCGTCATATTGATTGGCATGGCCGCTTGCTCGGACAGTGACGAATATGTTCAGGAGGCTGTCACCGGCCCCTCGCCGTTTCACGGAATTCACGGCATCACCGTCACGAAGGACGGAAAAATCCTCGCGGGCAGCGTCGTCGGACGCGCCATATACCAGGTCGATCCAACGAACGGCACGGTAAGCCTTTACGAAGCCCCGCCGAACGGCATGGCCGACGACCTCGAAGAAGGTCCGGACGGAACGCTTGCCTGGACTGCCTTTCTCGACGGCAAGGTCTATGCACGCAAGCCCGACGGCACGCTTCTCACCCTCGCTGAGGGCTTACCCGGCCTCAACTCGCTTGCATGGATGGATGATGGGCGCCTGTTCGCAACACAGGTTTTCCTTGGCGATGCGCTCTATGAACTCGACCCGTCGGGAGTGAACCCGCCACGCAAGATCATGTCGGGAATGGGCGGCCTCAATGGGTTCGACTTTGGCCCGGACGGGAAGCTCTACGGACCGCTCTGGTTCAAGAATCAGGTCGCGCGTGTCGACGTCGATACAGGCACGCTTGACGTTATTGCGGAGGGCTTCGCCACACCGGCCGCCGCCAACTTCAACTCGAAGGGCGACCTCTACGTCGTCGATACGGAAGCGGGGCACGTCTACCGCGTTGACATCGCCAATGGCGAAAAGACGCTCGTCGCCGAGGTCGCGCCCGCGATCGACAATCTCGCCTTCGATAATGACGACAATCTCCTCATCACCAACATGGCCGACAACGCAGTCATCGCAGTGGACACGGAAAGCGGCGAATCCAGGACGATCGTCTCGGGGCCCTTGGCCGTCGCGGGAGATATCGCGCTTGACGACAATGGCGACATCCTTGTCGCGGACCTCTTCGCACTGCGCAAGGTGAGCCCGTCGAACGGTTCCGTCAGTGAAATGGCTCGTGTCTGGTCGTCCAACATCGACTACCCGCTAAGTATCTCTATCGCGAACGGTCACATCGCCGTGGCCGCGCTGACTGCGGGTGCCGTTCAAATATTCGACGCGGCATCCGGCGTATCCTTCCAACCGCATCACGGCTTCACGACACCTGCGGACGCCATCGTCCTTGCCGATGGCAGCGTCGTCGTTTCCGAGTATGCCCGCGGCGCGCTGGTTCGTGTCGCCGCAAACGATTGGGACAATCGAACGGACATTGCCACAGGCCTTGAAGGCCCGGCCATGCTGAAGCTTGCGGGCGACGGTGCGCTCTATGTCAGTGAAAACACCGGCGGCCGGATTTCACGCGTGGACATCGAAACAGGCGAGAAAAGCGTCGTCGCCGACAACCTCGCCGCTCCGGAAGGCTTCGACATTGCGGCGGATGGCCGTTTCGTGGTGGCCGAGGTAGCGGCAAGGAGGATCGTTGCCATCGATCCCGAAAGCGGCGAAAGAGAAGTCATCAAGGAAGACTTGCCGATCGGTTTCGAAGCGCCGGAAAACGTACCCCCGCTCTACATTCCCACGGGCGTCGTCGCCGCATCGAATGGCGACATCTACTATTCTTCGGACATAGACGTCCGTATCTACCGGTTAAGAAAAAACTGACCGGTTGGGAAGACGGAAAGGCCGCCGGCACCGCGTGCCGGCGGCCTTATTCATTTCTACATGTGGAAGACGACGAGCTTGTTACCGTCGAGATCGCGGAAGTACCCGCCATAGAATGTACCGCCGCGTAGCCCCGGTGCGCCTTCATCCGTGCCGCCAAGGCTGAGAGCCTTTGCATGCACCTTGTTCACCGTTTCCTGCGAGTCCGCGGCAAGAGCGACCATCGTGCCGTTGCCGAAAGTCGCCTTGTTGCCGTCGTGAGGCTTGGTCACCGCAAGCATCGGGCCCTTGCCATCGCTCCAGCCAACGAACCGGCCAGGGTCGGTCATGGCCTGCTTGGCGCCGAGCAGGGACAGAAGGTCTTCGTAGAATTTGGTCGCCCGGTCGAGATCGTTCGTGCCGAGCATAATATAGCCGATCATGGATCGCCTCCCTTTGTGTTTTATCCCTGTTAGCTAATCCAAAAAGGAGCGGCCACGAAATCAAACTTTCGTGGCCGCCTGTCCATTTCCTCAAGCTAATTAGCCGTTTTTGAACTACTCCACCAGCAAGGGCACTTTCGGCACGGTACCGCCGCCGGAGCCGCCCGATCCGTCTCGCGGCTTGCGCGCCTTCGGCTTCTTCGGACCGTTGCCGCTCGGGCTGCGCGGTTGCGTCGGCTCGATATCGAAGGAAAGTACGCCCTCCGCCACGCCGACACGCACATGCCCACCCTTGACGAGTTTTCCGAACAGAACCTCATCCGCCAGTGGCTTTTTGATGTTCTCCTGTATGACCCGCGCGAGCGGCCGCGCACCCATCTGCTCGTCGTAGCCCCGTTCAGCAAGCCAGTTGTTCGCTTCCTGTGTGAGTTCGAGCGTGACATGCCGGTCGGCGAGCTGCGCCTCGAGTTGGAGGACGAACTTCTCCACGACCTGCGCGATGACCTGTTCCGGCAGATGACCGAACGGGATCACTGCGTCGAGGCGATTGCGGAACTCCGGCGTGAAGAGCCGCTTGATCGCATCTTCGTCGTCGCCCACCCGCTTCTTCTGCGAGAAACCGATCGTCGGCTTGGCCATGTCGGCCGCACCGGCATTCGTGGTCATGATGAGAACCACATTGCGGAAGTCGATCTTCTTGCCGTTGTGATCCGTCAGTTTCCCGTGGTCCATCACCTGCAGCAGGATGTTGAAGAGGTCGGGATGCGCCTTCTCGATCTCGTCGAGCAGCAGGACGCAGTGCGGATGCTGATCGACTCCGTCCGTCAACAGGCCGCCCTGATCGAACCCCACATAACCCGGAGGCGCGCCGATGAGGCGCGACACCGTATGGCGCTCCATATACTCCGACATGTCGAAGCGAAGCATCTCGACGCCCAGAACCGAGGCGAGCTGACGCGCCACTTCGGTCTTGCCCACGCCAGTCGGGCCGGAAAAGAGATAGCAACCAATCGGCTTCTCGGCCTCGCGAAGTCCTGCACGCGCGAGCTTGATCGAGGCAGCAAGTGCATCAATGGCGGCATCCTGGCCGAACACCACCCGCTTGAGCTCGGTATCCAGATCCTTGAGCTTCTCGGTGTCGCTCTTCGAAACCGATTTCGGCGGGATGCGCGCCATGGTGGCGACCACCGCTTCGATCTCGGCAACACCGATCGTCTTCTTGCGCCTGGATTCAGCAAGAAGCATTTGCGAAGCGCCTGCCTCGTCGATCACGTCGATCGCCTTGTCGGGCAGTTTCCGGTCATGCATGTACTTCGCGGAGAGGTCCACCGCTGCCTTCACCGCATCATTGGTGTAGCGGACCTTGTGAAACTCCTCGAAATAGGGCTTCAGCCCCTTGAGTATCTTGATCGAGTCCGGAATTGACGGCTCGGCAACATCGATCTTCTGGAACCGCCGGACCAACGCCCGATCCTTCTCGAAATGCTGCCGGTATTCCTTGTACGTTGTCGAGCCAATGCAGCGTACCGATCCACTCGCGAGAGCAGGTTTCAGAAGATTCGACGCGTCCATCGCCCCGCCGCTCGTCGCACCGGCGCCGATCACCGTGTGTATCTCGTCGATGAACATGATCGCGCCGGGATAGGCCTCGATCTCCTTGATGACGGCCTTGATACGCTCTTCGAAATCGCCGCGATATCGCGTGCCCGCAAGCAGCGTCCCCATGTCGAGCGAGAAGATCGTCGCATTCAGAAGAACTTCCGGCACCTCGCCTTTCACGATGCGGCGTGCGAGACCTTCCGCGATGGCAGTCTTGCCAACACCCGGATCCCCCACGAACAGGGGATTGTTCTTGGACCTGCGGCACAAAATCTGGATTGTGCGCTCCACTTCGCGCTCTCGTCCAATCAAGGGATCGATTTTCCCCTGCTTCGCCTTTTCGTTGAGGTTCACGCAATAATTGTCGAGCGCTTCGGTCGTACGCTCCTTGCGTCCGCCTCGCTCACCGGTCTCCGCTTCCTCCTGCGCGCCGCGCGCAGGCCGCGTTTCGCTCATGTCGCCGCGCTTCGCGATGCCGTGGCTGATGTAGTTCACGGCGTCGTACCGCGTCATATCCTGTTCTTGCAGGAAATAGGCAGCATGGCTCTCGCGCTCGGCGAACATTGCGACAAGCACATTGGCACCTGTCACTTCCTCGCGGCCGGAAGACTGCACATGTATGACCGCGCGCTGAATGACGCGCTGGAACCCTGCCGTCGGCTTCGAGTCCTCCCCATTTTCGACGACGAGACTCGATAGTTCGTTGTCGACATAGTTCGTAAGCTGCTGCCGCAGCAGGTCCATGTCGACATTGCACGCGCGCATCACGGCGGCGGCATCTGAGTCGTCCATTAGGGAAAGCAGAAGGTGTTCCAGGGTCGCGTATTCGTGGTTGCGCTCATTGGCAAGCGCCAACGCACGATGAAGCCCCTCCTCCAGATTTCGCGAAAACGTCGGCACTCCGAACCTTCCCTTCTGCTGAACTTGGGTACAGCCTGAACGCGCTACTACGAACGATCACTCTCTCTCCATCGTACATTGCAACGGGTGCTGGTTCTGGCGCGCGAAATCCATCACCTGCGTCACCTTCGTCTCCGCCACTTCATACGTATACAAGCCGCAAACGCCCACGCCATGCTGATGGACGTGAAGCATGATCAATGTCGCTTCCTCTCGCCCTTTATTGAAGAAGTGCTCCAGCACATGAACGACGAATTCCATCGGTGTGTAATCGTCGTTGAGCAGCAGCACCTTGTAGAGCGAGGGCTTTTTGGTTTTCGGCTTCGTCTTCGTGATGACACCGGTACCTGCGCCCCCGTCATCATCACCGCGCCGCCTGTCGTCGGACATACCTCATTCCTGCCGAAATCTTGCCTGCCCGCAGACCCTTGCCCGCCGGCAGTCACTCTAAAACTTCCAACTCATTGATAGATAGTCGACCATAGCGAAAATCAAAGATCGATCTCAATCGTAGACGGATTCGGCCACACAGCGACGTGTCTCGTGCAACATCACTCTGCATTTCACGGTCAAGGACGCCAATTCCGGCTACCCCCCGAAGCACTTTGCAGGCGCCTCGGAACTTTACGGCCGGCTCGGCGCGATAAGGGTCGGTCGGTTAACAATACATTAACCTTGTTAATAAATTGGTAACACACACTGCCTATTGTTGTCTCCAACCCTAAACGCAAGAGATAATTGAGTTTTTGGCGATTTTTCGCGCATAAAGTCTTCGCAAACTGTGGTTCTGCCGCTACAGTTTCTGGGGATAAGTTCAGGGCATGCACAGGCAGGGCGTGCCACGAGAGGGGTTAGATTCACATGCAGGGGCCTGCGCTCACGAGTACTGCGCGCGATTCCTCCAATCCGACCGGTATGGTTGCTCGCCTGCTGACGGCCGGCATTCTGGTCGTTTTCGCTTGGGTTTTGGCGCTTCCCGTCCACGCGGCGACACCAAAGTCGGCTGCGCTTGTAATGGACGCCTTCACCGGCACCGTCCTTTATTCCCGTGATGCAGACGAGTATCGCTATCCCGCCTCCCTCACCAAGGTGATGACCCTCTATCTCCTGTTCGAGGGATTGGACTCCAACAAATTCACGTTGAAATCGCGCATTGCCATGACGCCGCGCGGCGCGGGCATGCCGCCGTCGAAGCTCGGGCTTCGCCCCGGCCAAACCATCAGCGTGGAAGACGCTATCCTAGCGCTGGTCACGCGCTCGGCCAACGACGTGGCCTCTGCGATGGGCGCCTTCCTTGCAGGCACGGAAGATGACTTCGCGATCATGATGACGAAAAGGGCGCGAGAGCTGGGCATGTCGCGTACAACCTACAAGAACGCGTCCGGCCTCCCGAACAGCGATCAGAAGACGACCGCACGCGATCAGGCGACGCTTGCGAAGCGTATCCGTGAGGATTTTCCGCAGTATTACCACTACTTCGGCACAGAGACCTTCGTCTGGGGCAAGTCCCGCATTCGGAACCACAATCACCTGCTCGGCAAATACGAAGGCACCACGGGTCTCAAGACCGGCTACACCAACGCCTCCGGCTTCAACCTTACGGCCACCGTGGAGCGCGACAACAAATTCCTGATTGGCGTCGTCATGGGCGGCGAGAAGGCGAAAATTCGCGACGCTCACATGATCGACATCCTCGACCGCGCCTTCCCCCGCGCTGTCGCCATGAAAGACGGCAACACTCGCTTTGCAGCGCTCGCGCCGGCTCCCAAGCCCATCGTCCGGCCCGTTGGCCTTGTGGCGGACGAGGACCGCTCCGAGCTGTTCCAATTGGCCTCCGCCCTCGAGGACGAACGCGACCCGGACGAAGAAACCTATGCGGAAGGTGGCATAGGCACCGAATTGCCGGAACCCGTCGAAATGGCCGCATTGCCAGCCATGAAGCCGGAGTTGTCCGGGGAACCGGGTGCAACCGCCAACACGGCGCCAGTGGATAGCGTGACGGCCTATGCCGTAGCCGCGTTCCACAAGGCTGAAGGTCCAGTACGCATGGCCGGCCGCGAGATAGGCAATTTCCTGGTCGCGCCAGCGAACGCTGCGATCAATCCCGACGCCGCCGCAAGCCCGCTTCTCCGCACCGCCGCGAACGATCCGGCACGTCGCGAACCTCACGCCGCGCAATCCTGGCGCGAGGGCGATCCGCTTATCCCCGATGGAAGCTGGATCATCCAGATCGGCGCCTATGCCGAACAGTCCGACGCAGTGGATAGCATCCGCAAGGCCATGCGCGCGGCACCTTCGGAACTCGGTGACGCAGTGCCCGTCACGGTGCCTGTCAAAACAGCCGACAACCGCACCCTCTACCGCTCGCGCTTTGGCGGCTTCGACGGTGAGAAGGCGGCACGCAATGCGTGTGGACGCCTCGCCCGCGAGGCGATCCAGTGCATTCCGATCCCGCCTTCGAACTGGGCCATGCCCCAGCCCGCCGAGAGCAAGGAAAAGCGGCGAGGCTAGTTTTTCAGGCTTCCATTTCGGACAGATCAGGCAAAGCCAACGCTTCCGTGAGCGCGCGGACTTCTGCACGCGCGGCAACATGGGACATCGACATCTGTGCATCGACCCCCTCTTCTCTGAGATCGAGAAGCGTTAGTCCGGAAGGAAACATCTCACGGAAGATGACGCGCTCGCCGAAACCGGGCCCGCAACGGAAACCGATCCGCTGGGCAAGCGCATCGAGCACGGCCTCGACCCGCCTCTTGTTCTTCGCGTCGACGTGGGACAGGCGGTTGCGAATGACGATCCAGTCGATCTCCCCCCCGTCCGAGACCGCTCTTCGCTTTCTGCACTCCCACACCATTTCGCTGTAAACGCTCGGCCCCTTGACCCTGTAGGTCTGCGGATCGACGCGCCCCAGCAGATCGAAATCCACGAAACTGTCGTTCATCGGCGTGATGAGGGTGTCCGCCCGCGCATGCCCGAGCCGGGACAGGTTGTTGTCGCTGCCAGGGCAATCGATCACCAGGAAGTCGTTGTTATCCGAAAGCCGCGCCACTGTGCCGGCAAGCTCCACTTCTTCGGCGGCATTCGCCTCTGCCACGGTCCCGAGCGCCGAGCGCATGATGACCTCATGCTCGGGCATGACCAGGTTGACATTGGCAGCATCCGCCCAGATACGCCGGTTTTCGACATAGCGCGTCAGGGACCTCTGACGTCCATCGAGGTCGATCGACCCGACACGATAGCCCGCATGCAGCAGATGCGCGATGACGTGCATGGCGGTCGTCGTCTTTCCCGAACCGCCCTTTTCGTTGCCGAGCACGATTACATGAGCGGGCCGTTTCTCCCGCAACTCGCCTGTCATAGAGACCCCGCCCACTCCCGAAATGTTCGACACCGCGGTCGAATCGCGCGGAGTTTGGGTGGTCGGGGTTAGGGCGTCAACACTTGCCCCCCGGGAGGGACGCGGAATACTCCCCCTTGCGGCCTCCCCCATCTCTGCGGCTACACTTGCCGGAAGTCCGTGGGCGGGGGCCGCCCTTTCATCTCCTTGGCGATAACTTCCGGGATTCCACCGAATGAATGGCATGCTCACTCTCGACCAGCTTTCCGACCTCGTTTCATCCGGCGACATCGACACCGTCGTCATGGCCATGCCGGATATGCAGGGGCGACTGGTCGGGAAGAGGATGGCAGCCCCCTTCTTCCTCGATACGGGCGTTCACGAAACCCATGCCTGTAACTACCTCCTCACGGTCGATACCGACATGGAACCGGTTCCGGGATACAAGGCTGCGAGCTGGGCGCAGGGCTATGGCGACTTCGCACTGAAACCCGATTTGTCCACCCTGCGCCGCGTTCCCTGGCTGCCCGGCACGGCCATCGTCATTTGCGACACTGTCGACCATCATGGCGAGGATATTCCTCACGCGCCGCGGTCCATTCTCAAGAAGCAGTTGAAGCGCCTCACCGCCATGAAAATGAAAGCCTTCATGGCGTCTGAGCTGGAGTTCTATCTCTTCGACGAGACCTACGAAGGCGCACACGAAAAGCGATACAGAGGTCTCAAGACCCCGAATTGGTACACTGAGGACTATCACGTCTTCGCCACCACCAAGGAAGAAGGCATCATGCGGGCGATCCGCACAGGCCTTGAAGGCGCGGGCATCCCCGTCGAGAACTCCAAGGGCGAGTGGGGTCCGGGGCAGGAGGAGATCAACGTCCGCTATGCCGAGGCGCTGGAGATGGCCGATCGCCACACGCTCCTCAAGAACGGCATCAAGGAGATTGCCTGGCTGCACGGCAAGGCCGTGACTTTCATGGCCAAATGGAACTACGAGCAGGCCGGGTCGTCCTGTCACATCCACATGTCGCTTTGGGACGAGAAGGCGAAGGATGCGCATTTCTTCGACGAGAAGGCAGAGCTTTATGGCATGTCCGAACTCTGCCAGAACTTCCTGGCGGGCCAGTTGCGCCATGCTCATGAGATGACCTACTTCCTTGCGCCTGTCGTGAACTCCTACAAGCGCTTCGTGAACGGCTCGTTCGCTCCGACCAATGTCGTCTGGTCCAACGATAATCGCACGGCGGGCTTCCGCATGTGTGGCCACGGCAAGAGCCTGCGCATCGAATGCCGCGTCGGCGGCGCCGACCTCAACCCTTATCTGGCCTACGCCGCCCTGCTCGCCACCGGCCTTCAGGGCGTGGAACAGAAGCTGAGCCTCGAGCCCGAGTTTACGGGCGACGCTTATGGCGGCGCGGGCATCCCCTCCCTTCCAAAGAGCCTACGTGACGCACTTACGGCGCTTGAAAAATCGGATACGCTCCGCGCCGCCCTCGGCGATGACGTTGTTGAGCACTATCTCCACACGGGACGCTGGGAGCAGATGGAATATGAACGC
>Ga0180009_10002887_pt1 | contig 19956 bp, 21 predicted proteins | sample OS_PC_MetaG_FD_123537 | JGI IMG/M metagenome (GOLD analysis project Ga0180009, IMG submission 123537) | Groundwater microbial communities from the Aspo Hard Rock Laboratory (HRL) deep subsurface site, Sweden - OS_PC_MetaG | ecosystem: Environmental > Aquatic > Deep subsurface > Groundwater...
CATGACGGGCGCCCCCTTCAGCTTCTCCACGCCGCGCACCAGCGCCTTGTCGCCATGCAGCGAAATGTCGGCGCCGAAGCGCGCCAGTTCCTGCACATGCATGAAGCGGTTTTCGAAGATGGTTTCGGTGATCTCGGATTCGCCTTCGGCCACCGTCATCAGCGCCATGAACTGCGCCTGCAGATCGGTCGGGAAGCCGGGGAAGACCTGCGTCACCACATCGGTCGCCTGCAACCGCTCGCCATTGCGCGCGACGCGGACGGCGCCCTGCTCGCTCTCGACCTCGGCGCCGGCGGCGCGGAGCACGGAGAGCGCCGCGCCGAAGGTTTCTCCGATCGCACCTTCGAGCACGATCTCGCCGCCCGTCATGGCAGCGGCGATGGCGTAGGTGCCGGCCTCGATGCGGTCCGAAATGACGCGGTGAGTGGTGCCATGGAGTTTTTCGACGCCTTCGATGCGCAGCGTGGAGGTGCCGATGCCCTCGATCTTCGCGCCCATGGCAACAAGGCAGTTCGCGACATCGCCGATCTCGGGCTCGCGGGCGGCATTTTCCAGCACGGTGACGCCATCGGCGAGGGTCGCGGCCATCATCAGCGTGTGCGTGGCGCCGACGGAGACGATGGGCGAGCGGATGACCGCGCCCTTGAGGCCGCCGGGGGCGGAGGCATGGACATAGCCGTCCACGAGGTCGATCCCCGCGCCCATCTTCTGGAGGCCCTTTATATAAAGATCGACGGGGCGCGCACCGATAGCGCAGCCGCCCGGCAGCGAGACCTTCGCCTCATGGCAGCGGGCGAGGAGCGGCCCGAGAACCCAGAAGCTCGCGCGGATCTTCGAGACGATCTCGTAAGGCGCGGTGGTGGACCTGATGTCCTTCGTGTGCAACTTCATCACATCGGCATCGGCACCCTCGTCGAGGGACATATCCGCGCCCAGGACATCGAGAAGGCGGCCGAGCGTGCGCACATCCGCAAGGCGCGGCATGTTGGTGAGGGTCAGCGGCTCGTCCGTCAGCAGCGAGGCCGTCATCAGCGGCAGGGCGGCATTTTTCGCGCCGCTCACGGCGATCCGGCCCTTGAGCCGGCGGCCACCGCGAATGTGTATTGTGTCCATGGATGCGTCCCGGTTTGGGTTCAGCGGTTTATAGGGGGAGCGGGCGTCCGAGTCACAGGGCAATCGAATGAATTCGATTACCCTTCCTTTTTATTACCCTCAAGCGCCGCGCGGGCGCATCCGCGCCCTTGGCTTTCCTCGCATAAGCTCGGGCGGCCAGTCGGCCTTGCCATTTTTGCGTAGCAAAAATGGTTGTTTATTACCCTCAAGCGCCGGGCGGGCGCATCCGCGCCCTTGGCTTTCCTCGCATAAGCTCGGGCGCCCCCGGGTGCGCATGCGCACCCTCTTATCAAGATAACAGGCGGCATCCGCCGCCGGGCCTTGCCATTTTTGCGCGGCAAAAATGTTTGTCACCACCCATGCGCGCTAATCCGGGCGCTTTTCGGACTATTTTTCGTCTTCCTTGCGGGCTCTTGCCTGACCTTTCCGTTTCTTGAGATTTTCGCGGAGCGCCTCGGCGAGGCGGGCGGTTTTGGCCTTGGCTTCGCGCGTCTGGGAGGCGCGGTCATGGCCTTTGCCGCCGGGGGTGCGGGGATCGAAGGTGGTGCGGCTGTTCTTCATGTTCCGATGCTCTGATTCAAGGGGGCGGGGCCGGATATCCGGCGACCCGCACAGGGGAGAATTGGGGGGAAGATAGTGCGTTGCGGCATCTTGCGCGAGGGGGGTCGCTGTGGCACTTTCCGCGCGCCTCCGGAGGGCTGGATTCGAACGGGCATGCTCATGGCCTGTTTACCATTCGAGACGAGACTTTGGTGCGTTTTCGGGGGTGCGTTTTCGGGGGTGCGTTTTCGGGGGCGTAATCCAGGGCGGGCCACCGCCTTCCGGCATGCTGTGGTAGCTCAGTGGTAGAGCACTCCCTTGGTAAGGGAGAGGTCGAGAGTTCAATCCTCTCCCACAGCACCAGCACCCGCCATTGTTTCTGCGGCTTTCTTCCATACGCAGCTCGGCGATGTCCTCCGCCGTGGCCTAGGGCAGCCCACCGATCTCCTCGATCATGGGTTACGCTCGTGACGTGCCGGTGCATCGGTGGCGAATGGTGAGCTAGCTTGAGAAGAGCGTTACCCGAAGTGATGTCCTCGGCGTGCGGCCATAAGCCCCTATTCGGACTTTTCCGTTCAGGCTTTATTCATCTAAGTGACGGAAAATAAAAAAGAAATTGTTATCCCCCTCTTCGTCGCCTCCGCCAGACTGTGTGGCCAGCCGGGCACATGCGACTGGACGAATGGACAAGATGTCCTATTTCAGTGTTGCGCGATTAACCGGAAAAGCTACGGTGGCGCCAAATGAAGGAGCACGCAGATGACCAATCGGATTCCGCTGCGAGACGGTGCTGGACTTCCGACTCGTGAGCTTCCGCCCATGGCGGAGTACAATGATGAGGTTTCGGAAAGTGTGCTGGCAAAGCTACGGGCGCTGACGGTGGACCTCAGAGACGACGATTTTGAAGACGTCGAGCCGGCTGCTTGGCCGTGCAACGATGTCGGGGAATAACTGGACCTTCCACAATCCGGCATTCCACCCGGTTCGCATCTGCGACGTCGTGTGGTGCCGCTTTCCCGAAGATCTCATGGAACCTAAGCCCGGGCCGAAACCAAGGCCCGGGCTTATTCGCGCCGTTCGCCGGCAGAAATCAACGAACGAAATTTGGGTTTCGGTAACTTACGGCACGTCCAAGCTGAAGACGGAGTCACGGCCGTTGGACTTGTTCGTCACCAATGCTGAAGACATGGTCTCGGCCGGGCTCCCCCAAGCGACGCGATTTGATCTAGACGCATGTGTGACATTGCCTTGGGCCGAAGAGTTTTTCGTGATCCGCAATATGTACAAGACCCCCGTCGTTGGTCGTCTGGCCGAGCGATCACGAGCCCGACTGACAAGACTGCTTGACCTGAGAATTCAGCATGAAGTGGCAAGTACGCTCGACGACGACGAATACTGATCTTGGACGCGTTCTAAACACTCCGTATGGTGCGCTCCAAAATTTCCTCAGAAAACGTCATTGTCGCTACACCAGCCACTCCCTTGGTAAGGGAGAGGTCGAGAGTTCAATCCTCTCCCACAGCACCAGATTTCCCCTCCCCGCAGCACCACTCTCCTTCGTTTCGCTTCCAGATCGGTGCTCAAGCGCACGAACTCCTTCTGATAGACTGGCCTTTTACAGGGGACAGGAGGCGTTCATGACCAAGCTGATTATCGCTCTGGGCCTGCTCGCGCTGATGGCGCCATCCGTGGCGAACGCGCATGGCGGCGGGTGCCGCAAGTCGTCGCCGCCCGGACGGTGAGCACCTGTGTCGTCGGAGCAATGTTGTAGCGCAGCTCGAGATTTAGCGGCGTCCCCGTGAGCCCGTAAAGCTCGACGAGTTACTGCCAAGACAGGTGCTGGGTAAAGCGGCCGCACATGAGGGAAGCCTAGATTCCGAAATCGATCAGCCGAGGACAGATGGGACGCCAGTCAACCCAGTATTCGTTTGTGACGATGCCTAGTCCTGTGAAATAGGTGCAAGTAAGGGTCCGCTCTGTTTCGGACGACCAGATCAGAACACCGTGCGAAGAGAGTAGCAGCCATAACCAAAGAGCAATTGGCAGAATTGCGATATAGGCTTTGTTCAAGGACTCCCTCCCTTTTTCTCGGGCTTACGCACCACTCTACAACCTCTGGCAAGCCATACAGAACAAACAAAAAGAGGCCCCGCCGCCCGAGGGAGGGCAGACGGAAGGCGGGAGGAACCTCGCCGACCGAGCGCCCGACGCCCATGAGGTGAGCGCGACCGCGACGTGTCTCTGTCCATTTGGATGAAACGGATGGAAAGCGCGGATGTTCCAGCGATGAAATTTCCGTGATGGCGCACCGCCGCCCGAACGCGTTTTAATGCGTGAACCGCATCACCCCTGAACAAGGAGACAGCACATGGCCGAGACGCAGGACAACACCGGCGATTTCAGCGGACTTTGCGCGGTTTACCTCAACTGTACGCTGAAGCGCGCGGACCAGCTTTCGCACACGGAACTTCTGATGAGTGCTTCCGCGGAAATCATGCGGAAGCACGGCGTGGCGGTGGAGATGATCCGTCCCAGCGAACGGCAGATCGCCTTCGGCGTCTATCCGGACATGCGGGAGCATGGATGGGAGCGCGACGACTGGCCGGAACTCTGGGAGACCGTCAAACAAGCAGACATTCTTGTGCTCGGCACGCCGATCTGGCTTGGCGAGGAATCTTCCGTTTGCCGGGTGATCATCGAGCGGCTCTACGGCATGTCCGGCGAGTTGAACGAAAAGGGCCAGTCGAGTTTCTACGGCAAGGTGGGCGGCGCGGTGATTACCGGCAACGAGGACGGCATCAAACATTGCGCGATGTCCATTCTTTTCGCTCTTGGTCATCTCGGCTACACGATCCCGCCGCAGGCCGATTGCGGCTGGGTCGGCGAAGCGGGACCGGGCGCGAGCTATGGCGACGACGGCGCGGGCTTCGACAACGACTTCACGCAACGCAACACCACGATCATGACATGGAACCTGATGCACATGGCACGATTGCTCAAGCAAGCGGGTGGTCTGCCGAACCGGGGCAACGACCGGAGGGCGTGGAAAGCCGGCTGCCGTTTCGATTTCGAAAATCCGGAGTATCGCGCCTGAGCGCGAAACCTCCTATGCGGCGGCAAGGCTCTCATAGATCGCGGCAAGCAGCGCCTTGTTGCGCGGGTTCTGCCAGCGTGGGCCCATGTCGTTCGTGACATAGCCGAAGGCGACGCGAGCGGCCGGGTCGCAGAAGCCGAGCGAACCGCCCGCGCCGAAATGGCCGAAGGCTTGCGCGTTCGGCCCGAGCGGGCGCTCGGCCTGCGGCAACTGGAAGCCGAGGGCGAAGCGGCTCTCGCGCTCCAGGATGCGGTCGGGTCCGAAGGACTGTTCCTCGACGGCGGCGGCGAGCATGTCCGGCGAGAGGATATCCACGCCATCGATACTGCCGCCGGCGGCGAGCGCCGAATAGACCCGGGCGATGCCGCGCGCCGTGCCGTGGCCGTTGGTGGAGGGGATTTCGGCGGCGCGCCATTCCGCGCTGTTCACCCAGCCCGCGCCGGAAATGCCGGGCGGGTTCCAGTAGGTGTTCCATTTCATCAGCGTCTCGTCATCGAGAACGCCTTCCGGCTTCCGGGGCAGGAGGGACGGCCAGAGGAACTCGGCGGCGCGGTTATGTTCCGTGGACGGAAGGCCGATATGGACATCGGCGCCGAGCGGGCCCGCAACCTCGTCGCGCAATACCTGGCCGACGGTGCGGCCGGACGCGCGGCGGACAAGCTCGCCGACGAGATAGCCGAAAGTGTTGACGTGGTAGCCATGGGCCGCTCCGGGCTCCCACCAGGGCGCCGTGGCGGTGAGGGCAGCGGTCATGACGCTCCAGTCGAACATGGCGCCATCGGGCAAGTCCTTCCGGATCGCGGGAAGGCCCGCCTGATGGGAGAGCATGTGGCGGAGCGTGATTTCTTCCTTGCCGTGCGCGCCAAATTCCGGCCAGAGGCGATGGGCGGGCGCGTCGAGGTCGAGCGCCCCACGCTCGACGAGACGAAGGGCGACGAGCGCCGTGAAGGCCTTGCCGACGGAGAAGAAGTTCACCAGCGTGTCGCGCGACCAGGCTTGCCTGCGCGCGGCGTCGCGGTGGCCGCCCCAGAGATCGCAGACGAGGCGGCCGTCCACCATGAGCGCGACGGCGCCGCCCGGCTCCGCGCGCTCGGTGAAATTCGTGGTGAAGGCATCGCGCAGCCTTGCGAAGCGGGGGTCGCAGGTGCCGTCTATCGGAGTGGTCATGATAGAAGCGTGAGCAGGCTCAGAGTCATGAGCGCCTGACCCACATAATAAGTGATCCAGACGATGGGTCCGCGAAAGGGAACGCCGCCCCGGAACTTGTCGATCGCGATGACGCTGTCGGAGATCACGAAGAGGACGGCGCCGAGGCCGAGCCAGGGCGCGCCTTGCGGGATCGCCAGCGCCGAAAGCGCCATGACGAGGATGGCGACGAGATAGGCGCCGACGGGAAGCTTCAGCTTGCCGAGGGATGGCGCGAGCGTGAAATAGAGCGCGATGGCGCCGAGGCCGACGGCAAGCGACGCCGCCTTCAGCGCCAGCGTGTCCGGCGCGCTTGCGAGCGGGACCATGACCGCGATGTAGAAGAGGTGGCTGACAAGAAAGGCGGCGAGGCCACGCGGAAAGTTGCGCGCATCGCTCTTCAGGGCGAGGAAGAAATCGCCCGCGCTCGAGAAGAGAAAGGCGGCGGCAAGGAGGATGAGCGGCAAGGCGGGTCCCTGCCCCAGCGCGAGAAGCGGCAGCGGCACGAGAAGGCCGATGGCGGCGGTCTTGAGACCGGTGCGGAGCACGGAAGGCGGGCGGCGCTCGACCAGCCGATAGGTAATGGCGGCCGCGAGCGAGGCGAGGCCGAGCGCGATGCGGATAGCGTCGAGACCATCGTCCAGCGCAAATATCTGTTGGAGCATTTCTCTTCCTCGTTTCTTCTTGCGATCCCTGCCCCCGCCCCAAACGGCCCATTCCTGTCCGTCCTTGCAGGCAAGCTGCGAAGAGGGCCGTTTGACCCTCCCCGAGGGGAGGTGGGTTCCTTTTGTTATTCGCACCGCCTCTCTATGATCGCGGAAGAGGCCGGAATGCAAAAGGACCAAATATGAGCAGCGGCGCCCGCACCATAGACAGCCTTCAGAATGCGCGGGCGAAGAAATGGCTGGCGCTGAGCGAGGCGCGCGGCATCCGCAAGCATGGGGAATTCATCCTTTCGGGGCGGAAGACCGTGCCGGAGGCGCTGACGCGGTATGGGAGCCGCTTCACGGCGGCGCTGGCGCGGACGGAAAGCGAGCTCAACCGGCTCGCCCTGCCCGCCTCCGTCGAACGCTATGTGCTGGCGAAGCCGCTGTTCGAGGCGCTCGATACGAACGGCACGGGATTTCCGCTCCTCGTCGGCGACGTGCCGGAGATGGCGGCGGCGGATTTTTCGAGACCGGCCAAAGGGTTCGAACTCGTGCTGGCGCTCGGCGACCCGTCCAATCTCGGCGCGGCCCTGCGCAGCGCGGCGGCCTTCGGCGCGAACCGCATCGTGCTGATGGAGGGGGCGGCGCATCCCTTCCATCCGAAGGCGCTCAGGGGCGGGGCGAATGCGCAGTTCGGCCTGACTTTCCTCAAAGGCGGCGACTGGACGGCGCTTGCGGGCGCCAAGGGGCCGCTCGCCGCGCTCGACGACGCGGGCAGCGATATCGAGACCTATGAGTGGCCGGAAAGCCTCCGCCTCGTTCTCGGCGAGGAAGGACGCGGGCTGCCGCCAGGGCTCAAGGCGGCGACACTCGCGATCCGCACGACGGGGGCCGTCGAATCGCTCAACGCGACCGTGGCGGCTAGCCTCGCGCTTTCGGCGCGATTCCGGCGGATTTCCCAAGGGTGATCCGGCGCAGGGGAGCCTGCGTAACAAGGGGGTGAGAGCTGGAACAGAGCCAGCGGTTCAAACCCTTTGCAGGTCCCCCCTTTGAAATCGCTGCTCCAAATTGCATCGGCTCTCGCGATCATGCTTCCCGCCCTCGGCGCGGAGGCGGCAGCGCCGGCCAGCTCCCCCGGGCCGGCGCTGTCCTTCCGCGTCGAGCGGGGAAGCGATCCCATTGGAACGCACACGGTCGGATTTACGCGCAAGGGGGACGAACTCCATGTCGCCATCGACATCGAACTTGCCGTGTCGTTCGGGCCCATCACTCTTTTCCGCTACGAGCACCGGAACCGCGAAACCTGGCGCGACGGCAAGCTTGTCGCGCTGGAAACGACGACGAACGATGACGGTACCGAATACAGGGTGAGCGCGAAGGCGACGGAAAAGGGACTCGAAGTGACGAGTTCGGCAAACGGCACCTTCATCGCACCGGCGGAGATCATTCCGACGAGCTACTGGAACCCGGCGACGGTTTCCCAGTCACAGCTTCTCGACACGCAGAAAGGCCGCATCCTGAACGTCGACATCGCCCCCACCGGCATGCGCGAAGCAACTGCCGGTGGCGAGACCCTGCCCGTGCGCGAATACGAAATGACGGGCGACCTCAAACTCAAGCTCTGGTACTCGCCGGAAATGGAGTGGCTGAACGTGATCTTCCGGGCACGCGGCGAAGACGTCGATTATCGCGTGGTGCAAATCGACCGGCGGGAACTTCAGGTGGCACTGCAATGAGCGGCACGAAAGAGATCGTCTGGATTACCGGCGCGAGCTCGGGCATCGGGCGGGCGCTGGCGCTGCGCATGGCGCGCGAGGGCTGGCATGTGGCGGTTTCGGCGAGGCGCGCGGGCGAACTCGCTGCGTTGCGAGCGGAAGCGGCGACAACGGGTGGCAAGATCACGCCCCTTCCGCTCGACACGACGAAGCCGGAAGACGTGCGCCAGACCGTTGCGCGCATCGAACGCGAGCTGGGGCCGATTGCCGTGGCGGCGCTCTGCGCGGGCACCTATGAGCCCGTGCTCGCCCATGAACTGACCGCTGCCCGGGCGCGGCCTGTGTTCGAACTCAACTTCATGGGCACCGTGAACTGCCTCGAGGCGCTGATGCCGGCGATGATCGCACGGGGCAAGGGCCGGATCGCGCTGGTCGCCTCGCTTGCGGGCTATTTCGGGCTGCCGAGTTCTGCGATCTATGGCGGCAGCAAGGCGGCGCTCATCAACATGGCGGAAGCGCTGCGTCCCGATCTCGCGAAACACGGCGTGACGCTGCAGATCGTCAATCCGGGCTTCGTGAAGACACCACTCACCGACAAGAACGAATTTCCGATGCCCTTCCTGATGGAGGTGGAGGACGCCGCCGACGCCTTCTATCGCGGGCTGCAGTCGAACCGCTTCGAGATCGCCTTTCCGCGACGCTTCTCGCTGCTGCTTCGCCTGCTGCAGATTCTGCCCTATCGTCTCTCGCTTGCGCTTACGGGAAAGACAGTGCCGAAGGACAAGCACCCGGCATACGCCACCAAGCTCAGCCGTTCCTGATGTCGCGCCACGCAGCGAGCGCGCGCTCCCGCGCCTGCCGGTGATCGACAACCGGCGCGGGATAGGTTTCGCCCAACACGACGCCTGCCTCTTCGAGCACGGAACGCGGCGCTTCCCACGGCTTGTGGATGTATTTCGCGGCGAGCTTTCCGAGTTCGGGCACAAAGGCGCGCACATAGTCGCCGCCGGCATCGAACTTCTCGCCCTGAAGCACGGGGTTGAAGATGCGGAAGTAGGGCGCCGCATCGGCGCCCGACCCGGCCACCCATTGCCAGCTTGAGCGGTTCACCGCGAGATCGGCGTCGACCAGCGTGTCCTCGAACCAGGCCGCGCCCACGCGCCAGTCGATCAGCAGATGCTTGATGAGGAAGGAGGCCGCGATCATGCGCACGCGATTATGCATCCAGCCGGTTTGCCAGAGCTGGCGCATGCCGGCATCGACGATGGGATAACCCGTGAGCCCCTTGCTCCACGCGTCGAAAGCCGCCTCGTTTCGCGCCCAGGGAAAGGCGTCGAATTCGCGCTTCCAGTTTTCCGTTTCGATTTCCGGCCAGTGATAGAGAAGATGGCAGGCGAAATCGCGCCATGCGAGTTCGCGCAGGAAGGCCTCACTTGCCGTTCCGCCGCCTTGTGCGTGGCGGACACTTTGCCAGATGCGGCGCGGCGAGATTTCACCCCAATGCAGATGCGGCGAAAGGCGAGAGGTTCCTTCGCGGTCCGGCAGGTCGCGGGCCCGCGGATAGTCCTGCATCGCACTCTCGATGAACGCCTCAAGCCGGGACCTCGCGCCCGCTTCGCCGGGCGACCAGGTATCGCGCAGGCCACCCGCCCAATCCGGCTTTGCAGGCCGAAGATTCCAGCCGGCGAGACCTTCCGTCGCGACGCCTCCAACGCCGGCAAGTTTGCCCGGTGCGGGCAGCGGCGTGTCGAACGGGACTTGCGACAGCGCCCGCCAGAAGGGCGTGAAGACCTTGTAGGGATCGCCGCTTCCCGTCTTCACCTCCCAGGGTTCGGCGAGGAGCGAGGCATTGAAGCTCCGGACCTCAATATCGCTTTCCAGAAGGGAGGCCTTCAGCGCCTTGTCCCGCGAGACTGCTTGCGGCTCATAACTGCGGTTCCAGAAGACGGCACCGGCGCCGATCTCTCCGGCGAGGGCGGACAGGACATCCATCGGCGCGCCGCGGCGCAGGATAAGCGGGGCGCCGAGACGGCCGAGGTTTTCCGAAAGCGCCGCAAGACTGCCGTGCAGCCACCAGCGCGAGGCGGCGCCGATTTTTTCGCGCGGGTCGAGAATGAAGAGCGGCACGACCGGCGCACCGCGCGCAGCAGCGGCGGCAAGCGCGGGATTGTCGTCGCGCCGCAGATCGCGGCGGAGCCAGACGATCGAGGGGCTCTCCCCCGCCTTCTTCCGGCCGGTTTTCAGCGAAGACATGAGATCGGCAACACCCAAATGCGTGAACTTGACACCTCAAGGTACGAAGCCGGCTTGCGGGCGGATCAATGGAACGGCATCGCCCGACGCGGAAACACAGCTTAGACGCCAGCCCGGCGCGCCATAGCCGCCAACGGCGTAATGCTGGGCCAGACGGCAGTCCCATATGGCGATCATGTCTTTCGACCAGGGAACGCGTATCTGGTTTTCCGGCGCGGCAAGCAGGTTTCCGACAAGATCGAGAACGAGATCGCTTTCCTCCGCGGGGACATCGAGAATGCGGCCCTCGAACGAGTTGCCGATGCGGAAGTGCTTCCGGCCCGTGACCGGATGCCTGCCGATGAGCGAAGAGACCTGCCTCTTCGCACCGTTCGCCGGCTCAATCCGAAGTGGATCGAGATAGGCGCGGATGGGAAGAGACAGATTGTCGTAGGCGCCGGCAAGCGAGCACCAGATGCTTTCGGCCCCATCGCGCGGCAGACTTTCGGCATGAAGAAACGCCAGGTGCGAAGGCGCGGGCGATGCGAGAGGGTCCGTCAGAAGGGCGATAACGTCTTCTGGATGCGCGTGCGCTCCACCGGCGCCATCCGGCGCTCCTTCGGTGTCGACGACGATCGAACGCCGCTCGCCGCGAAACGCCTGCACGAGACCGGCAACGCCTTGCGAGACGGCGTCCGGTAACCGGCATATCACCACCCCGTAACGCGCGACCGCATCTGCGAGCATGGCGGACAGAACCGATGGCGGCGAGCCGGGGATAGCCATGTCCGTTACCTCAGCTCCAAAGACGCCGCCGAGCGGACGGACGGAGATTGCGTTCCCCAGCATGAGTATTTGCCCCCGTGGTCAAAAAGATTTGGTTTTGACTATCCCGATATGAATGAGTTCACAGGGATGGAAGAGACATCCAATTGAAATCACGAATGACCAAGTATTCATGTCATGAATTTGCGCCGGATCGACCTCAACCTGCTGACCATTTTCGACGCCATCATTGCCGAAGGCAGCATCACGAAGGCCGCCGCGCGGCTGGGCATGACGCAGCCCGCCCTGTCGAACGCGCTGACCCGGCTGCGGCGGCAGGTGGACGATCCGCTTTTCGTGCGGGTGGGCAACAGGATCGTGCCGACGCCGCGGGCGGAAGCGCTCGCCGTTCCGATCCGGCAGGCGCTCGAACTGGCGGAGCGCGCGCTCAGCGGGCATCCCGACGAACCGGAGCGGGAAGAGGAGAGAATATTCACGCTGGCACTGGGCGACATCGGCGAAACAATTTCCCTGCCCCGCGCGGTGGCACGGCTGCGACGAGAGGCAGGGCGCGCGCCGCGGCTCCGCATCAAGCATGCCGCGCCGGGCACGATTGCGGCCGACCTCGGAAGCGGCGCGCTCGATCTTGCATGGCTCGTCCTTCCCCTCCGTCTGCGCGAAGTGAGCGTGGAGGCGGTGATGAGCGATGCGCTCGTTTGCCTGGTCGCACCCGATCTGGCGAACGAACCGCTGACACCGGAGCGCTATTTCGCCTTCGACCATGTCGCAATTGCAGCCGAAGCGGAAGCACCCGGCTTCGGCCACTGGCGGCGGCAACGCAAGATTGCGGTGGAGGTGCATGGTTGCGCGCCTGTTGCAGCGCTGGTGGCGACGGCGGGACTTGCGGCGACGCTGCCGAAGCGCATCGCGGAACATTATGCGGCGTTGCACGGGCTCGCCGTTCTGCCCCTGCCCTTCGAGGCGCCGCCCATCACCATCTATCAGGCCTGGCCGCGCGCGCTGGACAGGGACCGCTCGCATGCGCGGCTCCGGCGCGCGCTGAAGGCGGCCGCACGGTAGATCAGGGCTTTGAACGGCGCTCGCGGAGGCGGGCATGCGCGGTGGCGGCGGCGTTTTTGAGGGTGACCCAGACGCGCATGGCGAGCGCATAGGCACCCGGATAGAGCCTCTCCGTCGTGGCGGCGACACCTGTGAACTGGAAATTGTGGCGAAGGCCGTGGATGCGGCGCGCGGTGGCGAGCCAGAAGGGGCTGACGACGAGGCTCAAGGCGATGACGGAGAGGGCGAGCTGATAGGTCTCGCGGTCGATCGCGGCGGCGCCGAGGCCAGCCTTTGCCAGCACGAAGGAGAACTCGCCGATCTGCGCCATGACGAGACCGGCGATGAAGGCATTGTCCCAGGGCTCGCGCAGGAAATGGAGAATGCCGATATTGGTCGCCGTCTTCGCGACGAGAATGACGAAGACGAGGAAGAGCACGACACCGAGATTTTCGAGAATGAACCCGAGGTCGATCAGGAGACCGACCGACAGGAAGAAGATCATCAGGAAGAGGCTCTGCACCGGCGAGGTGAAGAAGATCGCCGCACGACGATCCGTCGACGCGCCGAGGATGAGGCCGGCGAGGAAGGCGCCGTAGGAGGGCGAGAGGCCGATATAGCCCGAGACCGCTGCGAAGACGAAACAGAAGGCGATATTGGCAAGCGGCGCGAGGTCCGGCTGGCGGCGGAGATAACGGCTCCAGGGAAGTTCGATGCGCTCGCGGCGCGTGAGCACCACGGCAACGCCCGCGAGCACCGCGACGGCCGCAAAGAGCTTCAGCGCCAGGAGCAGATCGAAGCCCACATCCGCGCCGCGCGCCGAACCGAGCGACTGGACCACGACCAGCATGGGGATGATGAGCAGGTCCTGCGCGATGAGGACGCCCATGGTGAGGCGGCCGGCATGGGTTCGCGTTTCGCCGATTTCGGCGAGCATCTTAATGCCGACCGCGGTGGAGGACAGCGAGAGGACGAAACCGAGGACAAGGGAGCGCTCGAAGCTCCAGCCGAGAAGCGAGCCTGCGCCCCAGGTCAGCCCGATGGCGACGGCGGACTGGAGGCCGGCGCAGAGCAGTGCGATGCGGAAGACATTGCGGAAGGCCTTGAGGTCGAGCTCCATGCCGATGACGAAGAGGAGGAGGAGCACGCCGAGTTCCGCAAAGAGGTCGATGCCTTCGGCCGAATGGATGAGCCCGAGGCCGCCGGGACCAAGAACCACGCCCGCGAGGATGTAACCGACGATGGCGGGCTGGCGGAGCCGCATGAGGGCAAAGCCGCAGCCCAGGGCGATCACGATCAGCAACGTGACGGAATTCAGCGTGAGGGTGTCGTGCATCGGAAGGGGCCTCGGCGAGCGGGCAAATCGGTGAGCGCCATGATTACCCAAGGAGGGCGGCCAAGGAAGGGGCCGCCCGCCGCCCTTTTCGGCCCGGTCCATCTGGAAGATTTCGTAAGGGTCCCTATTTATTGTATCGTCAGCGAAGACAGCGGAGTGGAGGACGACGCGCATGACCGCCCAAGTTTCCAGAGATATCACCAAGGACAGTGCCTACAACGCCGTCGCGCCGGACGACTTTCCGGCGATGATGGAGGTGGCGCGTTACGGGGAGCGCTCGACCGCCTTCGACAAGATCATCTCGGCGACCCATGACCATTTCTGGGACCCGGTCGACAGGAAATATATCGACTTCGACCAGCCCTTCGACATGAAGACCCAGACGGTTATCCCGATGGACTTCGCGCTCGAACTGCAGACGCCCATCGCCGACCGGCTTTCGCAGGAAGAAAAGATCGCGCTGTCGAACGAGAGTTCGCGATGGATGCTCTCCTCGATCCTGCATGGGGAAGCGGGGGCGCTCGCGCTGTCGGCCAGTCTCTGCCACATATTGAAGGATCCGGGCGCGCAGGAATACGCCGCCAACCAGGCGCGCGAGGAAGCGCGGCATGTGACCGGCTTTTCGAAATATATCCAGGCGCGGTGGGGCAAGCCGCTGCCCGTCGGCCCGACGCTTGGCAATCTCCTCACCGAGATGGTGAACGCGCCGGAGGTCTACAAGAAAGTCGTCGGCATGCAGATGCTCGTCGAAGGGCTTGCGATGGGCGCCTTCGCCTCGCTTTACACGCATTCGCACGATCCGCTGCTTCGCCACCTCTGCCAGCTCGTGATGACGGACGAGGCATTCCATCACAAGTTCGGGAAAATCTGGGCGGACCGGACGGTACCGCATCTCACCGAGCAGGAACGGAACACGATCGAGGACTGGGCGGCGGAGTGCTTCCAGACGCTGCTCTTCAATCTCGCGAACCCGGAGCAGAAGAAAGTCATCTATGCGCAGTTCGGCCTCGACTGGGAAGAAGTGCTGCACGAGGTGCTGAAAAGCCGGACGGACGAGAAGCGCCGCAAGGCGATGTCGAACCAGACCAATATTTTCCGTGTGCTGACCAAGACGCTGCTCAAGGCGGGCATCATCACCGACCGGACCAAGGGCTTCTATGCGACCTATGTCGACATGGACGAACTTCGCAAGGAAGGCGACGAGATGGTGGGCGACGCGATCGCGGAAGACGGCATCGAATATCTGAAGCGCGTGAATTTTTCCGGGCGCGGCAAGGCCGTGAGCGCGGCGGAATAGGCCCTACTCCGCTCTCCGAACCGGGAGGACGAAGGGCTCCGATCCCTCGCCGATGAGCGCCTCGATGCGATACGTCTCGCGGAGATTTTGCGGCGTGAGCACGTCGCCCGGCGTGCCGTCGGCCTTCACCCGGCCTTCGTCGAGGAGGATCAGCCTGTCGCAATAGCGCGCGGCGAGCGTGAGGTCGTGCAGGACGGCGACGACCGTCCGGCCTTCATCTGCGTAGGCGCGCAGGACTTCCATGATGCGGATCTGGTGATAGGGGTCGAGCGCGGCGACGGGCTCGTCTACGAGCAGAAGGGGCGCCTCGACCGCCAGCGCGCGAGCCAGCAGCACACGCGCCCGTTCGCCGCCCGACAGCGTCAGCACATCGCGGCCGATGAATTCCCCGACGCCGGCAAGCGCGATGGCGCGGGCGATGGCGGCTTCGTCGGCGGCGCTCGCGCGATGAAAAGGTTCCAGATGCGGCAGGCGTCCAAGCGCGATGAGGCGCGATACCTCCAGCGGCCAGTGGCTGCCCGCGCCCTGCGCCAGATAGGACATTGCCCGCGCTCGGGCCCGCGGGCTCATGGCCGACACCGCCTCGCCGTCCAGAGTGACGTTCCCGCTGAAGGGGATGAGCCCGGCAACGGCGCGGATGAGCGTCGTCTTGCCGACGCCGTTCGGGCCGATGAGGCCGATGAACCGAACGCCTTCGGCGGCAAGCGAGACGCCGCGAATGACGCGCGCATCGCCCAATGAAGCATGAAGATTTTCGACAGTGAGGCGCATCACGGCGCCTCCCTTCGCGTGCGGAGAATGAGCCAGAGGAAGAAGGGTGCGCCGACAAGCGCGGTGACGACGCCGAGCTTCAGCTCCGGCCCATTAACCGGCAAGCGCACCAGAAGGTCCGCCGCGAGGACGAGCGCCGCGCCACCGAGGGCGGAGGGAAGCAACAGCGAGGCCGGGCGCTGGCCGACGAGGGGCCGCATGAGATGCGGCACCACGAGACCGACAAAGCCGATGACGCCGGTGACGGAGACGGCGGCGCCGACGGCGAGACCCGTGCCGAGGATGGCGCGCAATGTGACCGACCGCATGGAGAAACCGAGCGTTGCCGCCGTGTCCTCGCCGAGCGAGAGCGCATCGAGGGCGCGCCAGGTCGAGGCGACGAGAAGCCAGCCTGCCGCCATAAAGGGCAGGACGAACCAGACCTGCGTCATGCTGCGATCGGTCAACGAACCCAGCATCCAGAAGACAATTTCGAGCGCGGCATAAGGGCTTGGCGCGAGATTGAGGGAGAGCGAGGTAAGCGCGCCTGTGAAGGCGGAGATCGCGACGCCCGCGAGAATGATGGTGACGATGGACGGATTGCGGCCCGCCAGCAGATAGAGCACGGCGAGCGCCACAAGCGCGCCGGCGATGCCGCCGAGGGGAACGAGCATGACGGAGCCTATTCCAATCGAGCTCAGCGTGAGGCCCGAATAGAAGACAAGCACGGCACCGAAGGCCGCGCCGCCCGATGCGCCGATGAGACCCGGTTCCGCCAGCGGATTGCGCAGAAGGCCCTGAAGCCCGGCACCGGTGAGGCCGAGCGACGCGCCGACAAGAAGACCGAGCAGCGCGCGCGGCAGGCGGATTTCGGTCAGCACCAGCCAGGCGATGTCGCGGTCCATTTCGGCGACGGTTGCAAACTTGTCCGTCAGCAGTTCGCCGCCGCGGCCGACATGGATGGAGGCGGCGAAGAGAACAAGCGTCAGCACGGCGAGCACCGCGCTCACCATCCATGCCTTCGCGTGGGGCATCATCGGTGCCCCCTCCCCAAACTGCCTTCGGCCGTTTGCCCCTCCCACGGGGGGAGGGTGGAGGAAGAGCGGGTCATCGCATCGTGCGTGGCGGCGAGGCGCGTAGCAATGCCGGCGACGAAGCGCGTGCTGCAGGTCCATCCGCCCGCCGCGAGGCGCACTTCGCCGGCATAGCGTTCGCGATAGAGACGAAGGGCGGGATGTTCCAGCACCGCATTGGCTTGCGACGGCGCATCGGGGCGATAGATGCCGAGCGCGATGAGCTGAGGCCGGTAGGCGATCACATCTTCGATGCCGGGATAGGCAAGGCCGACCGCGTTTTCCTCGGTAATGACATTGCGGAAGCCGGTGAGTGCGAGAATGCGTCCGAGGATCGAATTCGGCGTCACCGCACTGCCAAGGTCCTGATAGAGGATCGCGGTGGGCGCGTTCGCGCTTTCGCGCCGCGCGGCCTCCATTTCCGCATCGAAACGCGCGATCACCTCCTCGCCTTTCGCCTCGCGTCCGAGCGCCCGGGCAATCGTGCGGATGTTGTCGCGGATATCCTCGAAGCTGCGCGCGTCCTTCACGGTTGCGACGGGGATGTTCATTCGGGCGAGAAGATCGAGCGTGAAGGGCGAGGTCCATTCATGCGCGAGGACGAGATCGGGCGCGAAGGGAAGAATGTCCTCGATGCGGCCGTCGTTCGGCGGCACATCGGCGAGGATGTCCGCGACGGGCGAGTCCGCCGGATCGCGGCCGAGACGGAAGACGGATTTGAGCGTGCCCGGCGCGGCAAGATCGGCGGCGATGATGTCGGAGCAGAGGTTGATGGAGACGACACGGGACGGCGCATCCGCCCGCGCGGGCACGCCCGCAAACAGGCAGGCAAGGAGCGCCGCAAGGCCGATTGAAAATCGTGTCATCGTTCCGTCTCGCTGTCGGGCGCGGAGTGTAGACGCTCGAGCGTGGGGGGCAAGAGGCGCAAAATCCTGCTGCAAGGCCTACAAAATGCACTAGAGTCGCCGAAAACAGAACCGGTAGGGAACGGAATGCTTACGCTTTATCACTGCAACGGCGCGCGCTCCATGCGTTCGCTCTGGCTGCTTCATGAAATGGGGATCGAGTTCGAGCTGAAGGAACTTCCCTTCAGCATGGAGGGATTGCGCACGCCGGAATATCTCTCGATCTCGCCTTTGGGCCGCGTGCCCTGCCTTGTTGATGACGGGGTATCGGTGTTCGAATCCGGCGCCATCGCGCAATATCTCGGCGAGCATTACGACCCGGAGGGCAAGCTGCACCGGGCGCCCGGACATGCCGAGCGCACCGAATGGCTGATCTGGCTCCATTATGCGGAGACGATGGCCGTGCATGGCGCAAGCCTCGTGCAGCAGAAGGTCTTCATCGCGAAGGAAGACCGCTCGCCCGTGGTGCAGAAGCTCGAATCGCGGCGGCTCGAGAAATCGCTCGAGGTCGTGGACATGCATCTCAAGGATCGCGACTATCTGCTGAAGAGCGGGTTCAGCGCGGTGGACACGAATGTCGGCTACAGCGTGCATCTCGCGAAAGGTTTCGTGAACCTCGATCCGTTCCCGAATGTCGTGGCGTATTACGAGCGCATCTCCTCGCGGCCAGCCTTCAAGAAGGCGGCAGCGAGCGTGCCGCTCGACGAGCAGGCGCGCGCCTAGTCGAGCTTCGGCACGCCTTCCATGACGGGCTTCGGCTCGCGGGCCTCCGTGAAGAGGCCCCAATGGGCTTCTTCCGGATGCGTGCCCTCGACCGGCGTTTCGTCATAGGCGCGCCAGGGCGCATCGAAGGCGGAAAAATATGCGAAGGCGAGAGGGCGCGTGGGGGGCAACTGGCGCGCGAGTTCGGCGTAGAAGGCTTTTTGCGCCTCGGGCGTGAAGCCTTCTTGCGCCGGCGCGGTGGGCAGGCCGGTTTCCTTGACGAGGATCGGGCCGCAAAAGGCCTCGTCCGCAAGGCGGGCGCTTGCCTGCACCACGAAATCCGCCCGGTTGAAGGGCGGCGCATCGGCGAACCAGGGCTCGAAGACGGGATGGATGTTCACCGCCATGAAATCTAGCGTCGCGAGGACAGGCTTCGCGTCCGGATCGTCGAGGAAGGTTGCGAAGGGTTCGGTGACGGTGACGGGAAGCTTCGGCGCGCGGTTGCGGAACTTGCCGATGGCGCCGGCATAATCGTCCCATGTGCCGCGACGGCCGAAAACCATCTCGTTGCCGAGCGAGACGCCCACAACGATGCCGGGATGCTTTTTCCAGGCGGTGAGCGCGTTTTCGACCTCGCGGATGCCGTCCGGGTTCCAGATGCCGATGATGACGGCGCGGAAGCCCAACTCCTCCGCGATGCCGGGGATGAGCTCGGCGCCGCTATGCGCGCCATAGGTGACGAGCCCGTCGAACCAGGGACGCAGCGTTTGCAAATCCTCGCGGATCGAGACTTCGCTCGCCTGCACGGGGTTGCCGTCCCAGACCGCGAGTTCGGTCGGCTGATAGGCGGCGAAGCGGCCCTCGGCCATTGCGTCCTGCAAACGGGAGAGCGCGGGAGCGGCCTCCTCTCGCACGGCGCAGACGGGCGCGGCCCAGACGGGCGGCACGAGGAAGAGAGCGATGAATGCAGCGAGGGCGATACGCATGGCCCTTGACTAGCGCCTGTTTGTGGCGATTTTCGGGGCTCACGAACACAAGCAAAAGCCCGGCTCCTCGCGGAACCGGGCTTTCCGTGACTTCAGAAGCTCGTCAGGCAATGCCTTAGATGGCTTCCTTCAGGTCCTTCGCGACGCGGAAGGCAACCTTCTTGGAGGCCTTGATCTTGATGGCTTCGCCGGTCGCCGGGTTGCGGCCCATGCGGGCAGCGCGCTTGCGCACCTGCAGGATGCCGAGACCCGTGAGTCGGACCTTGTTGCCCTTCTTCAGGTTCTTCACCGTAAGCTCGACGAAGTCGCTGAAGAGTTCGGTCGCCGCCTTCTTCGACAAGCCGTGATTTTCGGCAAGTTCGGCGATCAGCTTCGACATCGGCACCGTCGGCGCCGTTGCGGTCTTCTTTGCAGCAGCGGCAGGCGCCTTGGCGGGTGCCTTTTTGGCAGCGGGTTTAGTGGCCATGTTTGAATTCCCTCGGATAAGTTCGGGACCGAGTTTCACTGAGTCGCGCGATTCGGCCAAGCGATAAGTTCATATCTGGCGGGCATCGGAG
>Ga0180009_10002888_pt1 | contig 19954 bp, 16 predicted proteins | sample OS_PC_MetaG_FD_123537 | JGI IMG/M metagenome (GOLD analysis project Ga0180009, IMG submission 123537) | Groundwater microbial communities from the Aspo Hard Rock Laboratory (HRL) deep subsurface site, Sweden - OS_PC_MetaG | ecosystem: Environmental > Aquatic > Deep subsurface > Groundwater...
GCACCTACCAGGCCATCGGTGACCCCAAGGAGCGCCGGTCGGACATCCGCCTGGTCGCCGCCACCAACGCCGACCTGCGGCAGCGGGTGGCCGAGGGGAGGTTCCGGGCGGATCTCTACTACCGCCTGAAGATCCTGGAGCTGAAGATCCCGCCGATCCACGAGCGGAGGGAGGACATCCTGCCCCTGCTGCGCCACTTCCTCGGCGAGTGCGAGGGGCGGCCCGTGGAGCTTGCGGCCTACTTCAGCGAGGACAGCCTGGATCGCATCCAGTGCCACTTCTGGCCGGGCAACGTGCGGGAGATCGGCATGGTCGCCCGCCGCGCCTACGTCCAGCGCTCCTCGGGCCAGGCCATCTGCGTCGAGATCGAGGATCGCGAGGGCCATCCCTGCTTCCTGACCGGTCCGGAAAGGTCCGCGCCGCGGGCCGAGTCCGGGACGGGCTTGCAGCTTGCTCCCAGGTCGACCTCGCCGTCGGGGCGGTCGCGCATCCTGATGGCCCTGACCGAGTGCGAGGGGAACCGCGCCGAGGCCGCGCGCAAGCTGGGCGTCAGCCGGAGCACCCTCTACCGCCGGCTGGACAAGCTGGGGATCGGCGGCAAGCTGATTTCCCAGTAAACCCAGTCAAGTCGGCGCGTTCGCATCCGATGAAGAGCAGAGCAGGGGCCGGTCCCGCCGGGCCGGTCCCTGCCCGGGTCCTTCAATCTGGAGAGCGACGTGCCGGTCCCCTTCCCGACCTACCTGCCGTTCATCCGCCGCCCCCGCGGCCGGCGCCGCAGCCTGCAGGTCTCCTTGCTGCTGTGGTTCCTGGGGATTTCCCTCGTGCCGGTGGGGCTGGTCAGCTGGTTCGGCTACCGTCAGGTCGCGGTCGAACGCCGCCTGGACACCCGCGGCCGTCTGGAGACCGTGGGTGAATTGAACCGCATGGCCGTCCAGGCGTTCTGCGACGGCGCCCTGGACGACATCGCCCTGCAGGCGCGGCTGGGGGCGACCCGCACCCTCCTGGGTGCGCTGGCCGGGAGCCTGGCGATGAGCGGCCAGGATCCCGACGCCTGGCTGGGAGGCGAATCCTACCGGCTGACGGTCAACCGCTTCGGCCACGACGCGGACCTGTACCGGGACTGGTCGCCCTGGCGGGACGTGCTGCTGCTCGACACCCGCGGGCGAATCCTGTTCACCTGCCTGCGCGGCCCCGACCAGGGGCTCGACGTCTTCGGACCCCGGCTGGCCGGTTCCCTCCTTGCCGATGGCTGCCGGCAGGCCCTGGTGGCCTCAGGTCCGGTCTGCACCGGCCTGGGTCCCTATCCGCCGTCGGGTGACGAGCCGGCCGGATTCCTGATCCAGACCGTCAAGGACGCCGAGGGCCGGCCGGCCGGCCTGATCGCGGTGAGGTATTCCGCCGGCACCCTGGGGTCGGTCCTGCAGGGAGCGGGTCAGCTCGGGGACGAGGGCCGCCTGTTCCTGGTGGACGCCGGGTTCCGGATCCTCGACGGTCCGGGCGCGACCCTGGATGCGGTGAAGGATCGGCCCGGCCTGTGGCTCCTCGACGGCCAGGAGGGCAAGGTCCTGCAGGCCGTCCACAAGCCCGTGACCTGGGGAGGTCAGACCTTCGGGGTGATCGCCGCCCTGCCCGCCGAATCGGCTGAAGCCGGGCTGGCGACCCTCCGGGTGACGATGATCCTGGCCCTGCTGGGGATTTCGGTCCTGGTGGCCGGCGGGGCGCTGCTGCTGTCCCGCCGCATCGTCCTGCCCATCGCGCGTCTGGGCCACGTGATGCAGATGGTGGCCGAAGGAAGCGACATCAGGGACTACCAGTCGTCGGGCCACAACGAGGTCGGCGATCTCGAGGACCAGTTCCTCAGCATGCTGTCCCGGCTCGACGAGGCCCGGGAGGCCAGCGAGAGGGAGTACCGCCTGCAGCGGGCCCAGTTCGAACTGAACGAGCGCATGCGCGAGCACCCCGGAGTGGAGGACCTGGCCCGCGCCATCCTGGAGCATGTCGGCAGGTACTACGAAGCCCAGGTCGGGGTGATGTACCTCATGCGTCCCCGACCGGTGCTCGAACGTGTGGCCCACTTCGGGCTGGGCGAGGACGACCTGCCGCCCCAGCAGATCCATCTGGGCGAGGGTTTCCTGGGCCTGGCCGCCGAGAGAGGCCGCATCGAGATCCTGGGAGACCTGCCGGCCGGTCACCTGCCGCTGCGCACGGGCCTCGGCATTTCGTCGCCGGCCACGGTGATCATCGCCCCCTTCGTGATCGAGGGCAAGACCCGGGCGCTGCTGGAGATCGGGACGGCCGCCCTGCTGACCGACGCCGACCTGCAGTTCCTCGAGCGCAGCGCAAGCAGCGTGGCGGCCGCCCTGGACATGGCCCGTTCCCGGGAGAGGGTCAACCGCCTGCTGGCCGAGACCAAGCGCCAGGCCTGGATCCTGTCCAACCAGCAGAAGCAGCTCCAGGAGACCAACGAGAAGCTGGAACGGTCCGGACAGTACAAGGACGAGTTCCTGGCCAACATGTCCCACGAACTGCGCACCCCGCTCAACAGCATGATCCTGATGTCCCAGATCCTGGCGGAGAACTCCGCAGGGACGCTGGGCCCCGACGAGGTCGAATCGGCGCGCATCATCCAGCACGCCGGACAGGATCTCCTGAAGATCATCAACGACATCCTCGACCTGTCCATGGTCGAGGCGGGCAAGCTGATCGTGCGCACCCGCCGGACCGACCTGGGCACCCTGCTCGACCACATGGAGGGGCTGTTCGCCCCGACGGCCCTGAAGCAGGGACTGGATTACCGGGTCCTTGTGGGGCCCGACGTTCCCGAGGCCATCGAGACGGACGAGGACCGGCTGGGCCAGGTCCTGAAGAACCTCCTGAACAACGCCTTCAAGTTCACCAGCCGCGGCACGGTGGTCCTGCGGGCGCGCCGGCCGTCCCGCCACGAGATGGACGGGCTGGGCAGGGAGAACCCCGACCAGTGGTTGGCCCTGTCGGTCTCGGACACCGGGGACGGCATGACCAGCGAGCAGATGAGCCGGGTGTTCGAGGCTTTCAGCCAGGGCGACGGCTCGTCCGGTCGCCGCCACGGCGGAACCGGCCTGGGTCTTTCCATATGCCGGGAACTGGTCAGGCTGCTCGGAGGGACCATCACCGTGGACAGCCTCGAAGGCAAGGGCAGCACCTTCACCGTCTTCCTGCCCCTGGCAGCGGCGCGGGACTCCGTGCCCGAGGCGGTTCCCGCCCCCAGGCCGGCGGTCAGGGAGGTGGAGGTTCCCGACGACTGGATCGCGCCGGTGAAGCCCCGGCAGGCCGCGGCGGCGGCGAGGTTGCAACCCGACCCGGTCTGGGACGGATGGCGGGGCCGCAGGGTCCTGGTGGGGGACGGCGACATGCGCGCGGTCTTCACCCTGAACGAAGCCCTGGCGGGCCAGGGAGCCGAGGTCGCCATCGGCCGCACCTGGGACCAGTGCCTGGAGCACGTCGCATCGGGCGGTGAGCCCGACCTGGTGGTGCTCGGATCGGCCCTCGGGGGCGACGGAACGGCCACGGCGGCTTCCCGCTGGCTGCGGGAAAGCGGCTGCGCCGCTCCGGTGATCCTGCTGGCGGATTCCGAACCGGTCGGGATGATCGATCCAGGGGCGGCCGGGGTGCTGACGCGTCCTCCGGCCGCCGGCCGGCTGCACCTGCTCGGGCAGGAGATCCTCGGCCGGGAGTGCGTGCCGTGCTGAAGTACCCAGCCGCATGCGATGGATCGGCGAAGGACCGGGCAACCGGCGGTCCCGGCGCGGTCGCCCAGAAGATCCTGGTCGTGGACGACAAGCCCCGGAACCGGGAGTCCCTGGTGCGCCTGCTCGCCGGCGACGGCGTGCAGGTCCTGACCGCGGGATCCGGCAACGAGGCCCTGGGCCTGATGCTCGAACACGACCTGGCCCTGGTCCTGCTGGACGTCCAGATGCCCGAAATGGACGGGTACGAGGTGGCCACCTGGATGCGGCGGCACGAGCGGACCCGCCACCTGCCGATCATTTTCGTGACCGCCATCAACAAGGAACCCCGGCACATCACCACCGGCTACGAGGCCGGCGCGGTGGACTATCTGTTCAAGCCGGTGGATCCGACGACCATCCGGGCCAAGGTGAACGTCTTCCTGGCCTTGAACCGCCACCAGACCGAGAAGGACCGCCTGCTGGCCGAACTCGGCGACGCCAACCGGAAGCTCCGCGAGGCCACGCGCCGCAAGTCGGACTTCCTGGCCGCCGCGTCCCACGAATTGCGCACCCCCCTGACGGTCATCCGGGAGTTCTGCAGCCTCGTCCACGACGGCATCCTCGGGGACGTCAACGCCGAGCAGAAGAGCTGCCTGGGTTCGGTCCTGCGCAACTGCGACCGGCTGGGCGGCCTGGTCAACGGCCTGCTGGATCTGGACGGGATCGAATCAGGATCCCAGCGCATCGCCCGGGCCAGGGTGGACGCCGGAGCACTGGTGACGACCGTCCAGGCGGACTTCCTGCCCCGCTGCCTGGCTTCGGGCCAGCGGATCGTCCTGGACGTCCCGCAGGGACTCCCGCCCGTCCTCGCGGATCCCGACCTGGTGACCCAGGTTCTGGTCAATCTGGTGGGCAACGCCCACAAGTTCACCCCGGCGGGCGGGTGCATCACGCTCGCCCTGAAGGCGTCGGGGGATGCCGTGCGCATCGAGGTCCGGGATACCGGTTGCGGCATCGCAGCCGAGGACCATGCCAAGGTGTTCGAAAAATTCACGCAATTGCACCGCAAGGACCGTCCGGGACCCCAGGGAACGGGGCTGGGCCTGGCCATCTCGCGCCGGATCATCGAGTTGCACGGGGGCGCCATCGGGCTCGACAGCGAGGTCGGCAAGGGTTCGGACTTCTGGATCGAACTACCGGTCCACACCGACGAGGGCCAGCTCGCCGCCCTTCTCGGGGACGCCTCCCTGTCGGCGTCGGGCTACGGCGGCCCCTGGACCCTGGTCCTGCTGCGCTCTCCCTGGGTCGAGACCGACCTGGCGGCCGAAACGGCCGGCTGGCTGCCCTCCCTGCTGCGTCAGGGGGAAGATCATTCAGTCCCCCTGAAAATTGCCGATAGGAACAACCTGGGAATCCTGTTGAAGACGGGACGTGACGGGGCGCTGGCCTTCCTGGCCCGGCTCGAACAGGCGGTGGCCGCGAGGCGATGCGATAGGGTCCTGGCCCTGGAATTCGCGCTGTGCGACGTGACGCCCGAGGACCCGGACGTCGAGGGGATCCTGAATCGCCCATGGCGGTTCATGGCCCTGGATCTCGGGCTGGAAACCGGAGGAACCGAAGATGTGCAAGAAGAGGATCCTGGTCGCTGACGACGAACCGGACATCGTGCGGGGCTTGATGCTGCGCCTGACGTCCGCGGGTTACAGCGTGTCGACGGCGATGGACGGCCTGGAGGCCACCAAGAAGGCCATCGAGGACCAGCCGGACCTTATCCTGCTGGACATCGGCATGCCGGCGGGCACGGGGCACGTGGTGGTCGAGCGGCTGAGGAACATCGAGGCCACCTGCCAGATCCCGGTCATCTACCTGACGGCCCGGACGGGGGTGGAGGATTACCGGAAAGCGAGGGATGGGGGGGTGGCGAAGTACATCACGAAGCCGTTCGATCCGGAGGTGTTGCTGGCGGCGGTGGAGCAGGAACTCGAGAAAGCGGGGTTGTGCCGTTGAAATTGTTTTCCCTGCCGAATGGGGCTTATTTTTTAAGATTTTGAATGAAATTTTAGCATTTAACTTTCTCGCCAGTGGGTGAATTCCCCGCATCCGGGGCCGCACACAATTTCGACGGCACAACCGGCGATTTGGAGAATGACAGTCTCAAAAGGGGTACACCCCCGGCCGCACGCCCCACCCCCCTCCACCCCGCCTCATCCTCAAGTAGTTATCTATCAATCACCTATGCTCCATCAAGTTCCCCCGCCCGGCTGGCATCCTCCGTGCATCCATCCGACCGTTTCCCGGCGGTTTCGTTTCAACGAAAGGAAGGAACCATGCGAAGGAACAGGCTATTGCCGATCCTGATGGCCACGCTGCTTGCGGTCACCCTGGCAGCAGAGGTTTCCCTGGCGGCGGGTCGGCCCCATGCCCGCAGGGGGACGGCCTACGGTTACCACCGCGGGCCTTCCGGCTTCGAATTCGTGCTCGAGGGCGCCATGGCCATGCCCGCCGGCGACCAGAAGGATGATCTCGATTTCCTGGGACAGGGCAAGGATGCCGGCACCGGGTACGAGCTGGGTTTGCGCTTCAGGCAATACGTCGCGCCCGGCCTGGCCGTCGCTCCGGCTTTCCATTACGTGGAGTTCGGGAAGACCAGCGGAGTGGGGGATTTCGCGGAGGAGGACAACCTCGGGTTCGAGGTCAAGACCTCCCTCATGCGTTACGGCCTCGACTTCCAGTTCTTCCTGGGGGAACCGCGCGCCCAGCGGGTGCAGCCCTACGTCACCGGGGGGATCGCCCTGATCCACAACCGGTACCGGGACGAGCTGCAGTACTACGGTCCCTACGAGGCCAGCGTCAACGCCCCCGGCGTCAGCCTGGGAGCGGGCCTGCGCGCCGCCAGCTTCGAACTCTCGGGCGTCTACACGTTCAACCGGTTTTCCACCGGTGAGTTCGCCTCCGCTCCGGGGGACCTGGACTACAACTGGGATTATCTTTCCGTCCGGTTCGGCCTCGCCTTCGGCACCCGCTAGTCCGGGCCCCGATTCCCCCCATCCCGCCGATCCCCCGGGTCGCCGATTGACACGGCGGCCCGGGGGGAATAATTTGGACTTCGATGTCTTTTTCCTCGGGATGGCGAAAGGATAGGGTCTCCGAGTGTTTTCCCAAACCATCGAGTACGCCCTGCGGGCCATGGTCGCCCTGGCTTCCGGGGACGGATCGCCCATGACGACCAGGCAGATCGCCCAGGCGATGAAGATCCCCCAGAGCTACCTGTCCAAGGTCCTGCAGTCCCTGGTCAAGGCCCGGCTGGTGCATTCGACCCGCGGGCTCAAGGGCGGATTCGTGCTGGTCGGTTCGCCGGAAGACATGCGTCTGCTCGATGTGATCAATGCCGTCAGCCCCATCCAGAGGATCACCTCGTGTCCCCTGGATCTCGCCAGCCACAGCTCGGAGCTCTGCCCGCTGCATCGACGCCTGGACGAGGCCATGTCTCACGTCGAGCACGCCTTCGGCAGCACGACCCTGGCCGAGGTCATCACCGAGGAGAACCCCTGTCCGACGCTGCAGAAGCAGCTGGCCGCACTCAAGTCCGTTCCGGGGGGGAACCTGCAGGATCTGGGTTGATCCCGCCTCAGGTGGGGGTGTGGTGCAAGGGGGAGACAGGGCGAATCAGGCGAGTTGCAGAGCCGATGAATACCCTTGATGTCGAGCCTGGATGAGGGCGATCCGGTATCAGTCCCCCCCTTTTGACCACGAAGCTGCAAGTTAACAGGCGGACCTTTCCATTGCCAGCGGAATTTCGGTTGCGGGCCCGGCGCCGCCGGGTTCAGGGCCCAGGGGCCGCGGCCAGGAATACGGCAATGCTGTGGCCGGGAACCTTTTCCGCGGCCGCGGCTCCTCCGTCTTCCTCCCGCAGGGGCCGCAGATCCCGCCCGGGTTCGGCCGCGGTGTCCACGACCTTGCGCCAGGTCAGGCCGCCGGGCGCGGGGGGCAGGGAGAATCGGGCGGCCTCCGAACCGCTGTTCATCAGGACCAGCAGCGGTTCGGGGTGATCGGGGTGGGCCAGCTCGTAGGCCAGGACCCGCGATTCCTCCGTCCAGTCGGGTTTGCCCGGCTTGAGTCCGTGCCAGGAGATCTCGCCCTTGCGTTCGGGGCTGGTGGCGGTCCAGAACCGGTTCCGCTGCAGGATGGTCACCCGGTTCGCCAGGGCAATGAGTCCGCGCGTGAATTCCAGCAGGGGCGAGCCGGGGACCTGGTCCCAGTCCAGCCGGTTCAGGTCGTTGTCCAGGCACCAGGGGTTGTTGTTGCCGCCGCGGGTGTGCCCGATCTCATCGCCCATGGTGATCATGGGGGTCCCGTGCGAGAGCAACAGGAGGCAGAGGAAGTTGCGCATCTGCCGCTCGCGCAGGGCCAGGACGGCGGGGTCGTCGGTGGGTCCCTCGACGCCGCAGTTCCAGCTCAGATTGACGTCCGCGCCGTCGCGGTTGTTCTCCCCGTTGGCCTCGTTGTGCTTGCGGTCGTAGGACACCAGGTCGGCCAGGGTGAAGCCGTCGTGGCAGGTGACGTAATTGATGCTGTCGAAGGGGCCGTGGTCGGGCGGCGGCAGCAGGTCGGGACTGCCGACGATGCGCGCCATCAGCCGCTCGATGGTGCCCGGGTCGCCCCTCAGGAAGCTGCGGACGTCGTCCCGGAACGCTCCGTTCCACTCGGCGAAGCCGTCCCCCGCGAACGATCCCACCTGGTAGAGGCCGGCGGCGTCCCAGGCTTCGGCGATCAGACGGGTTTCCACCAGTTCGGGATCCGAACCGATGGCCCACAGGATGGGAGCCTTGTCCTGGGGCGTGCCGTCCTCGCCGCGCGACAGGGCCGAGGCCAGGTCGAACCGGAATCCGTCCACGTGCATCTCTTTCACCCAGTAGCGCAGCGACGACATGATCATGCGGCGGACGATGGAGTGGTTGGCGTTGATCGTGTTCCCGCAGCCGGTGTAGTCGGCGTAGCCCGCGAAGCCCGGCTTCTGGTGGTAGTAGGCGATGTTCTCGAAGCCCCGCCAGCAGAGGTGGGGCCCGTCGGGGCCCCCCTCCGCGGTGTGGTTGTAGACCACGTCCAGGATGACGTGGAGGCCGGCCCGGTGCAGGGCCTTGACCATGTCCCGGAACTCGTTGACCGGTCCGAGGGGGGATCGGTCCGAGCTGTAGGGTGCGTGCGGCGCGAAGAAGGAGAGGCTGCTGTAGCCCCAGACGTTGGTCCGGCCCCCGGGGGCGTCCTGGGGATCGAAGTGGTGGATGGGCAGCAGCTCGACCGCGGTGACGCCCAGGTCGGTCAGGTAGGGGATCCTGGCGACCAGGCCGGCGTAGGTGCCCCGCAGGTGCTCGGGGAGCCCGCTGGTGGGCGAGGCGGTGAAACCGCCGAGGTGCATCTCGTAGATGATTTCCCGGCCGTCGGGCGGGGGCAGGGGAACGTCCCCTTCCCAGTCGTAGGCGGTGGGATCGACCACCACGCTGCGCAGGGCCGTGGCGCAGTTGTCGCCCGGACGGCAGGCGGCGGCGCGGTCGTACCCGCCGAGGCCGGTGACGGCCAGACCGTAGGGGTCGAGCAGGACCTTGTCCCCATCGAACAGCATGCCCCGACCCGGATCGAAGGGGCCGTGGACCCGCCAGGCATAGACCTGGCCGGGACCCGCGCCGGGCACCAGCACGTGCCAGTAATAGGACGTTCGGTTGGTCCGGCGGTCCAGGTCGACGACCTTCGCGGGGGCCGGGTCGTCGGGCCCGGCGAACAGGAGGAGCTGGACGCGCTCGGCGTTCTTGGAGAACACGCAGAAGTTCACGCCTTCCGGGACGCAGGTCGCTCCCAGAGGTGAAGGCCGACCGGAGAGGGTGTCTCTCCCGACTGGCATGGCGCTCCTTTCGGTGCCGGTCCGCACCGGCGGCGGTGGGGCGACGGATCATGCAAATCCGGACTAAACCCGCGCGGATCCGGGCCGAAAACCCCCACAGGGAGAAATATTCGGTCCCGAGTCAACCTTATCGCCTGGGACGGTGAAATCCAACCATGCTCTTGGAATCCCTCAAAGCCCTTATTCTGGCGGGCAAGGAGACCCTGCAGCAGGACTGCAACCTGCCGGTCCGCGGCGCGGCGGTTTCGCAGGTCCACCAGGGACGGCTCAGCTTCCCGGCCCTGGCGGAGATCCAGATCCGCAGCGGAACCCTCCAGACCGTCTATCTGGGGTGCGACAAGGACCTCAAGGACCATCTGGTCGCCGTCGGCGGCGCCAAGCTCAAGGAATCCGTCGAGAGCCTGGCCAAGACCTTCCTCTCGCAGCTGCTGGCGGAGATGGAAGGGCGTCATCCCCGGGGTCGGGTGGCCATGGTCCATGTCAGCAACGCCGGCGTGACGACGCGCGGGGTGCGGAGCTTCGGCATCCGGCTGGCGACCGGGAAAGGTCAGCTCTTCCTGCTGGCCGAGGTCCCCTCCAAGGTGGAACTCGAACTGGCCAAGGGCACCGACTACCTGTCGGGCATGATCTCCACCTACCTGCCGGCCGACTGGATGAACCGGGAAGTCGTGACCAACCGGGCCCTGGTCGACAGCACCCTGAAGCTGATGCACAAGATCGAGAGCGACGTCTACCTGGAGGTTCCCCGCGGCGAGGACGAGGCCGCCATCCATGCGGGCACCATCCTGGAGCGGTCCCTGGTCGAGGGCGCACCGGTCCTCAAGATCGGCGTGGACCTCTCGCGTGAAAGCGGAACCCTGGCCCCCGGCGCCGCCATCCACGCCACTGCGGGACTGGAGGACCGCTCCCTCGACTTCGAGGTGATCTACCTGGGGCCGGCCACGCATTCCCTGACCGCTGGTGTCAGCATGCATGCCGCCCTCTTCTCGGTGCCGGAATCCCTGGCGATCGCCCAGCGCCGGAAGGCCTTCCGGATCCCCGTCCCGACCGCGGTCTCGGTGGAGATCGCCCCGGTGGACGAGGACGTCCCCGCGCTCGAGGCGTTCCAGAGGGCCGCCGAGGAACGTGTGGGCTACGGCCGGCTGGCCGATCTCAGCTTCTCCGGGGCGCGCATCGTCCTGGACCTCGAGCGGAGCCAGGCCGCGTTCAAGGAGGGCCAGCGGGTCGTCTGCCGCCTGGTCTTCCCGGACGAATTCGAACCCATGGACGTCATGGGCATCGTCCGGCGCCAGAGCAAGACCCTGGCCAACCGCAACGAGTGGCAGGACGAAGTCGGCCTGGAGTTCCTGGTCTCGCCCGACCTGGACCGGCGGGCCCTCGATTACGTCCGGCAGTTCGTCCTGACCGAACAGCGGGCCAAGCTGGCCCAGCGGATGGTCCTGGGTAAGCGCTGACCCGGACCCCATCCCGATCCCCGGCGGCCCGGCCCATTTGACGGCCGGGCCGCCAACGCTTAACCTGATGGCACCCCGATGAAATCACCCGATCCGTCCGCCCCGGCCTGGGGGGCGTGGGGGCTGGAATGATCGATCTGCAGAAGCTGAACGACCACTCCCGGGAATTCGCCCACCGCCTGTTCCGGAAGTATCCGGAATGGATCCGCCATGCGCGGTTCGATCCCTACGAGGACTTCGAGAAGGAGGCCCTGCTGGTGGAGGTTCCCCGTCCTGTGGACGGGTCCCGCCACGGCCTGTTCATCACCACCAGCGAGTGGGAGGTCTCCGTGGGTTACGGGGAGAGCTTCCACACCCGCTTCGGGATCAGCGGCGACGGGGATGGGGGCGACTTCTACGCCGAGGCCCTGGATTTCATCGCGGACTTCGTGGAGGAGCGGGTGGCCGTCGCCACCGCCAGCGACGACCGCGAATGGCTGGGGGCCTGGCTGGTCGACCTGCGCGAAGAGTCCCTGGAAGACATCGCGGTCGAGGAGGGGGAGTCGGTCAAGGTCCGGTCCTGGCAGGGCACCTACGATCGTGAGATCAGGGGGCCAGCCGGACAGTCGGCCCGTGACGAGGCTTGATCCGCGGCGGGTTCTCCCCTAGTCTGGGGCTGTTCCGACCCGGATTCCCCTGGGCCCGGCCTCCAGGGGGCCGCTCTCCTCTCGGCCCGGGTCCTCAAACGGCATCCAGCCCGGGCGACCCATGACCACCTTCGAACGCGCTGTCCTGATCGTCAATCCGGTTTCGGGTCAGGCCCGCGGCCTGCGCCTGGGGCAGCAACTGCGCCGGTCCTTCGAGGAAAGGGACATCTTCTGCTCCCTGCGCGTGACCAGCGGGGCCGGCGACGCCCAGCGGTGGGCCCGAGCTGCGGGGGACGAGGGATTCGATCTGATCGTGGCCATCGGCGGCGACGGGACCGTGGGGGAGGTCGTCTCGGGCCAGGCGCGGGCCGCCGCCAAGGTTCCCATCGCGATCGTGCCCACCGGCACCGCCAACGTCGTGGCCCTGGCCCTGGCGCTGCCCTTCTTCGCGGGCATGGCCGTCGACACCATCTTCGAGGGGCGGAGCCTGAAGTTCGACGTGGGCTACCTGCCCGACCTGGACCGCCACTTCTTCCTCATGTCCGCCATCGGGTACCCGGCCAAGATCATCGAGGACTCGCCCCGGCGTCTGAAGAACCTCTTCGGCGTGTTCACCTACCTGGGAGCCGCCGTCCGCAACGCCCTGAAGCTGAACGAGGTGAGCATCTTCATCGAGGACCAGGACGAGGTGATCCACGAGTACCAGGGCAACACCGTCCTGCTGTCGAACATCGGCAAGATCGGGGACCTCAACCTGAAGGTCACTCCCGACACCAGCGCCCACGACGGCAGGTTCGACCTGACGATCATCTCCAGCCGCTCGGTGTGGGACCTGATCGGCGTCCTGTTCCGCATGCTCACCTGGCGGTACCGGCCGACTCCCCGCCTGCACCACTTCCAGGCCAGCGCGGTGGTCATCGCCACCGACCCTCCGGTCGGCGTGCAGTGCGACGGCGAGAAGATCGGCATGACCCCGCTGGCGGCCCGGGTCATCCCCGCGGGGGTGGAATTGATCGTGGGGGGGAGATACCGCGCCGATGCCGGGGGGGGATTCCTGCCCGAATTCAAGTTCCCCACCACCTGGTTCCGCCGGAAATGACCGGCCCCGTTGACCCCGGCCCGCCGATTCGGTAGACTCATACAGCTGACCGATCACGAATGGGTGAAACGACGAGACAAGACCTGTTGTTGTAAGAGACACCATTCCCTGATTGGACAAGCGCCTGGGGGGCCGGTTCCGGACCAGCTCCCCATTTTCTTGCCCCCCGACCGCTTTGGGTTATCGTGTTGCCGCCCAGCCCGGGTTCTCCGGGCCCCCTTCCTCCTCCATCCCGGAGACCGCCGATGCAGATCCGCAACGTCGCCATCATCGCCCACGTCGACCACGGCAAGACCACCCTGGTCGACCAGATCCTCCGCCAGTGCCACGTCTTCCGGTCGGGGCAGGTCGTCCGCGAACGGTTCATGGACAGCGGGGACCTGGAGCGCGAACGGGGCATCACCATCACCTCGAAGAACTTCGCGGTGACCTATGGCGACACCCGCATCAACCTCATCGACACGCCGGGCCACGCCGATTTCGGCGGCGAGGTCGAACGGGTCCTCAAGATGGCCGACGGGGTCCTCCTGCTGGTGGACGCCTTCGAGGGGCCGATGCCCCAGACCAGGTTCGTCCTCCAGAAGGCCCTGCAGCTGAACCTCAAGCCGGTGGTCGTGATCAACAAGGTGGACCGGCTCAACGCCCGGCCCCACGAGGTGCTCGACGAGATCTTCAACCTGTTCGTCGAGCTCGAGGCCAGCGACGAACAGCTCGACTTCCGCGGCGTCTACGCCGCCGGGCGGGACGGCTGGGCGATCGGCGAACTGACGGACGAGCGGGTCGACCTCAAGCCCCTGCTGGACATGATCGTCAAGCACGTGCCTGCGCCCCGGCACCAGGACGGGCCCCTGCAGATGCTGGTGGCGGCCATGGACCACAGCGACTATGTGGGCCGTATCGGCGTGGGCCGCATCGTGCGCGGCAGCATCAGGGCCAAGCAGCAGGTGGTGCTGCTCAAGCGGGACGGCAGCGTGGTCAAGGCCCAGGCCCGGCAGATCTACGTCTTCGACAACCTCGGCCGCCGGGAGGTCACCGAGGTGGGATGCGGGGACATCTGCGCCGTGGTCGGCATGGAGGACGTCGACATCGGCGACACCCTGGCCGATCCCGAGCATCCCGAGCCTCTGCCCATCATCGCCGTCGACGATCCGACGTTGACCATGAGCTTCCTGCCCAACGATTCCCCGGGCTACGGCCAGGAAGGCAAGTACTGCACCAGCCGCCAGGTGCGCGACCGCCTGTTCCGGGAGGCCGAGCGCGACGTGGCCCTGCGGGTCGAGGAGACCGCCAACTCCGACCGGTTCAAGGTCAGCGGGCGCGGCATCCTGCACATCTCGATCCTCATGGAGAAGATGCGCCGCGAGGGTTACGAGTTCATGGTGGGGCAGCCCCAGGTCATCTACAAGGAGATCGGCGGCCGCAAGGCCGAACCGGTCGAGGTGCTCTCGGTCGACGTCCCGGCGGACCTGGCCGGGACCGTCATCGAGTTCGCCGCCACGCGCAAGGGCGAGATGGTCCGCATGGCCCAGAAGGAAGGGCGGGCCCAGCTGGAGTTCCACATCCCCAGCCGGGGACTGATCGGGTTCCGCAGCCGCATGCTGCGCGCCACCGCGGGGGAGATCGTGATGCACCACCGGTTCCACCAGTACGAGTACTTCAAGGGGTCGATCCCCGAACGCAACACCGGCAGCATCATCTCCATGCATTCGGGCAGATCCGTGGCCTTCGCCCTGGACGCCCTCCAGGACCGGGGCACGTTCTTCATCGAGCCGGGGGAGAACCTCTACACCGGACAGATCATCGGCGAGGGCACCCGCGACGAGGATCTGCTGGTCAACGCCCAGAAGGCCAAGCAGCTTTCCAACATGCGGGCCAGCGGCAGCGACAGGAAGATGAAGATCGCCCCGCCGGTGAAGATGAGCCTGGAGGAGGCCCTGGAGTACCTGAACCGCGACGAATACGTCGAGTGCACGCCGAAGTCGATCCGGCTGCGGAAGGCGATCCTCGACGAGAATGAACGGAAGCGCGCGGCCAAGCGGGCGCGGCTTTCTGACGAGGAGAACGGCTGATGGTCCTGCTGGAATTCTCCCTCTATCCGACGGACAAGGGGGAAAGCGTCTCCGACTACGTGAAGCGCAACCTGGAGATCATCGACGAAAGCGGTCTGCCTTACCGTCTGGGACCCATGGGCACGACCCTCGAGGGAGAATGGGACGAGGTCATGGCCGTGGTCACCCGCTGCCACGAGGCCATGGCCGCCGACTGCGGGCGCATCGCCTGCCAGATCAAGATCGACTACCGGAAGGGGCGCAGCGGGCGGCTGGACGCCAAGGTGCAGACCCTGAAGGACAAGTCGGGGCGGGATCTGAAGACCTGATGATCGTCGACCTGACACCCCCGGCCTGGGCGACCCATCTGCTCAGCGACGCCACGGACTGGAACCGGGCGCCCGTCCCGGCGGCCGAGGTGGGCCCTTTCGAGATCCCCGACGACGCCTACTTCGAGTACGCCTGGCTGGACGGTGACGGCGAGCGCCGTCCCGACCCGGACAACACCAACCCCCGGTTGAATCCCTGGTGGCCATACGCCTGCCACCTGACCGGGCCGGACTACCGCCCCGATCCCTACACGCTGCGCACCGACCGGCCCGCCGCGGGCCGCACCCTGCGGCTGGACGTGGGGTCGGTCAACCTCGGCGAGAAGCGCCGCCTGCTGATCTACACTCCTCCGGGGATGGCCGGTCGGGCCCTGCCCCACGTCCTCTTCCAGGACGGGATGGCCTATTACGGCTGGGGCAAGGCCGCCCAGACCCTCGACCTCCTGCTGGAGGAGGGGCGGATCGAACCGGCGCACCTGGTGTTCGTCCCCCCGAACCAGCGCACCCGCGAGTACGCCTTCAACCCGGACTACCGCCGGTTCCTCGCCGAGGAGGCCCTGCCCGCGGCGGAAGGGCGGGCCCCGTGCGACGGCCGCCGGATCGCCTGGGGCGCGAGCCTGGGGGGACTGCTCAGCGCCATGCTGGCCTGGGAGCGTCCCGACCTTTTCGGCCGGGTGGTGTCCCAGAGCGGGGCGTTCAGCTTCAGCCCCGACATGGACTTCGACCATCCCTTCGGCGGCGGGGAGGAGTTCCTGCGCGCGGTGCGGACCCGGACCGAACCCCTGCCGGACGTGGCCTGGCGGCTGGATTGCGGCACCCTGGAATGGCTGACTCCCAGCAACCGCAAGCTGGCCGGCCTGCTGGCCGAACGCGGCCTCCAGGCCGAACTGGACCTGCGGTCGGCCGGCCACAACTGGGTGAACTGGCGCAACGGCATGGCTGCGGGATTCCGCTTCGCCCTGGGCTCTTGAGAATGGCTCTCATCTGAGATTTTTTGCGATTCCCGTACTTGAAAATCACCGGTCGAACACCCACTATTGGCAGGGGATTTCAAGCCGTTTCGCAGATCCAAGCCTCGGACATTTCAACGAAGGATGACCCGACCATGCGCAAGCTCACCCTGCTCATGATCCTGGTCCTGAGCCTGGCCCTCGCCTCGACCGCCCTGGCCGGCGGCAAGGAGAAGGTCTACGGCAAGGGGATCTCCGCTCCCGACACCGTCCGCGTCAGCGACGTCCTGGCCGACCCCGACGCCTACGTCGGCAAGACCATCCGCGTGACCGGCATGGCCGTGGCCGTCTGCGAGCACCGGGGGTGCTGGGTGTCCCTGGCCTCGGACCAGGAAGGCGAGACCATCCGCGTGAAGGTCAAGGACGGCGAGATCGTCTTCCCGCCCGAGATCAAGGGCGACCTCGTGACGGCCGAGGGCGTCTGGACCGCCAACCAGCTGACCCTCGAGCAGACCAAGGCCGTGTGCGCGGCCGAGGCCCGCAAGCAGGGCGAGGATTACGATCCCGATGACGTCGAGACCTGCATGACCACCTACCAGCTGAGCGGGACCGGCGCCGTCGTCGCCTCGAAGTAGGGGCGATCGATGCGCAACTTCCGCAAGGTGTGCCGGACGCTGCACCGGGATTTCGGGTTCCTGGCGGTCGGCCTGACGCTGGTGTATGCCGTCAGCGGGCTGGCCGTGAACCACGCCCACCACTGGGATGCGAACTACACGCGTACGCTCGAACCACTACGGATCGATCCGGTGGGCCTGGGTCCGACGGCCGAGATCGAGCCGATTGTCATCAGCCGTCTGGGCATCACCGATCCCATCAAGAACACCTGGCGGGCGGGCGAGGACAAGTTCCAGATCTTTCTCGAAGGCCTGCAGTACGATGTGAATCTGGTGACCGGAGAAGTGATCAGGCACGGGTTCGCGAAACGACCGGTGTTCTGGGACGTGAACTTCATGCACCTGAACAGCGGCAAGGCGCCCTGGACGGGCATCGCCGACGCCTACGCGGGGATCCTGGTCCTGCTGGCGTTGACCGGGCCCTTCCTGATCAAGGGCAGCAAGGGCTTGACGGGGCGGGGAGGCATCCTGCTGGCCCTGGGGATCATGGTGCCGCTGATCTACGGGGTCATCACCCGGACCACCCACTGACCGCCGGGAGGAAAGCGGCGGCCATGCGGCCGCCGCTTGCGCGAGGTGCGGAGCCTAGTCGGCGTAGGGCATCGGCGGGGCGTATCCCAGCAGGCGGGCGTAGACCGCCAGGGACCCCCGGTGGTGGGCCGTGTGCTCGGCGATGGCGGCCACGATGGTGGCGCGCGGTTCCCCGCCCATGATGGGGCCGTCGGGCAGGGGCGCCATCATGTCCGCCGGGGTCTTGTCCTGAAGAGCCGCGGAGGCGGCGTCCACGGACCGGGCCAGCCAGGCCAGGGCCTCCGGGAGGGTGTTGCAGCGGCGCACCGCCGCGTGGTGGGAGGCGAAATCCAGGTCGAATCCCTCGGGCCGGAACCCGCCCTCGACGAACCAGTCGATGGTCTGGGCGACGTGGGCGATCTGCTGGGCGACCGTGAACTGTCCCGGCGTCGGCGCGAAGCCCGCATCCTCCTCCCGGAAAACGCTGCAGGTGCGGCTGAGATACTCGAGGGATTTGCGGATGGGGACGGCGTAGGGATTGGCGACCATGTCAACTCCTCCAGGGACAGGCGCGTGCGTGGGCGACCGTTGCCGGTCCGGTTTCACGAATGGCGGATTGTAGGACCTGGGGCCGTGCCTGTCACCGTGAACTTGAAGGCGAGCCGCCGGCTGGCCGGGCGCTCCGAGGGGGCTTGACTCCCCTCCTGCGGACTCTTAGCTTTCGCGGACGGATCGCCGCGACAGGGATTCGACTCGGCGGCAATTCACGATCCGGCAACCAATTCCGGCAGGTAGGACATGGGCGTGACCTTCGGCATCCGCAGGGAAGACAAGAACGAGTGGGAACGTCGCGTACCCCTGATTCCCGACGACCTGGCGGCCCTGCGATCCGCCCATGACCTGGACTTCGTCGTGCAGCCGTCCCCCATCCGGGTCTTCGGCGACGACGAGTTCGCCCGGGCGGGCGCCGTGGTGTCCGAGGACCTGGCCCCGGCGAAGGTCGTCCTGGCCGTCAAGGAGATCCCGCTTGACCTGCTGCGGGAAAAGACCGCCTACCTGTTCTTCTCCCATACGGTCAAGGGCCAGGCCCACAACATGCCGCTGCTGCAGCGGATGCTGGACCTGGGCTGCACCCTCATCGACTACGAGAAGATCGCGGACGAGCAGAACCGTCGGCTGATCTTCTTCAGCGTCCACGCCGGGTTCGCGGGCATGATCGAATCGCTGGTCGCCTTCGGCCGGCGCCTGGAGCACGAAGGGCTGAAGACGCCCCTGCTGGAGATCAGGCAGGCCTTCCGGTACGCCGACCTCGGCGAGGCCAAGGAGCACCTGAAGGCCGTCGGGGAGAAGATCGCGCGCGAAGGCATGGGCGACCACCGCCGGCCCGTGATCATCGGTCTGGCCGGTTACGGCAACGTGTCCCGGGGGTGCCAGGAGATCCTCGATTGCCTGCCCGCCCGCCAGATCGAGCCCGAGGACCTCGAGGCGGCGGCCGGCGCCTCGGTCGACGAGGCGGGTCCCCTGCTGAAGGTCGTCTTCCACGAGGAGGACATGGTCGAGCCCCGCTCCAAGGACGCCCAGTTCGTCCTGCAGGACTACTACCAGCGCCCCGGCAACTACCGGGGGATCTTCGATCGCCACCTGCCCCGCCTCGACATCCTGGTCAACACGATCTACTGGGAGGACCGCTATCCCCGGCTGCTGACCCGCAAGTGGGCCAAGGCCCACTACGGCGCCGGCAAGGAGTGCAGGCTGAAGGTGGTCGGCGACATCAGCTGCGACATCGAAGGCAGCTGCGAGCTGACGGTCAAGGCCACCATGCCGGACGCCCCCTGCTACGTCGTGGAGCCGGATTCGATGGAGGTCGTCCCGGGGGTCGCTGGCGAGGGGCCGGTGATCATGGCCGTGGACAACCTGCCCTGCGAACTGCCCCGGGAGTCCTCCGAACATTTCAGCCGGGTGCTGCGGGACATGGTGCCCGAGCTGGCCCAGGCGGATTTCGGGGTGGACTTCGAAGGGCTGCACCTGCCCATGTACCTGAAGAAGGCCGTCATCGCCCACCGGGGCGAACTGGCCCCGGGCTACCGCTACCTCAAGGATCACCTCGCCAGGTCCGGGAAATAGCTCCTGTCCGGGTCCGGCGCGCACCGGACCCGCCGAAAGGACCGCCATGCGGAATATCCTCGTGCTGGGGGCGGGAATGGTCGCCGGCCCCCTGATCGCCGATCTCCTGGATCACGGCCACAGCCTGACCGTCACCAGTCTCGATCTCGTCGAGGCCGAGCGCCTGATCGGCGGCAACGAGCGGGGCCGGGCCCTGCTGGTGGACCTGCAGGATGCCGACCGGCTCGGCGCCCTGGTCGCCGGCCACGACCTGGTCATCAGCCTGGTGCCCTACACCTTCCACCCGCTGGTCGCCAGGCACTGCCTGGCCCACGGCAAGGACCTGGTGACCGCGTCCTACGTCTCGCCCGAGATGCAGGCCCTCGACGCCGAGGCCCGGGCCAAGGGGCTGGTCTTCCTCAACGAGATCGGCCTGGATCCCGGCATCGACCACATGTCCGCCATGCGGATCATCGACGACGTCAAGAGGCGCGGGGGCGTCCTGCGGCATTTCCGGTCGTACTGCGGCGGGTTGCCCGCCCCCGAGGCCAACGACAA